>Ga0056124_1000583_pt1 | contig 12014 bp, 6 predicted proteins | sample WorMetHEROISLAND_2_FD_70069 | JGI IMG/M metagenome (GOLD analysis project Ga0056124, IMG submission 70069) | Marine gutless worms symbiont microbial communities from Max Planck institute for Marine Microbiology, Germany - Olavius sp. 4 HERON ISLAND | ecosystem: Host-associated > Annelida >... | reverse complement strand
GATTACAACTGTGGGTAACAAGTTAAGCTTCAGGCTTACCTTCAGTTCGCCGTGACAGTAGTCGCAGTAACGCTTCTTCCATGGTTGGTCAGCGCACATTGAAGCAGCTTTGTTGTTTCGTTCTGCCTCGTCTTTCAGTTCGCTATTTTCTTCGTCGTCGTCATCGTCTTCAAGTTCTTCCTCGTCATCAATCCCGGCAGTGCTCAGTGTCGATGACGTCACGTCCGCTAAGGACGCGGCGGAAAGACGTGCAATGACGTCACTCGCCTCGCGACTGTCGTCGACCGCGGAGTCATGGTCACCTCGGTGCCACGACGTCACGTGATTTCCGGTAAGCGGTTCCGCCGTTTTAGTTTCCCGCGTAATGAAGTAATTAACAGTATCACAGTTGCTGCAGTCCGCAGACGGTCGCGGTGGAGTCGAACTTATTGGAGTCACGTGATTTAACAAGTGCGCGTTGCCATGACAACCAGGTGTTGACGTCGTCTGACGCCGTGAGTATTGACTGGCGCAGTACTTCTTGTGCATTGCGTCCAACAGCGACGGCTGCGGCTGTGTCGTCGACGTCGCCGATCTATCGTCTTTCGTCGACGTATCGACGCTGTGTCGAGTGCAGCTGCTTGCCAGTTCAGCGTCACCAGCCGACGCAGCTGTCGCATGGTCACACTCAGTCGTTTGAAGGCACTTCGACGACTTCTGTCGACGTTGTAGCACGGCTGGTGGCTCAGCTGACGCTGCAGACCTCACCTTCGACAAGTCGTCTTTGTCGTCGTCAGTGCTCGAGGTCTGGTCGTCCTCGCGTATCATCGGCAACGTGTTGGGCGCCGGAAGACGTGACACCGTGCGACAACCAGGCCGGAAGTACGACCTATTTGCTGCGGCGCTGTACATTCCGGGTGTCCATCTAGCGATCACGGGTCTAACGACACAGTCGGCACCGCCGCACGCCGACACCGATGAGAGAATTTCACCGTCGTCGTCGTCGTCTGTCCACTGGTCTGGGTCGTCATCGAGCGCCGGTGTACGTTGATCGTCGACGTCTCCCGTCGCTGTGTGTCCGTCATCGATGCAGAGGTCGCATGCAGCAGCCCAGCGTCGGCGCTTCATCTGCGGCGTTCTTGGCTGCTTTGACTGTTTGGCGTCGGGCTCAGCAAGCGCCAGCGTGTCGACCAGGAAACCCGGCAGCTCCGACTGTCGCCAGACGGCGGGCACCGACAAGTCCATCGCGTCGATGCGCCGCAGCCACGCCGCCTTGTTATGGCCGATGATGTCAGCGGTGCAGGCAGTGACGGCGAGGTAGCGCGCTAAGCCCGATGACGTCTGTGTACCGCGGGATACAAGGCGACGTCTCACCGTCTCCGAGCTGTCGACCGGCAGTGAGCGCGCTCTGGCTGTCCACCGACGCGCTTCTACAGTCGACGTCATCATGACATCATCCTCGGCGCACTTGTCGTCATCAGCACCGCTGACTGACTGTTGCGTTGCCTCGAAGCGTTGTCGTAAGTGATCAATGTAGTTGACGGTGGTCGCCAGAGCTCCATGACAAGCGATCATCGTCGCGTTGTAACTAGCGAATCACTTCCGCTAGTACTGACACACAGGTGCGTTCGTTCAGTGCTGGTGAAAGCTGCAGTCAGTCACTGCATCGGGCGTTCACGGAGGCCAAGAAACACGACTCTGCATCTTGTCGCCGTCCATCGCCCGACGTTCACACCCGTGATCCATTCACTGTCTCTTTCTTTGTAGATCTCTTGTCGTTAATATTTCCGGCTTGATGGTTCCTAATCTGAAACATATCGATCATTCATAACATTCTCAGATAGAACAGAAACAACCAACGTCCTCAACCAGCGTACATTCATCGAACTTTAACCGGGAAAAAGATGTTGGCGGGCGGGAGACCGACCTGCTGCCGAGCGTCTAAGGTACCGACTGTAAAATACGTCTAAGCGGTTAGGCCTATCTTGCAGTCGGCGCTGGAGCCGCCCGACGCAGACTCGGCGCGTGATCTGCCGCCCGTTGGCAAACATGTACGTTAGATTATTATACCTCATTTTCTGGAGGCTTTTGACGTTCGGATGGAAGTGTTCTTGATCGAAACCCGACCTTGACCTTTTGAACCGAAAAATGGCACCAGGTTACTCCTGCCGTGGGAAACGCTTGCACCAATTAAATTAATTATGGTTTTCTATACGCCTTTCTCAAGTTAATGCGGAAAAGACGGACAGACTGACGGGCAAACTGCATAATGCATTTTAACGTCCGACGATCGACATTAGACTAAACAAGATCATTAAGCAAGTACTGTCTGCGGGTAGCACGCACATGTACAGGAAACACAAAAACTCGTGTGACCTACATTACAACCTTAAAATTCAATAGGGTTCTAGAGGTTGTCGAGGTACGCGTGCGTGCAACATTTCATCAAAATAAGTGCAGCTGTTCATGAGTTATCAACAGTGAACTAGATTTCGGACAACTCTAGAATTTGATCGCGAATATCTCTGGAACGGATCAAACAATCGACAAGTGGAAAACCGCGTTATCAACTACGATTTTTCCCACGTTCGATAAAAACAATTTGAATTTTGGTTCACAAACGAAAAAATGACCTTGACCTTTGTTTTATGACCTTGAAATTCAATAGTTTGGTGCGGTTTTCGAGGTAGATGTTCATGCAAAATATCATCAAGCTGAGTGCAGCGGTTAATGAGTTATCGTGCTAACAGAGAAAAAACTCCGACGAAAACAACACCGCGGTACCGCGGACAGTAACACATATTTATATTGAAGTCTCGATTGAGAGCACCTGACAAACTGTCCTCGAAAAACTGACACATATGTCGGCCGCCGCATGTAACAATAATTCTGAAAGATGCATAGTCGGCTAGCTGCCGTTATTCTAAGTTGTTTTTTCGACCGATCGTCTACAGGACGAAACCGCAAAGTCTTTTCCGTCGCTTGACCCGCTAAGCGCTGCCCGAGGCAGGAATCTAAGCCGCAGGACGCGCCCTACAACTTTCATTCCAAAAATCAATCGGCAAGGAGCGGCAAAGAGAAGCGGCAGAGACTGACGATGGCTGAGGAGATTGTTGACAGCTGCTGGAGCTCGGCGCGCACGTGGAGTGGAACAGGGCCGTGGCATGCCATCAGTACCAGCGACATGCTTCCAGACGCTGCGTTCAGACTCCACCGTGTCCAATAAAGCAGGTAAGCCGGTCCGTGTAGTCAATTATGACCACACAGTGTCGACAGATGTGCAGATGGTACGCCGAGAGGCAGTTGCCGGCCGACAGACAACATCCAGACTCATGCAGGTGACCCCGTATGTCCACAGCGCTGTAAGTAAGCGCCTAATGGCCGCCTGCTCCAACGCTTTAACTGCAACCAGTCTGTTTGAGATTTTTTTAATGCGTTTTACTGTTAATTCACACGGCTAAGTCTGCAACAAGGGTTGATGGTGAAAATATTTGCAAAAGCAGGCCGCTAACTAGTCACTGCAGTAAAGTACTTTTCACAAAGTAACTGTTGCAACATAGTGTCCAATAGGAAATAAAATCCGACACAAATCAGTCCGACTACAACGGATCAGCAAACAAAATGTTGCCCATTGCGCGTGCGAAATGCGTGCGTCGTAGTCGTACTGGATAAAGCGTGTTTTATAGTTCTCTTTAAGTAGTTCTACAAATGTTGCGAGTGGACCTGCTTACCTGATGCTACAAATGTGAAACACGGTAGAATTTACTGTGGACAGTGGTTGCACCAACTATACTAGATATATACTATATTTGGTCGCACCGGATGTTCCCTATAGGGGCAGGCAAGATGTGGCCAATACATTTGCCAGGCGCATTCTTCTTTGCGATGTATTTGTAAACTAACTTATACTGTTATATTATTACTAGCGCATCAGAGGTTTTCTTTAACGTTGTGCGCTGTGTAAATTTACGTTTTACTTACTTACTTGCTTACTTACTGCCGGTGGAACTCGAGCGGGAATGAAGGAGAGGACAAGTCTAAAACTAAAATGTAGCTGCAAAACAGGTCGTTTAGAGTCGCCAAGTTAGCTGAAGATTGCGAGTGTTTGAGCAGTGACACGAGGCAAAGCATCCAGCCGCGGTTGATAACAAGTCAGACTGTACAATGTACACTAGCCTATACGTGACAGTGACAGTCAGTCAGTGCACACAATCGCGGACCACGAACGAACGTACAGTGTCGACGATGGCAGCGAACGTGTCGCAGGAAGCGCAAGCAGCCGCCGATAACAGTAGCTTATGCTCTATCTATCTGACGCTATCATATTTCGCAGTTGGTCGTCGTACTCCGATACGAAGCCTATATACTCTATACTCGGCAGTTCGGACTGTTGCGTTCTTACCGAGTCTAACGTCGTGCGACATTAACGAGCTGTGCTGGGCACTGACTGACTGACTGCCTGCCACCCAGTCGCTGAGACGCATGCTGAGAAACTGCGGGTTGTCGGCGCCCGCACTCCACCAGACCATTATACACTGACCGTAGAATGCCACACTACTGTTCAATTTATGCACATCAGGTGCAAAAAGCTTTAACGTTGTAGGTGGTATACTATAGCTGTGATTAGTATACACACTGGCCCAATAAAAAGTAAGCCCTAGGTTTTTGTCTCAAAGGTGCATCAAACATTGAACGATTTTCACAATTCTTTCACCGATATTCTCTACAGTAAATTTGCAACTAAGTGATCATTGAAGCTCCCACGACACCACAACCGAGTCACGGCACTGACAGCAAAGTTAGTTGCAAGGTAACTTTCAGCAATCTAAACTGACATAGGCCTATGCTGCACGACGTGACGGAATCTTTAACAATTGAGTACGCCCCAAAACAAGTTTTTTTTTCAAAGTTACCGCTGATTTCACTACTTGTGAGAATCGGTAACTGATGAAATTATGAATGCTCGAAAGTCAGGGGCTTATTTTTATGGGACATCCGCGTACAAATTACATGCGTACAACATCGATCGTCATATAAATGCAGACATCCGTAATGCTTATGTTATCAAAGCTTGTATTACCGTAACAGATAATATGTCAATGCATTCTGTCTTTGATTAGTTCGGATACGAGGATTTTACTAATCGGACTTCACTAATGCAATGAATCGAAAATCGATTTGTTAAACGCGTGCCATTCCGTAGAATAAAAATATTTTATACTTATTTGACAATTTGCATAAGTTACTTAGGGCAAGTGCTATTTTGCAATAGTTTCTGTTTTTTAATTGCAGATAGTTACTACGTAGTACGTATCACTCAAACACTCGGTGCTTTTTCTCAGTATCAGACTACGGCACTGATATTGTAGATGCAGCTGCTGAATCACGTTTCCCCCGTCTCAGTCTGTAGTCGGTAGGCATCTTTTTTGTACTCCGGACTAGTACAGCAAGTAATTAATTAGTTTAGCTAATTAATTATTTGTTTTACAATATGGTTTAGTAATTCTCACAAATATTAGATAATTTCAGTAACTGAATAACTTTTAGTAAGGCGATATCACACGCAAGTGATATTGTCTGTTGGCCAATGAAGACTGCCATAAAATACCTTCAACCTACGAAACATGAGACTTTACACTCGTCAAAGATGCACTAGCGAATCCACATTTTTACACTCCAGCGAAGTGAACGAACGCTTCCGGTCTATCGTCGCACGTAAGTACTTGGCGTGTCGTAATGGACAGCAGCAGCAGCAGCAGCAGCTCAGCATCTCACGCACAAAACAGCTGCAATCACTCGACCTTGTAATTCAACTTAACTTACCGTCACGTCGGAGAGTCGGCCAAACAGAGTTGCCACGTGCTGGGTTGCAGGTTGACCGCCCGTCATCCGCTTCACTTCACTTCATTGCAGCAGCCACGCATCGCAACAAACACGCACGACTGTATCGTATTCTACTGTCTGATACTGCTGCTGCTGCTGCTGCATCTTTGTACCAGGGTGCAGCAGAGTATGCAAAATAGCCCCGTACAAGGTCTGGACTCCGGTCGACTCCTGCGTACCGGTTTCGCAACTTTGTGCACCAGTGAAGTTTAAAGTCACGTGACACAAAAATTGGGCCAGATATCGAAAATCCGGCCCGACTTAACTTAGATATTGTCACCTAGTTTAATAGGTCCTAACCAGTAGCCATTTGCCAATTCAGAGTGTAAATGGTAGAGGAGATTCCGAGATAGACTTTGAAAATGGAAGAATTTATAACTTCGAAGGTATCGTGACCTTGACCTTGACCTTGACCTTGTCTTTGGGTCATATGTACCGTCGTGTAGCACTCATCGACCTCTATCAAAAAATTCATTGAATCGGACAAACGTTTTGTGGACTGACGGACGGACGGACGTACGGCAGACCGGCTTTATTAGGTCAACTCCTGAGTCGACTGTCGAACAACACACCAGCTGCAAAACAAGAGCCAATGACAGAATAATCCAAGTAGGGGCCTATCAATGTAACGTACCGCCTAGAAAGTAATTCACAGATAACTAACACGTTTTATATGCTCATTTTACATGGAAAACTATACATTCTGCCCATTGCCGCGTTATACCTAGCTTGCATTAGGCCTATCTGTAGCATATACACATGTGACCACTTCCAATTTTTCCTCTCAATCTCATTGAACGTTATAAGGGTTAGGGTTAGGATTTTGTGATCGTATCTTGCGTCGTTTTGACACAGTGCCAGCACGTGACAGACGGACAGAGAGACGGACGAACGTTGTCAATAGTTCACTCAGAAATCAGCGACATGTCGTTCAAGCTACGCTGACGCCTGCAAAAACGCCTCACTCGACAAACTGTTATCTGGAAATTGTATATGTGTTCAGGGTGCAACGACAAACGTACTCGAAGAAATTACTTAATATTTTATCGCAATATTTTTAAAACATAATAATCCAGTAATTTTTCGCTTTAGTCTGACACTGGCTGTGTGACTCATTGTCGTAATCTATACCTATAGCCCGGAAAAGGCAAAGATAGGAATAAAAATATGATACCGTATTGAAAGTGACCAGCCAGCATTCTTTTCATAGACAGAAAAACTTGACTCAGCATAAAAGTTTTAAGGAGCATTAGCTTGATGACTATATTTAGCAACACTCCGTATATGCCAGCAGTTGTCGTATCAGCGGCATAAACGGCTTTCTAGCGGCTTTCCGACTATCACGATCGAGCGATTGCCAGTGCTCAATCTCAGTTCGCAGCCCGGAAGTCAATAAAAGCGCTGAAAATGTATCATCTGCTATACGCAGCCGATTGTGGCGTGAATGATGCAGCCGCTGGAGTGGGACAAACTGCGCGCAAGACGCCTGCGAGGCAGCGACGCTCGGTCGGCTGCGGAGGCTGTGACTATAGTACATGGATACAGACAGCGGGACTGATGAGAAATGGAGATTCAAGTGGCGGTCGATGGTGATGGGATCTCGCAGAGTCGTTTGTCATTCTACTTCAAGTATGTCATAGAACGAAATAGAACGAACAGTTTTATTTTCATGCACAATAACGAACACGAGAACGAAACTACGACGTGGCTGGCATTTAGTGCATAAGAACTAGAACAAGCCTAAAATGATTTTTTGGAAACGACAACTCAATGAGAACAAAAAAGAATGCTCCCGAACGCAATAAAAAGAATGAAAGCTCAAATCCGAAGAAAATATTATGAATGATCGGACGGCATTAAACTGCAACAAAAAGCTCAGCTACCGCTTAGAAAACAGGGCGTCAGCTTGGTGAATTAATCTCATCATAATGCTACTTGCTTTTTGAGTTTAGTTATACGTTACTTATGGGATTTTTAGAAAAAAAAATATATCGCAATGGACGCATGCGAGTCTACAAGAATAGCACACACCAGTAGTTCGGCGTGTCGATCCTTTTTAAAGAATTTCCACATATATCCGCATAAAAAGTATACCGACATAAACTAGAGTCCATGCTGAATAATTACGTCGTAAGCTTTTACGCCAACTTTGGCCTATTTTTAAAGGTTCGGAAGACACGGCAACTAATGGCATTGAAAAGTGGTCGTTTTCGACCGTCACACTGTTAACTGACGCTTCCTGACGCGAAACCCGTAGCGAATATCCGCATAAAACTGGTATCGCCAGAAATTATGCAGCCTGGCGAAGATTTTTGTCGCTGACAGTAAGGGAGTATCTTCATTCGTTTTCACATAGTTGTCTCCGAAAGCGAGCTATCTCAAGGTCATTCGATGTCAATCATTTCAGGGTCACTGAAAAGCTGACAAGGTATGTACTTCATATCATCATGACGCCGCATGTGAATATTGACTTCAAGTCTAAATGTTGCGAAGATATGGCGACCGATATTACCAAAAATGCTGGTTCTGACCACCCCACTGTCAGTTGAGGTCCCGTCACCACGGAACCCCCATGTATATCAACATGAACCTTATACCGTCTGAAAGTTGAGTCCCTGGGCTACATTTTTGCCGCTGACCGTATGGGTCTATCTTCTTTCAAATCTCCACATTGAGCTCCGAAAGACGCATCGTTTGTGCAGTAGAGTGCGGTACGGCCGTCCACGGTCATCCAAGGTCTTGGGACCAATTTAAATGGCATGCAGGACTTCCTATTAGTGATTAACAGTAACCTTGACTTTATCTGGCACCGTTTGTAAGATACGGCGACTTATTGGTTGAAAATCGCAAATTTTTCCTACCCCCTCTAATTCAGCCCCTCAATCGGGGTGACTCCTTTCGAATTCGTAGAAAACCTTTACAGATCCTGGTAGTAGAGTCCTTCACGGACCTGACAGTTAAGGTTTCGTGATCCTAGTGTCACTTTGATAGGGCAGCAGAGTGACAGACGGACAGACAGACGCTTTTGCCATAGCTAAGACAGGGCATCTGTATAGCAAGCTATATGCTGACGCTCTGTAAAAATGATCTGTCGAAATTTTCCGTTTCACCTGTTTGCTGACCATGGCTAGTAATTCAGTGATTGTCTCTATAGTGTTTTGCATGTGACGTGCGAAATACACTGCTTTATTTCCTAGAACTAAAACTAAACGAGAACGATTATAATCTCGAAAGCGATAAGTAAAATAATAATTAAAATAAATGATTGCTGGCGAACCAAATAAGAACGAAATTAAAAATTCAAACAAAAGTAACACTGTAAACCTAACTCGGCAAATAGCTGTCGGACGCACATCGTTCCTGTGTAAAGAAATACGATCTCCAATGAGTGACTTTTTACACGTTTCATTGGTTGCATTAAGTCAAAGTGCACTGGTCTGGTGATACCGTTGACCTTGTGGCTAGTAGGACATTACACCGCATGTCAGCCGCTTGCCCGTCTGTTGCTAACTGTCAACCAACGTGAGTGAGTGCCGAGTAGACGTGTCAAGTCAAACAACCAAAAAACGAAAGAAACTCTTAAGAAATTCACAGCAGACCACCGAGCGCGATCAAGTGAGGCGGGCGAAGCCTGGAACAAGAACTCCAGCATACATATAGGCTATATAGGAGTCGTTGCCTGGAGCGATGTTGCCTGTAGCAACGAGACACACGTGCATCACGCACAGCCTTTCATCTGCATCAACCGACGCGACTTTGTTCCGTCGCTTCTGATGTCATGCGATGAAGAGCCCGCACGCAGTGTCGGTAGGGTCTGCAGACTGCATACTATACATATATACTGAATGCGTACAACCTGAAGGTGAACGGAGAAGCGACTCTAGGATTCTTACGAACTTTTACAGTAGATCACAGAAGGTCAAGAAACGAAATGCTGTGCTAAACTATAAGAGTTTTAAGACATTCTATATATCGTTAGACAACTGAATTATTTCGAATGTGCATTCATTAATCGCGTAGTCGGATACTGTAAGATTCAGAATATCATTGTCAACTTTCAGCCACTTCTTCGCCCAGCCGTTGTTCGTTTGTATAGCAGTAATGCCGCAGTATATTAGGCTATAGGCCTATCGATTGTATAATGTCTACACTTGCAAGTTGCTTTGTAAAGAGGAGAGAAGTAGCAATAAAGTTGGATAAAAAGAATGAGGTCTACACGGGCTCAGTGCTAACTAATCAGTTTCCACGACAAGATAACGGCTTATCGGCACTGCAGTCGAATATGTGGGGCTACTTAATAATATTAACAGCTCAACTCAACGGACACTGACATCTGTGAAGCATAATGAAGGAAACGCTCGGTATATAACATCGTTGTGAGGCAAAGAATACGCCCCGAGTTGTAAAGCCACGTGCGGCAAAAACTGGATGATACTGCTTAGGGTCGGATATAAGATTTTACAAGGGCGGGTGTCTAATCCATCTGAAAGGGGCACCGGAGGTCCAGCGCCGAAGGGGCCGAGGGGTGCCCCTCCCCAGAAAATTTTGGTATTTCTTATATCAAAATGGTGAGATTTTATGCATAATCGGTGATATTTGTTGACACTGTTCTTTTCAAAAAGGGTACCCTAATCAAAAGGGCGGGTGTCCGGACACCCTGCCCCCCTGGATCCGCCCCTGTTGCTGCATCCATATTATTATGGCAAAGGCAGAAATGTACAGTTACAAACTTGAAAGTGAATTACGAACGAGCATTGTAACTGCCAAAATGAACTATGCAGTGATAACAGACTCATCTAATGCAGACGATGTACAGGTAGTCTTTTTTGTTCGAATATTTTCATAATATAGTGTAGAAAGTTAATTCTTACCTTCACAGATTATGGGCTGTTTATCGGAATTTCAAGGTTATTAAATTTATTACCGACTTCTCTAATTCTTTTTATTGGTTAGTTTTTGTTTGGTTTTGTGCGGTAGACTTCATTTAGCTGGATGCTTGTGGTAGCAAACGTTTTATTTTATTACGCTATCATAATTATATTGTATCGTAAGGTACCCTTTGGATCTCTGTTCGCTCGCCGCATTCCGCCTTTAATAAATTGCATAACAAACGCAAACGCAATAACCCGAGCTGTAGCAGGTATTTTCACACGCTATAGCCGACGTGAAAAGCTATTGTTCATGGTCGTTCTTTTTAAGGAATAAAAATGCGAGCCTGCCGCGAAGAGCGCGTATACAGCGCATGCATAATACACATCAGCTGTTCGCGGAAGTTGGTCGACAACTGCAGCTGCACGCGATCGTAACTATCCGCGACGAAACATTCCTGCAGTTTGCTAACTGAAAGGCGCTCACTATAAAGTCGTCGTGACTCTCATTACGCAAACAACATACATATAGTCCTAGTCGTATACTGTATGTGTGCCCGAGTAGCCTATCACGTTGTGGAGCCGAGTGAGATATTTTGCTGACAGCACTGTATGACTGACATGGTTGTTTAGTTCAGACTGTTCAGTATAGACACTATACGCTGTCGTCCTGCATGTTGGCTCAAGCATGCACAGCAAGATCAACCATAGTAGCCTACATAATCGGCAAATATTCGTCGCCCAAAGTCATTTAAGGCTTAAGCTTATCGAAAGCGCACTTTAAGTAGATTTCCTAACAGTAACGCAACAACGTACTAGTTGGATCAAATCCGTGAGGACTCCGGCATCTCTCCAGGGAGATGTGGCTCAGGGCTATCAAGCGCAGACACCGAGCGACGCTACGGCGGAGGCTGGCTACGCGATGATGATGATGACGCCATGCTGGATTATGAATTACTCGGGATGACACATCTCTGGCAAAAAAAACTAACCTGATGCCGGGACAGACGCCTGGACGCATGGACGCAGTCGTTGCGATGTTCTGTTTGCAAATGCCAGACAAGTTAAGCGGGACGCCGGCTCATAAACGCATGCTTTCTGTTGCAAGCCTTTACATAGCAGCATTAGATGATAGTCTATTGTTGTGTTTTGAATCAGCCAATTCATTCATTCATTTCATTCATTTCTTTATTGCAACAAATGTCAAACGCATTGCCGTTACATATGACTAAAACATATTACGATTATGTTACTAGGTAAGTAGGCTAAGTAATTATATTAAAA
>Ga0056124_1000582_pt1 | contig 12018 bp, 11 predicted proteins | sample WorMetHEROISLAND_2_FD_70069 | JGI IMG/M metagenome (GOLD analysis project Ga0056124, IMG submission 70069) | Marine gutless worms symbiont microbial communities from Max Planck institute for Marine Microbiology, Germany - Olavius sp. 4 HERON ISLAND | ecosystem: Host-associated > Annelida >... | reverse complement strand
TGTAAAACAGTTTGTAGAAAAACATTTGGCAAAAGTTGAATCTACAGTAAATTCATAGTTGCTGATGAGAAATTTATAAACGTCACATGTCCAGGCTCCCACAAAATCCAACGCACAGTGCCTCACGCTGATAAATCGGGCCTCAAACTGGAGAACTGCAAAGCAACTGCTAACTTCTTTCCACGGGCTGCTTCAAAGCTGCTTGTGCTAACAGTGCATTGTTTCATGTGGTAACTGAATCACAAAACGTTTCAATGCTCCTCGTAAAATAAGTCAGTATCAGTTTTCAAATATAATGCCGAACACCGAAAACTCGCTTCCACCAATGAACAACGGAAATGAACAGTTGCTGAACTAGAGAACCAAACACGTAACAAACTCCATTAAACACCACTGACCACTGTTTGCTATGAGCAGCAGTGAATACAGCAATGTGGACACAAATTTCACATCTCAGCCATTAGCGCTAGTTTAAAATGAAAACTGAAATTAAGAGTCCTAAATAAGACGCACCAACTGACTCTCAGTCTGAACAGATCCCGATATGTTTCTACTGTTTTCTCAGAAGAACAAATTACAATATGTGATCAGGGCCAGATTAATATAACATTGAGCTCCAGACCACTAACATTTAGGGTCCTCTCCAACCCGCCAATTTTTGCAATAAAAGAGAAACAAAACGTACAAACATACACATGCCTACTGACGAAAATATGGCCAAACTACTACTGCCAACTAACGCAATGTACATGTGTATCAATAAAACGCCAAGTGTAACAGCAAGGCTTAGGGAATTCAGCGACAAGGCATACTATGCAATGCATTACACCATTCAATAAAATGTTGCATACATTCAAATAGACACGAATTGACAAAATCCAACAATTCACATTTCTGCAATAAATAAGTCACAGTCACACAGCTCGATGCAGGGGCACAGAAAAAGCTCGTTAATGCATCACACTGCACTTCAGTAGTACAACTATTAGTTTGTGTTTAATTTGCCAATTTCCTGCGTTCACTCCAGGTGAGATCAATGCCGACTGAAATGTAAGATAGAAAACCAGATAATGTGTAACCTCTACACACCCTCTCCATTTCTGTTTAATCTTTACGCCAGGTTAGGTCGGTCTGCTATTACAGTAATAGTCACTGGAGTATATTTTACAGGCCAGGTCATCCGAATGCTCTTCCTGTTGTCCAACAAACAGCATCAAAGCCGTGGAAATGAGAATGTCTTCAGTAACAATGCAAGCAATAAATATCACAAACATTTCCTACATAGGCATACATTGAAGCTAACAGCTTATACCAAAGACAAGGCATGACTGAGCATACAGCATACAAGTAATGAATAACTAAGTAAGTAATATTACCAATACATTTATTTAACTGACAGATGCCTAACAACAAAAATATAATACTGGTTGTAGCACTACCATATCAATCACTGTCAACTGCCTACAGAAAATAAAGCAGATTATTTTATTACATTCATCATCATTTCTGTGAAATAGCTATGATAATAAAAAATTTTGCACCAAGTTACATGCATCAGTTTAATGCATTTGTATCGATTGCGGAAAGGCCAGCAAGTCTGAGAAGTCTGTGTATCAATATACAGCTGTTAGCCGTTAGCAATAGTGTTATTCTCCATTCACCAAATTCACCACCTTGGGGTCACAATGTAAGCCACTATGTTGCACCAATACTAATCTGTAGTTGTACATAGATGGCTTTGTGTTTACAGAAATCCCAGTGGTGAACTGTTACAACTAACAAATCACAACTTCATTATTCCACACGTTGTTAATACGTCCACTTCTACTTTCTATCACTACCATGCACAATGCTTTAAGCCATTAACAATCACAAACAACAGTGCAAGGCCTAAAACAGAGGAAAACGCCACAGACTCTGCAATGGGAAATATCTCACAGTCTTCGGCTGATAAGGACAATACATACAATAACTAACTAGCAGATAATGTCACAACCACAAACAGTAAGTAGAGTAATATGACTGACGTGCTTGGCACACTGTGCACACTCAAGCCCAACAGTGACTCAAGCCAGCCTGATATCAACAACACAACACATACAGGGTGATATCAACAACACACAACACATACAGGGTGGCACATAAACAGTGAAATGTACATGCTGTACACACATCGAGCAATCAGAGAGTTTCAGAGATGATTAGCCTCGATCACTGCGGTGAAAGTTGGTCATGACTTGAATACTTGAACACAGTGCTCAACATGACCAAACTTCACTGCAATAATCGAGGCTACTAATCTCTGAAAACGTCCGATTGCTTGATCTATGTAAACATGTACATTCCACTTTTTTTACACAATATAGCATTATTAACACACTATGACTGAGTGCAACTAAAACATAATCATAATCATAATGCTATTATCACTCAGTATTATAAGTGAAAAAAATTCAATAACATGACAACAGAAAAATAAAACAATTTAAGATACAAAAATTGCACTAACAATTACATTAATTACACCAGTTATACTAATAACTATAAGTTTTTATACACGCAAAACAGTTTCAAAAGTGTTTAAAATGCCAAATGCTATATTTGTACAATTGTACCAACAGACATGAGTGCTTGACATCGACGTAAAGCTTAGAAGAAGAATAACAGAAAACGAGTTTACCTGATATTAGTAAGTCGGATAGTCGTCGTCGTCTGGTGGTCGTTGAAAGGTAGGAGGTGACCTCACGCTCTGAGGTCCAGTGTCAGGTACAACAGTGTTCCTTGCTGAGACGTGACGTGCGGCATGTGATGATTGATGATGTTTCTCTGCCCCAGCCAAACGAGATCTCACACGTGAGCTGCCAGAAGGCACTGCGGATGACTCTTCATCTGACGGGGTCCGTGAACGATCTTGTCTGGAATACCGGTCTCTTCGCTGTGGAAAGTTATCATGAGGTGGGGGTGAATGCCTTCGGTATCGTTCATCATGACGGTGGTCGTCCAAGGTCGGCGGTGATCGGCGTCCATTGCGCCTATCATAATGCGGAGGTGAATGAACTTTCGGAGGAGGTGACCTTCCCATGTAAGCGTCTTCACGGTAGCTATCAAACGGTGGTGCAGATCGCTGATGTTCCTGTGCCATCAGTCGTCGTCCGGCTGGAGATGAAACATCACGAGGCCCTGGTGATTCTCTCACGTAACGGTCACCATGATAAGCATCAAAGGCTGGCGGAGAATGCAGTCGATCTGAGGGCGGTGTTGCTGGTCGCCTGCCGTAGAACGGTGGCATGAATGCGGGACTGGGTCGATAGCCAAAGAACGGATGAGGTGGTAGCGGTGGTGGCGGCAGTGGTGACCTGAACGATGGCGGACGGTCAGAGGAGAAACTCACGTCACAGATACCACGCAATTCCTCGTCAACGGGCGATGAAGCAGAGTCTGCGAGTGACCGGCGTTCAACCAGCTGATCATCCAGCTTTGACTGCAGCTCAACGACTCTGAACATAGACACGTACACAGCAGAGATGTGCTGCAACCATTTCGTGGACGCAGACGCAATTTTTTGATGTCAGTGCGGATGCAGACGCTCTCTGATAAAACAAAATCCATTACCGTAACGTCTCTACTCTGTAGTAATACTACTACTACTAACTTAAATTGCACATGCAACATTGGTTAAGGCTGGCCCTGGAGCCCAACGCTGTTGCTGTGCTTTGTTTGTTAGCACTGTTGCCGGCAGTACGGACGTGGACGGCTTAGTTTTGTGGATGCGGACCCAAAATCCCAGGATCCGCACATCTCTGATACACATGTCTCATGTACAAATACTGGCATCTTACTACACTATCATTGTAGCTATTCCCCAACATCTGTGTCAACACCAGCAAATCAATCCAGCCAAATGATGGATCAATCAATCAATCAATCATTAACGAATGAAAACACATTCATATAGTGCCATGCGATCTTCAGCCAAAAAATCAGCACTGGAAGAGGTTAGGCCAAGTGAGAACAATGTACATAACATGTCGAGTGTTGTTTTAAAACTGCAACAAAAAGAGTTGAGAAGCTCAGCAGATCTAAGATCATATGAGAGTGGGTTCTACGTTGATGATGTGCAAAGTGTTAATCAACGTGTTGCACGTCCTTCGACAACTCAATTCATAACACCAGTCATTTGTGAAACTGCACAGAATTATCTATCTGAAAAAATGACATCTTACAATATACGTGCTATATATCAGCAAGTTCATGAAAACTAAACATAAAAGAGCCAAGAATTAACACAGTATAAAAATCTTACTTCTGCTTCAGTGACTGTGCTTCAGCTTTCTGTTCCAATGCAACTCGTTCATTCTGTCGTGCCATCAGCTGCAAGGAAACAGGACATATACAGACAAATATAGAGACATATAGGCACCTGCTTCACTTCATATTATTTATTTATTACTTCGCTTTTGCAAGTGTCACAATATTTTTTCAGCCACTCATCTGCATCATCACCAACAACATAAAGCCTAAGCAAATGGCCATCAAATGTTCTGGTTGTAAACAAATAAAGTAAATGTCATAAATATTGATTGATATTGATAAAAAGTAGTTACGAACGTAGGTTATTTCCAGTTGACACTGTGTGTAGATACAGTGTCAACTGGAAATAACCTACGTTCGTAACTACTTTTTATCAATGGCTAAATTCAGATTCTGCCCAAATGCCTGTGAATGAAACGTGACAAATATAATTCCAAAGTGGCTGATCATAAAGTAGCATGCAACTTGCAAGGTTGTTATTGTCAAATTAGCCAAAACATTTAAATATGTTTGATGGGCTGACAAAGAGAAAAGACAAAATTCTTCACATACGCATGGAAAAATGATCACGTTCACGTGTATCTGAAGTTAGCATGTTGTATTACACATATTCTAATGTTTTCATATCTACAGAGCTCTATATAACTGTAATCTAGAAAATAGCTCTAGGAAACCATCGGATTCGTGAAAATCACCAAAATGACAAATACAGGAACTGACTGACCCAATGTCCATGTGACTTCTTTTCCTGTGCTGCAATCTACAAAAACATGGTCACCACTGCCATCATCACCACAATCATCATAATCACTACTATAAACCTGAGTTCAATACGCGTAGACACATCATACTTCCATTTTCAGTGCACCGTGTGCAGTGACGTAATTCAGACGCAACACGAGTACTGCTATCAGAAAATAAATAACTGGAATGTTTCTTTACCTCTTTTTTCAAATCAACTTCAATTGTCTGCATCTGTCTCTTCAGTTCCTTGACTTCTTCACTGCAGCAGCATTTTGCAAACAGCTTCAACATTTACAAAGAACAAATGCAACAAACACTAGTAGCAGTTACTGCACACACCACAAATATGAAGCACAATAACATACTGACACAGAAGCTATCACAAACTAAGCAACTAATAAACTTCAAAAAGCCATTTTCTTCAAACACATCCAAATATTGACTACTTTTGATTTTCATGTGACTGGCTCATGTTTCCAATGTTACAGGTGGTTAGACCAGGTCATACAACAGTAAACTTTTGTAAGATCAGCAATTTTTACAGGCCAGATGTCTTTCCTTTTGTGCTATCAACAACATCAGAACACCATTATACAGACACATCGGTTCGTAAAAAAACTAAAATTTGTTATCCAAATACCTTCTGTACAGCCTAGTACACTAGAAATAGGAGAAGTTTTTTTTAACCAAAAGCACTCGTACTCATAATTCATCATACAGTAATATGAGAATAATAGTAAATAACTACTATAATTACAGTGTTAATAATTGTTTTAGATACATTTGTACAAGAAGAAAATTCAATGTACGTGACTAAATGCATCACTACTAAGAAATGTACAGAGAAAACAGAACAGTACACTTAATGCAACAGATTATCAGCCAATATCAAGCACATCGGTTAATTACAACACAGCAACGTACTTATTAGCATTAGTCAAGCCAACACTCGACACTGATTCTGAGCCTTCGACTTTCCTACAACATCACACAATGATCAAACCACAACTAAACAATGTGATCTTAGATGCACTGCAGCATATACGAGATAAACCATTAACTAAAAGCTACGTGGTGCATAACAAATTTAGAGTTGTCGTGCGCGGCGTCACGTGACCGCCGGCCAGACCTGTGGCTAGCAGGCGTGGCAGCTGTGAAGGTCGATTGGACAAATGAGTGCTGATATAACTGAAAAGAATTTTGAGAAATAAACTAAGATTAATTTTTTTTTGGACTTTACGTGTCCCTCTGTTTCTGTCGACATCGGAATCTGCATGTCCTCCATGTTGCCAAAGTTTTGTCGTCGTACGGACTCTACATGCCCGTCGAAGTTCCGTTGTCATTTGGGATTCTCAGTGTCCACGTCATCGAGGTTCTGTTGCCATCAGGACTCTATGTGTCTGCCGGAGTTCCGTTGTCATTTAGACTCTGCATGTTCCTCGAATGTCTGTTCGTGGTTTATATGTAACTATTTTCCTTGTTTGCTATGACGTATATATGCCTCATGTTTCATGTTTGATTTGAATATTATATTTTGTCGATTTTATATAACAATCTTGCTTGTCATAAACTACCAGTACCAGCCTCTCTAGGACCTACCCAATACCCATTCTCATATTATTAATAATAATAGCTTCCCTTTAAAAGTAAAAAAAAATCAACGAAAAGAGAACAAATTAATCATAAGAAAAAAGGAGTAGGCAGGCCTAACGTAAAAGTAATTCTGCTGTAGGTGCAGATGGGCCCTCCTTTTTGCATTTCTAAATCACGCCCCGGACACGAATGTAAATAATGAACGATGTGTACCGGTCAAATTCCTTCTCCTTCTCACTGAAGTAACCAGACAAGACATCAACTCTAACAGATGCATCCTGCGCTCGCTCTTCAGCTGAAAGCCGAAGCTTTCGTTCTTTCTCAACGCTGTCCGTCAGTGACTGTACTTTGTCTGCAAGCATCAGTCAACAGTGTGTACAGATAACGTACAGATAACATTTTCACAAGGACTTTAACACAGACAGGAAGGTTATCCAAACATAAACTGTAGGAACTGTTGAAGCAGAACTTATTACAGGCCACACACTCTTCCTGTTGCCCAACCGACATTGTCAAGTTACACTGACCTGAAACACATCAATCTGCTCTTACTGCTTTACAGATTATTCTCTGTTTTGGCCGACTGGCTGCACACTAAAGTGTCTACTGTCTGTCTAGTGTCTACCTGGATTAATTATGCACTCTGTGATACACGATGTTTCATAAAAATGGTATCCTTCTTCTTTCTTTCATAATGCAGTCATATGGCAATAAAATGACACAAAATTTTTAGCAGCTGTAGCTGAAAGAATACTAATTCAAAATATTTCAACAAAATTTGGCTGTTAGTTTTTTTAAACTTTCTTTGCTACTCGTGATGTAACGCTGGCATCACGAAATGTGTAGTGACAACAAGCTTGCTTGTCTCAACCAGTGTTGACAGTTGCTGCACCCTGCCTTGGTGGTGAACTTAATCTGCTTCAGTGATGACAAAATGTAAAGGTTTTGCCGTCGCAGCCCCAAGAAATGCCAAAAACGATCGCGCTCACTCGCCTGGGAGGATAGTATGACTTACACGTTCCAGCATGACAATGCACCAGCACACGGAGATCGCGAGATGGCTGAATTTCTGGCTCGTGAGACACCTGACTACATACCTCCGGAGTTGCTTACTGCTGACACGATGAACAGTTTTTATTATCAGTGAACCAGACGAAGTACATCGTTGATGCAGGTAGCATCGCAGCAACTGATGGCACCGGTTGAGATGAGCAAGCTTATTGTCATGTAACATTTTATGATGTCACAGTAACGTCATGACTAGCAAAGGAAATTTAACTAACAATCAAATTTTGTTTAAATACTTTGGATTAGTATTCTTTGAGCTACAGCTGCTAGAAACTTTGTGCAATTTTATTGTCATTTGACAGAGCTATGAAAGAAAGAAAAAATGTGGCATTTTTTAACGAAACACCGTGTATAAATTAGCTTGCTGATGGGCAATGGGCTTGATCAGTGAAGTTAAGCTCCACTGAGAAAAAAAAATTAGCAGCAAACTGAAAAACCGTAGCAAGACAGATAAACTAAACTCCTATATAAGGAGCCACAAAGGCCAACTCTGACAAAAGTTAAAAGTAGTATTGGCAATGGTTACTATCACCCCTGGGAAGAAACAGTGTGATTACTACCATCAGTTAGCTTGAATTGCCATACAAACATAAACTGACACAAGATCGTCACTGTACCTTCCAACTGCATGCGCGACTCAATCTCCAGCTTCAGCGCTTGCTGCAATGACATCTTATCATCTTCAGCTTTCTTCAGCTCAACAGCCATCTGCATTCAACACAGAATACAATTTCAGTTTTTGTTCAACAGATTTACTTTTCCAGATTAACTCCAGCCTAGGCTGGTTCCCCAAAGGAGAAAATGGTGGAGCAAACGTTGCTAAATGAAAAGCAGCATCTGAAAAATACAGAGAGAAAAAATCACCACCAAAGTAAAATAAAATGTTCACGATGACAATCCTGCTTAACAGATAAATGCACCAAAGTCAAAGTTTTCAGACATAATCTGACACGTAACAAAGTATTCTGCTAATGTCGGCTTCTGAGCATGGCTTGCAATGACATGTTTCTAGAACTATTAGCATGGAAAGACGGAACAGCTGTGAAAGACTTGGTCGGATGGATCTTGTTCAGGATGAAGAAAGCTCTTGCACATTCTAAAAATGCACAAATTCAGAAATAAACAAAGAAGAAAAACGAAAAATCATGTTTAGCAAAATGTCAGTCAAAACAGTTTTATTGTGCTACAATGCATATGGTGAACAAAGAGGAACAAAACATTATCAACATGACAGCAGTTTTTGTCAGTTTTGAAACAGACGAGCCGCAATCTGTCGCCATGTGAAATGACCTGAACTAGTCTAAAGCCAATGTTCTGCTAAACCTAACTGCTGCAGACATAAACAATGCTGCAATACTTCGGATGCAACGGCGACGTTTTTCAGTACTTTCTCGATCAGTTCTTGTTGTCCTTCAGCTGTGCGCTGCATGCCGGCTTCACAGCAATTGTCATCCTGAAGATGATCATCAACATTCTGTGACGAAGCCACAGACTCTAGCAGCTTCAACTCTGTGTACGACTTACGCAGCAGCTGCAAACATTACACACAATATGTGCTTGTTCAGGGTCATGCTAATCAGTGCGTACATTATTATGAGCAATAGGTTCACGAAAGCAAGTCATGCGATATTTACATGACAATGTCATTTGAATTATTGATTACATTTAGCAGATGCTACAAAATATAGAAGAGAACTAGATGGCCAGAACATGATGGCATGCGTTTCCGGACCCAGAAAATTTTTACAGGAAACATATACAGCATACAGCGGATTGATTCAAGTCAAGCATATTTTCGCACGGCACCATTCACTGACATAATGTTAACAAACATGCCGAGGCTCCAGTCCGACTACAGGCCACAGTGAAAAATAAATTAGGAAATTTTCATCACAGGCACACGCAGCCCACTCAGCCATGATGAGTAGACCGGGTATTCATTTGGTTGAAGGTAATTCGGCAATCAGAAGACTTGCCAACGTCCTCATAATGTCATGGGTGGATAACATCGAGTCGCTAACACTTCATGTCTCTATGGGCACTGAGTCCATAGGGGTCCTTTACGTTCACCTCATGTCAAAGAAATGCAATGAGAATACCGCAAGTTGAGCGTCATAATGACGAATCATTTCCTGGTTTGACTGATCAGCTTCACGCAGCCGAGTGACCTCTTCCGTCAGCTCAGCGACTCTAGCAACAACACGAAAACACCAAAAAAAATATTCCACACAACGTGACCTTAAAACATTAAAACAAGCTAAGAAAAAGCCAATGATGATTTACTGCTCATCTGCAGTTTAGGAAAAGTCTATAATAAAGTCAGCATTTTTTAAATTTCCTTTATGATAACTACTACTTTATATTTACAGACTAACTCAGACTCACGCCAAATCTGTCAATTACAGCAGCAACCCTTTTCACAGGTTCGATATCCTTTTCTATTACCAAACCAATGGCATCACAGCACTGGTGGATTTCTCTTCATTACAAATTCAGACAAAAATTTGAAAGTCACTTAGGAAAAACTAAAGAAGACAAAACAGATAGATGTAAACAGCAAATGTGGCTTACCGCTCTTTCCAGTGTTCAACTTCCAACAATGCCTACAGAACACAACAAGAGACCACGCAATCTCGTATAATCTATGTTATAAAATTCAATAATTAATAGCATAAACCAATGTATCAAGTGCGCAACCAGCCCAGGCATCCAAGAATCCTTCGATCTTCATCACAAATGACCAATTTCAGCAACAATACGACATATCCATTATCCAGACATTCTGTCGGCATTATCAGTATACACGTAAATATTTCAACAGCGATTTGCTAAAATAACCTAAGTCTCCACAGAATCCTTTAGACACAGCTAAATAATACTCTGTTACATTATATGACATTTTTAAACACAAAGTGAGTACTACGCAGCCACACACCACACTTTGCAGTCATGACACACAGTGCACTGAGTCGATTAAATTCACAATTTTTGATCACTTATTAATGTTCAGCTTTTTTTCACAACTTTCTTTTCCTTGTAACCCCAGACAATAAGCGAACCAGTCAAGCTCAAATAACATGCATTTGTATACGTACATTCACACGTAACTGTTTAATGTACAGTCTGGATATACTTAGACAGGTATACAGATATAGCAAGTATACATACACTTAATCGACAAAATGACAGATAAGAAATGTGAAACAGATGTGACAGACTATATAACAGACCTGGTCCTTGGCAGTCTGCATAACGCTCATCTCTTCAGTCAAGCACTGAACCTGAGAGCCGGCATCCGACTGACTGGACTGCAACTGCTGCCATGACGACTGCAGCTGCATGACAACCACATATCAGCATATACACAGTACACAACTAACCTCTACTGACTTGAAACAGTAAGGACGAATAAGTCAGCAGTCACAGACCATGCCATCTCTCTCAATCATGTCACAGACTGGGACCTTCCAAGGTGATCGATGGAGAAAGCAACAGAATGGACCAACGGTGGATCACGGAAGCGACACACATCAGAAATAAACAGACAAGTCGATGAACCGAGATGAGAGGTCCTACCAACTTCCTCATATCTATGAGTACTTACTGTCCCCACAGCGACACCTGGCAAACAGTGGTTCTGACGAAGGCAGCAGTTGTTGCCGAAACGTCAACAAATCAACTAAAAAGGCTGTAATATAATGAATTTATATAACATATTAACCTCTACCGCGCTGTGAAACAATAATCTGGGCTACCACCTGGCGAACGCCATTGAACAGCGTGTTTGCTTCCTGCACTATATACAGATATATATTCTTCAAAATTTCCGGGACATGGATCTGCATCTACATCCAGTGTAGGCACCAAAATCTGATCACTTGTTACTCTGAGCATGCGCAACCCTCCTGATAAATTTCATGAACATCTCAATAATAAACAACACATGGAACAAATGAATAGACACACATGTCAATATTCATAAAAATGCAATCACACATTCACCAGAACAAAACTTTACGATACAAACAGCAATCAATTACAGGTGCAGGAGTGAATCTGTCTGTCAATGCAATTCATTATAGTATTATTATACAGATTATATCTCACGATAAGCTACATAAAATGATGCGAGTTAGTCATGCTAACAGACTAACTTGTCTGTACAGGATAAGCGTTTGTATCATATGTGGTGTGGACACTTGGTTTAGTGTTGGTTATTATGAATTGTTGGTTATTATTATTATTGAGATGTTCTAACGGGTTAATTTGGTAGTATGGGGCGGGGATTCTAAGTTCTTGGGG
>Ga0056124_1000581_pt1 | contig 12018 bp, 1 predicted proteins | sample WorMetHEROISLAND_2_FD_70069 | JGI IMG/M metagenome (GOLD analysis project Ga0056124, IMG submission 70069) | Marine gutless worms symbiont microbial communities from Max Planck institute for Marine Microbiology, Germany - Olavius sp. 4 HERON ISLAND | ecosystem: Host-associated > Annelida >... | reverse complement strand
TCTGCCGACAAACCGAAGAATCGTCGTTGATCAGCCGTGACGCAACAGCGGGGAAGAAGAGGTTGGCATTTCGGACGAGCACTCCGAGCGGAAACGTGCCGAACACGGTGGAGAGCATCTCGAGGGCCGAGGTGCGTCCGGTCTCGTGCTCGAAGTTGAGCTGCTGGACGTAGAACTCGAGGTACTGCTTGTCGAGCTTGCCGTCGTTGAGCGGGTAGTCGAGCATGAACTGCCAGGCGATCTGCCGGCACTGCTGGCGCACGTTGGCCGCATCGGACACCACCGACATCTGCCGGACTTCACGGACGATGCTCTCAAGCTCCGGATCGACGAGCTTCCGAGTGATGACGGCCCTGAGGATGGAGAATGCTACGGCCTGACGGGTGAAGTCGGTCAGATCCTGCCTCACGAAGACGAGAAGAACGTGCAACTGCTTCTCGGTGATGCTGTGATACGTCACGTCACGGATCAGTATCGTCAGTACTTTGAAGCACATCACCACCAACTCGAAATTGTCGCCCTTGCCGGCTCCCGCTCCGGCATAGTTGTCCAACAGTACAAACACGTGTCCCGCAACCGAACCGATCTCCTTCCGCAGCGAAGGCAGCGGCAGTCGGAGAAAAGTCAGCAGACAGCGTAGTGCAGATGACGTTACTTTCACATGCTTGCTGGTCAGACAATCATTTAGCACGGACACGAAAGGATCCAGCAGCGCGTTGTAAGCCTGCGACTTGTTCGAAGTGAGGCCCAAACGTTTCAGCATCAAGTACAGCACGTGGAGACCGAACTCTGCTAAGACGTGCAAGTTGGTACCGGCGTGTGTCTTTGCTTTGCTGCCTGATCTTGGAAGTTGTGGCTTCAGCAGCAGAGCATTGGGCGGTCTCCTGCCTGCAACGGTCTTTTCCTTGTGATCCAAGGCATCCGCACCAGCTGAACAACCGGAAGACTCCTGCATTAGTTCATACACATATGTAAACACATAGCTGACCTCAATGCCTTCATTACTGACAAGACCGGAAGCAATCAGCTTCAGAACATTGGCAATTTTCTTCGTCGTCTTACTGCTACGAGTTTTTGCCAGTTCGGCTTTCAGCGGCAGAGTCAACTTCGGAAGTGTATTCTTGCTCGCGACCTTTGCCAGAATGCCGTAAGAATCCACGCTCTTTGTCGTCCTGGCCTCAAACAACTTTGACACAATTCCTTCCACTTCCTTTTCCTCGGCAATTTCTCCGAACAGTTCCGCGTTGAATATCTCAGTGAGGGTGGCGACGGATGAATCCAGATCACCGGACTGCAACTGCGGCACGATGCTTTTCAAGATATCCCACAGCGAATAGCAGAGAACGTGTAGCTGATAACCTCGCTTAAGTGCCGATCGCATCTCTGTTACAACGTAGCCGAAGTACACTGGACCGAGTGACTGGATCATCTTAGTCAGCGTGTTACGTGCTGCCACGCGAATATCCTTCGCCCGGGATGCAAGAAACCGACAAACTTTGAGCAAGATTCCCGGCAAATTATGATCGACGGTATCAGCCGGCAACTGCTGAAGTAACTTGACCATTGCCAGAGCAAGAGGAACTCGAAGGATCTCCTCATCCTCGGCATACTTTCCACCAGTGGCAAACTTGTGCTCACCGTCGGCCTTGGCCTCTTTTGTCAGACACTTGTGCAGCTGGGGCAGAACGCTGATGACGATCGTTCGATGAATTCTTGTCGCGAGTGCAACTGAACAGACATTAGATCCGGACATCTTCTCAACAGTGTTCGAAGTACGGGACACCTCCATAGCTTCTTCTTCAGCACGGTCATCATGCGTAGTGTTATTATGCTCACTGTCCATGTCCACACTGTCACCGTTTGTTGCAGTGGACTGGCTGTTGCAGTACGGTGTTGCAGAGGTGAATGAGGAGTTTCGCAGATCAAAGTGAAAGCTGTCGAGAACCGAGACGAGGATTTTCACTATCAACTTCTGATTCTCGATCGACTTCAGAGTCTCACCAAGATAATATCTGAGAACAATCAGGTACCGCGGCCATGGCAGCTGACGGCAGACAATGCCGAGTGTCTCAACTGCAACGTCAACACGATCGGAGTTCTTAACGAAAGTCTGGTCGCGCAGCATTGACGTAACTATCGGCAGAATGTAGTTAACAAGTGTTTCGGTCTTCATCTGCGAGCCGGTGACGCATCGACCCAATCTGCGCAGAGCCTTCATCCTACGATGAAGCTGCACGTGAACGATGTTCCGGAAGAAATCCACCTCCAAGTCACTGGCGTCACACAGAGCAACAAGATCTTCGAAATGCGCCGATGTCGGAAAACGCTTCACCAGGTTTTCCAGGACGGTGATGAACGCATGTCGTGACGCCTCGGAATTCAGCTTCAACTTCGCCTTCACCTGCGACAGAAGATGCTGAACTACGACAACACGAAACAGATCGCAATAATAATCGTTGTTGATGTTGCGATCGACACTGTCCATCAGTATCTGCAGGCATTCGGATGACTGATCTCTCAACGCGAAGTCACTCAGCCCGTCGGAAGTAGCCAACACAAAGCAACAGTTGTGAACCAGCGCTAACAGAAACTGTATATCCAGCACTCCACTTTTCAACAGATCCTTTGCCTCACTGTAACCTTCCATTCTCCGTTCGACATCCGGCTCTTCCATGAAGCGTGAATCGTATGAGTTCAGTTTCGACGATATTTCTGCTACCGGCTTCAACGACGGCTCAAGACCGGCAACTGCTGTGAGCACTTCACAGAGTACTTTGCGTGGCTGGTGCGACGACAGCAACGAGAACTGTTCAGCCAACAACGGAACGAACTGCTGAGGCTCTGTGCAACAGCCGATCAAATTCCTAACCGAAGTCAGGATATCAACCTCCAGCTCAACTCGGCGCCTAAATCGGCCATCAAGGAACGCCAGCAGGAGACTCACCATCTCCGTACACTGTTTGTGACTACACACGTGCTGACTGAGCCTCGACAAAATGTGAAGTTCCTGTGTCAAGAGGGTCTTGTTCTTTGAATGCTTGGAGAAGCTGACGAAGGAGCCGAGCTTAGCCACTACCGCATGCAGATAGTCGAGTATCAATGGCAAATGTGGCATCAGCAGAGTCACTCCATACGGTGTCTCGACTTGTGACCCATCACTCGGCTTGACTGCCGAACGTTGGTCGTCAGTTTCATCATCATCATCCGATTCAAGCAAATTGTCGACGATACTCAACACCAACTGAGTAACTGATGCAGCACATCGTGGTGTACTCAGCAACGCCAATGTGTTACCTAACGGTGTCAAAGACGACGGACAATGCACGTCCAGAAGGTGTTGATGAGCTGGACTACTGGACCAACAGCTGAACAGTTTCAGCAGTGGCGTAGGACTGTAGACACCTTCAGACGGCAACTTCTCCAGCTGAGGCTGAACCATTGCCAGAAACACCGCCTCAATCTCGCCGGCAGAGAACGAGTACTTATCGAACGTGGAGAAGAACTCGACAATCTGTGACTGTGCCAAATGACGAATGGACTTCAACGAACTAACATGTCTCGCTGAAATATCCGCTCGTCTCTGAAGCAGTGCTGAACTGTAAGCAGCCACATAAACGAGCATATGAAATAGATGCGACAGATAGCTGCCGACTAGTATGCCACATTTCCGCAACACAAGTCGGACAGTGTTCAGCAGGTTCTGCAGACGTCTCAACGGAATAACTTCGGCAACATCGACATTACTCATAATTGCTTGCACGTTGGCTTCGACATCATCCACATTCTGCTGCTGAAGATCGGACAGGTAGTGCCGAAAAGGTTCAAATATCAAGTCAAAGAAAATCCTGATCTCGTCCGGCTGAGAGCTTGCGATGAACGCAAGAATGGACGTTTTAACTGCCTCGCCGTGCTTACGCCTTGAAACGTCCCGACCCTGTTTCATCTTGCCAAACAGAATTCTCATGAGCACCGGCATCAGATCGCTACGGTGCTCATCGAGTATCACCGAGTTAGTGTCGTCAATGCTGAACAGAACCAACTCATTGCGAAAGGACTTCTCGTCGATGAGGGACTCCAGGTGTTCGCGGTAGGAAACCAGGTAACTGTTTTTATATGTCAAAAGGCACCGGAAAGCCTCCAGCTGAATCTTAGCTGACCTACTCTTCAGCATGTCGAGGTACAGTGCTCGCAAGTCATGATGTCGATGCAGCGATTTTGGATCACGGAATTTAGCAAATAGGCCGAGGTACAGAACTAGTGTTTCTTTGAGCTGCCTGGCGCTCTCTTTCTCAGATGATCTCTTTTTTCCATCTGTGCTACGTGATACCAAGTTTTCCATTCTCAGACTTTCTTCTTGAGCTTCATCCAGAATCTCAAATCCATTATTAGCAGTTTCAATGGCATCGATAACCGCATCATTCTCTGTCTGGTTCAAATTTCCAACAGGTCTCAGATCTTGCTTTGGAGCGAGATTTGCATCCGATGGAAAATATTCATTTTCAATGAAATGACACAACAGCGGTACGATCAGGCGTGATCTTGGTTCACACACCGTTGAAAACTCCTGCATACTCAGCAGCAATTGCTGTCTCACGTTAACGTAATCGGGTTGAGTTGTATTGCCAGTCTTCAGCTGTTGCGCCCGCAAGAACAACTCACTTCCCTCATCAATAACCGTGAGACTTTCCTCATCGGCTGACTTATCATTCTGAATGTGTCCAGTCACAGACTGCAACTCTGCTCCAAAGATGTCCCAAAATTGCTGCAGACTCATGCCGCAAGAATACGTCTTGAGCAGGTTTCGCAGTGGCTGCCACAGTGGTTTAAAATTGACAAACAGCTGACTGATAAGAAACTGCAGCGGAACCTGGGCATTGATCCCAGCATACAGCTGATAGTGAACGTATTCATGGTTAAGTCTCTCATAATGACGCACTCGGTCACGATACGCAGACACCGTGACTTCAGTCGATTCAGCATCAAAACAGATCTGAAACACACCAGGCTGGTCCAACTCCACGTCATCGTTGACGGCCGGCAAAGGCAGTTTAAACTGACAGAGAATATGAAGTGTCAGCAGTCTCACAGCCGACTGCGAAGACGACAAATTGCATTTCAGTCGAGAGAAAATATCATCAAACAGTTCAGCGACAAATGCATCATTGTTGGCCTCAGAGGCAGCACATGATAGAACCATGTCAGTCATACGAAGAACAGGAATGCTGTCGGGATACGAGTTAAGCCAGTCACAGAGAAACTCGGCTGGTACGTAAGTGTGTAGGTGACCTGTGCCAGCCATTAAACCAAGAGCTGTGACAGTTTGCTCTGCAACGTACAGCAGCGTATTAACTTGGACACTATCGGCTGCAACCAAGATTGCATGCAGATCGGTCAACAGCTTACCCAGTATGTCTATGGCTCTCTCTTTGTCCACTGGCACTACATGTGGAAGACAGAACAGCATCGACCACAACGTTACCATAGCGGAGTCTGCTGAGTGATGAATTGTGAGCTGAGACAAACTGTCCAACAACCATGCAGGAAATGCGTTTCCCGGCAGTGGATGCTTGCTAATGGCAGATCTGAAGTCCAGCAAATAATGCTGAAACAATGTCCTGCAGTCGAAGGAGCCACTACAAGGTGGAGCCTTGTTCATCAGCAGTGTCACCAACATGACTAGAACGTCACCGCCGGCAGTATCCAACTCTCCCATTAACTGATGGCAGTAACACAACAGCGACGGAAGCACATCACTCTCAAACAACGTAATGTCAAATAATTTCTGTGTGAAACCAAACACTTCCACTGGACTGAATGCACGCGTATAAACGGTACTGATAAGCTTCGATCGATTGCGAGTTTCCAGTCTGCAATTCGCCGACAACAGCAGTGCAGAAATGACCAACAACAGCTTGTGTCGACCAGACTCTGGAAGCATATGACCACTCATCAGCTGACACAGCAGGTCTACAAGCTGTTCTTGTTCTACAATCAGAACACCACTGCTATGTTCGATCCAAATGTGAAGCAGTTCCAAGAAACATGAAAAACACGATTCCAGCTCACTGCACATAATGTGAGGTTCACTTGGCCGTCTGTCAAGCCACTGTTTATGTAAATCCATCAGCTGTGTTTCAAGCAATGACACAACAAAGAGAGATTGTTCCGAAAAAGAATTTTCTATCTTTGTTGAAGCTGTCAAATGTCCAGCCATCAGCTTCAGCATTTGCTTCACAACATTCAGTATCGCAACACCCGGTCCACGGCAATCACCAAGTCTAGCGAAAAGCAACGGAATAACCTGCTTGTAGCAGGCATAGAACTGTCTATGCGGCATCTTAATCATTTCAAACAGCAACCTCCCGACACCAAGAACTTGGTCGTCACAACTCTTCAGCTCACTGAACATAAAACAAAACATCTCATCTTTATTCTTGGCCTTTCTCAGAAGGTACGACAAACTTTCTGCTGCAAACGTGTTGATATATTCTCTGTACTGAGAGGAATTCAGCAACGGGCTGCACAGTTTGTAAACCGTCTGTAGATCTTTGATCAGAAACCGACGCAGAAACCAGAACAGTTTGGCCATGCATGTGAATATCCACTCCAGCATGTCTGCATCGTGGTGGTGTGCATTCAGCAAACTGACTAAAATGTCGAAAAACTTGGTAAAGTACGGCATGAAATCATCCTGAAGATCTCGCGTGAACTGGACCAGAAGATCGAGAATCGGCTGTAGAGCCAAACTGTTTGGGATCTGCAGATGTTGCTGTAGCACGCTAGAAACCTCATCCTTGTAATGTAAGAGCTGCGGGTGGCTCTGAACCTTGTCGCCGACAGCACGGTGGAATTCGACGAACTGCTGCGTGCAGTTCAACTCGGCCCAGTGCGACAGAGCTTCGTAAAAGTGAGTGTCAGCCGACTGCGGCTCGGCGGCACTCCGGCCCAACTTGATACTGATCTGTTCGATACGCTCGCTGAACGACTGAAATCGGAACGTGTTCGTCCTGCCTATTTTAGAACCTTTACCCATGTTAATCAACAATCTAACAGAATAATGAAATAAATTCGCACGTGAGTAAACATCAACACGGGAAATTCCAGAACATAGAAGAAAATGCCGAAAAAGCTATAGTGAAGAGATGGGTCAATATCAGTATTTTTATTTCGATACGATATCGATTATCAATACAATATTGACCAAATATCGCGATATCGATATGACATCGATATGTTGGAAGTAAGTAAGTATTAATTATAGCTTGTCCAACTTATCCACAAAAATAAAATATTTTAATATTTCGTTCCATGGCTTCAGTATACTGTGCACGTATTGGAGCGGGGACAATCAGATGCCAGCATTTAGTTATAGGAGCTCTCAGATTTGTTGCAAATATTACACTGCACCAGTCTACGGTTGCTGGCCATTTCTATAACATATAGTAGGCCTATATCACTGGCTCTAATAATGTATCGTGCGTGTTCTTCGATCGTTGCTACCGACACTGGCAGTTAGTGAACTAAATCATTGAAAAATCCCCCAAAATGATGACGTCATATAATAAATCGTCTATACAATCAAAATCTGCAGTTTGTCTGCTTTGGTCAGTTGGTCGGTCGATCTAAAGTTGGTACATGTTGTTTTGAAGTGCGTTGAACACGACACGAAATAATAATCTTGATTCTTGAAGACGTACAATAATTGGCGGTGTGCATAACCGCTGAAAATATGCGTGCCATGCAGTGCTGACACATGTTGACAACTTATCATCAGCGGCGTCATGGATTAAGAAAGTCGGGAGAGAGAGAGAGAGAGAGAGAGAGAGCGAGAGAGAGAGAGGGGGGGATTAGTGATAGTGGGAACAAGAACAGAAGAAAAGGTCGAAATCGTATCGATTCGATTTCGTATCGAAATTATGATGTCGACCCATCCCTATTCATTGCGGTCGTAGTATTATCTATGGAGTGAATGTTGTGTTTATGTTGTTTTACAAATAAGCTTTGAAATTAGTGCATTACGAGTAGTTTTAAAATAGGTAAACTTCTGCGATTTTTCTGGAAGTACATATATTGCTTTTGGAAATAGTTGACGTTGAACGATAGAGTGGTTTGCTTTTAACGTGGGCTCATTATCGGCCCTTTAGTGTAATTTTGGTAAAGAAGCGACTAGAACTTTCTTGGGTGCAGTGCTGCTGAAGTCTGATTAAGTTGAAGACTTGTGAGTCCTGACCACGGGTAGAGTTGGTTTGCTGACATTGCAGAGTGCACGGATGTCCAGGAATTGGTTAATGCAACAGAAAACAGACAAGAGTTACTGGCTCCTCACGCAGTGGGTGTGACCCTCCACCAATAAAGTTGAGTACCATAAAAAATGAAAATAGATGTATAGAACTTTGCAGAGGTGCTTTTTAGGTAAACTTGCGTATCTGGGTGTGATTAAGGGTGCTATGCACACTTCCAGCCGGTAACTGGAACTTTCGCTCCCACGCTCCCGGGAGCGAAAGCTCCGTAGGTGCAACTTTCGTCTCCTGGAACTTTCACTCTTGAGGGCGAAAACAATGTAGAACTTTTGCTCCCGGAAGGGAAAATGGCATGCAACTTTCACTCGACCCCTTGTCCAAAAATTGTTGTTGACACTAACCGCGCACAAAGTGAGCAGGGATCACAAGACATCATTCCCTGTACACGACCTGTTGAAGCTTGTAGGGCTACACGTTTGATGTGGCCGTGGCCTAGTGAAGCAATCCTGAGCAGGAATCGAAGCAGCTGGAATCAAGTTAGCCATATTATATACGACTCTGATCTGAGAATCAGAGCCGTACTTATCGGCTGCAAAAACCGGTCGGTTCTCCAAAACATGCAAAATCAGAAGTAGGCAAATTACCATGAATTCCACACATACATACGGGTATTCACCTACAGTGACAAAGTAATCGACTAATCAAAGCAACAACACTGCTACTAATGAAAAAAACACAATTATTCTGAAAAAAAAACTACATTTTGCAATGTCAACATTCCATTGAATATATATATTCTATTTTTACACGTTGTTCGATTAGAGCTGAGACAGATCGTTAATGTTAAATAAGGCGTACAGCATAATTAATACTTCTATGTAATGATTTTCTTACTTGTTTTACTGATCATTGCCCATCTCTGGCTGAAGGAGATGCAATGTAAATAAAGAAATATTCTACACTATGAGAGGAAAGGTGTAATGTGTTGCCACTGTTGCGGTCAATTAAAATCGTTTATTTTTTAATTAATAGACGTCATACATTGTTGATTTCGGAGTGCAACAGGAGATTTTATGTTAGTGAACAGGTGGAAACGCTATTTTTGCCAGAAATGTTTGGTGCAGATGAACGTGGTACACCGATTGTTCTTGGGTGACTATAACCTAAGCCGTGTTCTGTGAACACGGCTTAGTACTAGGCTAGAATCAAGTACACTGCCTTGCGGAATACCACTGATTACTGGCATAAAATCTGAGTATTCTGAGTTCAATCCCACCCAATGTTTCCTATGCAGTAAAAATGCTCTAGCCCATTTAACAAGTGCCTTATCAGTACCATATGAACCCAGTTTATCAATCTATTATGGGGAACTTTGTCGAAGTTCTTCTCAAAGTCTGTATAAATCACTGATAATTCATGTTGGGGAGCTAAAGTTCCACATTACTTTGACTCACAGGATCGAAAGTTCCAGGGAATGAAAGTTCCATGGAACTTTCGTTCCCTGGAGCGAAAGTTGCAGGGAGCGAAAGTACGTGGGAACAAAAGTTCCATAATTCCTTCCAGCCATGTACCTAATTATGAAATATCCCTAACCACAACCCCCTATAAACCTGTCCCTAACCTGGTATTAGCCACAACTACCACATGCATAATATGAACAATGAATATCAACACTAAGTTGGTATTTTACAGTCGGACACAGATATGCTAATTGTTTTGCTTTCTTTGCATGAAATGCTATGTAGTGCAGCTTTGTATATTTGCAGTGGTAACTGACTTTGCTCCAATAGCATTATTGCCAACTTTGCAATCTGTGTGGGTTCAGACAGTTCTGATTGTGAATGGAGTACAGGGCCACATTAAAAGTGAGCCACATATCTGTTCACTCAGCTGACAAACTAGTCATAAATATGAGCAGCTAGCTGTAGTAAGTGGTTAGCTAAAAATCACACATGAGCGATGTCTGTTGTAAGAATGTATTGCAACTTTTGATTGATAGTTGACCGAAGTGTGTGACCGCTGACAAGCTGAAACTGTTCTCTGTTAACAGGGTTTTGCTGTCATTGCATGGATTTGAAATGTGGTCTATGATCATGGCTTAATACTCATTGGTGAGTGGAATATGACCTATATAGCTTAATAATTGGTGAATGATAAAAATGAATCTATTAATGTGTGTTAATGACTGTATATATATACCACTAAGTATGAAAACAGTGTGTCAGTGGTAACTCAAGCTGGTTGTACAGTGCGTTTAATGGTCCATATTTTATGTATTTCTCTTTTTTGAAAGTTACATTTTTCCGTTTATTTTAGTTCTAGTTCTTGAGATTTTAAATCTTAGTCATTTTCATTCGCTTTTACAGTGGAGGATTGTTCGGCTGCGCTGCTGCAAGGCTTACTTTGTGTCAGTGCTGTCGAGTACCGTGTACTGGGCCACTGGTGCTTATTTCGGAGCTGCTACGCAGTGCAGTACAGACAGTTCTGGTTGTCACAAAAGTGGTATGCTGTGCAGGTGTGATTTTTTGTCAACTGCGACGCACCTGATGCATTTCTCAGCTCAAAATGCACCAAAACGTGTTTCAGGCCTGGGCTCTGCCCTGGACCCTGCTACTGAGCTTACGCCACTAGTCAGTTGGGGAAGCAAAAGCAATACCCCTCCTTATTGCTCTCCCTTGATGCCTTTGGCGTCTCAGTTGAAAGTACCAATAGATCTTGTTCTGCAAACCAAGTACTGTTCCACTGTGTGCTGTAAGCTGCAATCATGTGGCATCTGACTGACTGTGTTGTATGTCAGTGTTAATGTTAAAAGTGTATTTATATACCACATTCTTGTAAAAAGAAAACCTCTAATGCACCGGACACACTAGTATTGCAAGAATAGCAATTATATATGGCAATATATAATAAACAAGTGAATAAATAAATAAATTGAGTGCATAAATAAATAAATTGTATTAATTGCACAGTTGTCTGATATCTGACTGTGTTGTATCATGTATGTGACAGCTGAACTGAACTGAAGTGCTGGAGTAAAGCAGAGAAAGGGTTGTAAGGCTTGTTGGTCATGGCGGGCAAGCAGACGGAGAAGGAGGAGAGTAGACTGGACAAGCTGAAGCAGTGGTTCGGGGTGAAAGGTTCCAGTGCTGTGAAGGTGACTGGCGGCCCGGGGTCACGGCGTGGAGTGGTGAAGGAATATATACTTGATCCTCATGTTACACAGGTACTGTCCATAGTGCTCTGTTGGTGGCCGTGAAAATGTCAGCACTGGTATTGCAGTGTTTTGTTGACAGCTGTGAAAATTACCCGTCACTGGCTGCAAGCTTGTTGTTTGAGCAATGAATATTAATAATTGTAGACAGAAACCAGGGGCCACATTCTCGAATATTCTTACGAAGACCTTAGGCAAGGGTCCGCATTTTTGAAACTTCTTAGGAAGATCTTCCTCTTCTTAGGAAGATCTTCCTAAGAAGATATTAGGAAAGTGTGCATTCTCGAAACTTCTTTGGAAAGATTTTAGGAAAAATTTAGGAAAATATGTAGGAAAGCACTAACCTTGTCTTACAAAAGCAGCTACATAATAATAGAAACGAAATTTGTACAAAAGTATGCCATGTTGACACTTAGTTTTGACCTCATATGTGACGTCATATATTGTTTGCATCACACTGCTGTTAAATCGGCAATGAGTAAGTAAAGCAAATTTGCGTTAGCTCAACTTGAACAACAAAGTGGTGTGCAAATTATGTTTTCCGTTGACTTTTTTCTATTTTTTTTT
>Ga0056124_1000578_pt1 | contig 12032 bp, 6 predicted proteins | sample WorMetHEROISLAND_2_FD_70069 | JGI IMG/M metagenome (GOLD analysis project Ga0056124, IMG submission 70069) | Marine gutless worms symbiont microbial communities from Max Planck institute for Marine Microbiology, Germany - Olavius sp. 4 HERON ISLAND | ecosystem: Host-associated > Annelida >... | reverse complement strand
ACAACCTCACTTTTGAGGATGCTATCGAAATGGCCCTGGATAAGCCGCTGTGGGGACTATTGGCAGCAAGCGGAGCTACGCACTGATGGTGCATGCCGAATAATGATGATGATGATGATGATATGCAAAGAATAAGCATGATAATTATTGTAATATGAAGGAATTTGTTTTAAGCCTGTTTTCGATGTGAAGGCTGGGCATGTGAGTATTCTCACCGGGCTGGGGCTGGATGAAGTGTTTTCTTTGAGATTGGGTTAAGACGCATTAGAACGCTGTTGTTAGTGTGTTCAGTCTTCCATTCTCCATGTCACCATTCCCAAGATGCATCATAATAATGTGTCTAAGTAAACACTAAGTAAGTATTTTATTCTGTGCTATGTGATGAGTTCGTGTGGTTGTTGTTGTCGTTATTTTTATCAGAGTTTTTGGCTGAAAATACATTATTACTGGACGGTTAAAAAAACTTTAAAAAAAACTTAACAATAATATTGCCAAGCAGTCTCAAACGTACGCAAATCTACATAGCATAGAATATGTATTTGTGTTTACTCTGACACATTATTATGATGCATTTTGGGAGTGGTGATAAACCGAATGTTAGCAGCATGATTTACAGTTGGTGTGTGAATTTCAAAGGTATGCCGGCTTACTGGCATGTTTGCGTAATTTAGTTTTCGTGCTGTCTGATTGTTACGTGTTGGTTTTCGCTGATTTTAGTCCCGGATACTTTGGTCTTACGTACATCTATGTTCCTCCCATTTTTTGCCGGATCTTTCCTTTAACCTCTCTCCGCTTGAGTTCCTCAGAATCTAAGGGAACATGCTGTGCAAGGGAAATGCTGCCAGGCTCCTAAATGTTTGGCTAACTGACACAAACAGCTGGACACCACCACTGTTTTCATAATAGGTTTGCATTTGACGTATGTTACAGTTGGGTTACAAACTTCGCTTAGGACTGATATCTTGGAGTTGGACCCGTACTCTCGTAAATTTTCCTCTGGGTTAGCATAGGTTTCAGATAAGGTTAAAAAGTTTCTTAGAATCGGTGCCCCCACCCTGTCAAAAATATGGCCCTGCCATAGTGTTCAGTTAGGGTTACAGATAGGATATAGAGTTACTGAGCTTGAGTTAGGTCTGCGGTCACATTGTCCAGTACTGGATGTGACCAGGGACCGAAATGAATGTGGTCCTCTGTAAATAGTACTTCATGTACAGCGTGTGTTTTAGTTCTGTGTACATAATGTCAGTACTAACGAACTGTCTGTGTCTGCCTCTTTGTGTGTGTGTGTGTCTGTGTGTGTTTTTTTATAGTATAATATCTTAAAATGCTGTCCACTGCTACTGCTTTGTGTTCTGAGTTAAGTACGTGTTCATTGCAATGACGTTTTGTTGTCTGACGAAGAGATTGTGTTTTCCAGTCGTCTCTTTGTATGCAAGGCATCTCAAGAGCCGATTCCTATAACATTTTTAATAGGGGTTGGGTTGGGCATGGCTAGACAAGGACGTGATGATGATCTGGATTCTATTGTGGATTTTAGATCATCCACGATCATTAGGGGACTGTGCTGTTTTACATTTTAATTTCTGGCTACTGGGGGTGTTTGGTGCATGGTTCTTTTATTGTGTGCGCGCGTGTGTATGTGTGTGAAACGAAGCCGTGTTGTCAAATAGTTTTTATACAGCCGCAGATGTGTCGGAAATGTTCTGTTATTTCTCAGTTTGCTGTTTTAGTGGTCGTACATTTTGTACTAATATGGAAGGCCGTTGCTGGTAAAAATAGGTGCAGATTTTCGTACATAATGTTTCGGTGCAGTATCACGCACTTGTGTCACCACGGTTAGTATACACCAGTTAGTTGCCTGGAATCACACAGCGTTGCCTGCCACCCAACACAGGTGAATGTGCCCCACCTTAACCCCAGCCAAGCATGTTGGTACTCGATTAACCTACCCCAGAGTGATAGAAGGCTGAGTTGACCTTGTAGTTGATTATATACAGAGATGGTTTTGCCTATACACTGTGTAGTCAGCCATCCAATTAGTAACCACTTCATAGCGACCCGACCGGGAGTTGAGCCCACGACCTCTTGATCAAAGTCCAACGTCCTAACTCGTAATCGTTACGCCACCAAGCCCCTCTTTACTTATTTTGTGGCGGGGAGCAACATTGGCAGTGTGGGCGGCAAGATTCGTCTGTTTACTGTGCGCGGTCATGTTCTGCAGCTGTGACGTCTTATGTTTTGTAACGAAATGAAAACCAGTTGCATATTTGCACATGTATGCTGGTTTATGTATTCGCTGTATTCACGTCGGCCATAATTGTGAGATGTTTTCTGCCACTTGGTAGTGCCGTGAGCCAAGTTCTTTGTTATACAGCGAAGAAACCTAGTATGAATTAGACTTAGACTAGAGCCACTAGCAGCTGATTCTACTTACTTGTATTCGTGTCTGTAGACTTCGACCATCTGTTCTGATTAAGTTCTGCTGCTTTATGTACGTGTACAAATGCCGATGAAATAATGATTAAACTGTGTTATTGCTTGTTATTGTTGTTGATGGAATGAATTGGTGTCACTGAGCTTACCGGTACCTAGTATGTCTGAATAGTTGTAATGACTCACCTGGAAGCACTCGGAGAGCACAAACCTCTGCAGATTATGTCTTCATGGCTTGTAGTATTTCACGGTGTTATAGGCTACTGCACAGTATCGAATTCAGGCTCATCGGGCACCAATACTGCCATCTGGCGAATAATACTAAAGTATTACTATCCCATTTAAAATGCATTACAAGTATGAACCTTGAAGTGCAAAATAATTTCATAATGTTAGTTTATTGAAGTCATTGGTTTATAATTTGTTTATAAGAGCCGGAAAATAGAGGCCGTTGGCCTGCTTCCGTGAAACTCGTTACCTACCTACCTTGAGTAACCTCGCAGAAAGACTTCGTTACATTCTTCCTTCGGTCCAGGTGGTGAATGGTGATGAAGGGAAAAAAAGCCCCACGACCGATATAGGTAGTGTTAAGTGGTAGTAACATCAAGTACTCCTTAGAATTGCCTGACTACCAGTGATGTAGCTCGATGACGGAAGGATAGTCTAACATCGTCGACAACTTGTAGTTAGTGACTGGTGACGGAGTGACTGAGTGACGATGTTATACTACAAGTTGTCGACGAAGATTTACTTATTTATTGAATTTTGTTTGTTTATGTTATAAACAACATTAGATTTCGGTGATTTATTAATTTGTTTTTTATGTGTGTCGGTGTAAAAAGGTACTGTTTAATGTCATAATGTATACTTTTTCTACGACATGCAATTAGTAACACAGTTTGTGCCTCTGTGTTCGCATGGTGCGTAAAAACCCGCTCTCTTTTGGGTTTTCCGAGTTTCACATTTTTTTTTCTGGGTCACTGGTCTCAATCCATTGCGTACAGAGCCGCTTACACTAGGCAGCTGATTTGTCACGGCTGGCGTGACGTCATCGTGACTTATACAGTGGGTTATAGTTTGGCATGTTAGGGATGGGTAAAAGTTTAGGGTTAGGATTAGGGACATGGATAGGGTTTGCGGTTGGTGGTTGTATACTTAGATGGAAGCAGCTCTGTAATGTGTATGCACTGGGTACAGAGCAGCTCTGCACGCAGCACTTGTCCTTGCATTTTCTGAGTTGAGGTTTTTCTGCTGTGGCAGTATTTCAGATGATTTTTTGACAGTTTTATATGACACTTTATTTCTGTATTAGTTGTGATTCAACGTGAAGCTGTCTGAAAAAAGACAAACAGCCTCAGAGGGAAGAAAGTGCAAGCACTTATACAAACCCTCTATCTTTCATGAAAATATCCAACCTTTTTAAACGAACTGTCTATTTCCCCGACGGTCGGGTGAAACATTCAGAAATCGGCTATTCCCCCGACAGTTTTCAGATTATGGTTAGGGCCAGCAGGGTCAGTAGGGTTAGGGTCAGTAGGGTCAGTGTCTGGGGTTAGGTGAGTGTTTGATTATTTTACTATGCTGAGTTTAGAGGTCGAGCGCAAGTCCACAGGGGGGTCAGTCGAGCGCGAGTCTACATATGGCTCGTGTTTGGGCATTTCGGTTTAATTAATTTGGTCAGGGGACTGTTGGGGGAATAGCCGATTTCTGAAGGGTTGACCCGACCATCGTGGGAATAGCATCGTTGTTTTTTAAATTGTAAGACTGATGTGCATGCAACTACATCGTAACTTAAATTATTCCAGTGATCAATTACTCTCTGAAAAAAAACTATTTTTTCTTATTGTAGTATTAAATCTGCCCTTGAATAATTTAAACTCATGTCTCCTCAGACATGTATTGGATACAACAAAGTAATCTTTATAGTTAACATCTTCAAAACCATTTATAATTTTAAACACTTTAATTAAATCACCTCGCACTCTTCTACTTTCCAGTGTTGTCAACTGCAATCTCTGTAACTGTTGAAGGTATCATTCTTGTTGCTCGCCTTTGAACCTTCTCAATTAATTCTACATCCTTTCTATAGTATGGGTTCCAACACTGAACACAATATTCCAGACGTACGAGTGATTTATATAATTGAAGAGTGATATCCTTTGATTTACATTGTACGCCTAATTAAGCAAATATTTGTGAATGTATGCCTAATTAAGCGAATATTTGTGAATGTATGCCTAATTTAGCGAATATTTGTGAATGGTTTTGCAGGCGTTCAGTGGTCCATGTGAGATGGACATGTCATTCCTCTATTCATACAAGCCGGTTCTGTATCCAATCGTAGTCACAACCTTTGATGAGCAATGTGTTGATGTCAAGGCCGAGGAGGCTGCCGATAACTCTGTCTCATCATTAGTGTCTCTGTGCTGCCAGAAGATAGTCCAGGTACGTTGTGAGTCAAAGAATATTTATTTAACTAAATTTTGTTTATTTGTAGCGAAGCCAACAGCTGTAAAAGTGGATGGCATTACTTTTTAACTATTGCTGCTATTTGATCTTTTACTAGAACATGAAGCTAATGGTGACACAACTTTTACCAGCCACTTGAGATCTTGAAGCCACTGCAGCCAGATTACTATGATGGCTGTAATCACATCACCGTGGTACAAATGCAGACAGACAAATAATATGCATGAAACTGATACCACAGTGACACTGCAATGCAAAAAAAAGCAAAAAGACTATCGCAATTGACTGAGGTCTAGTTGTGGTGGTAATTATCGTTGCATAATGGCAGGAAGGTAGTTTGCTGAATCGTCTTTCATGTTTTGCAGATTTTTCTTGTAGTTGCTGTCAGGAATTCTTCACCTTTAGACATTCATGACCATTTGCTGACCACTGATTAGTTTCTGTTGCATGTATTACGCAGCATTGTGAGTTTCTTGCAGCAATGGCATGTAAACAGGTGTGGACTCAACACATGTGCAACCACATCCTGACAGTTGGAGGGACCAATTCCTTCTCTTTTCTCGTTCTCTTCTCTTTCTCTCATTCTCTGCTGCCTCTATTTTTGGCCCAGCTAACAAGTGAATTTCTGACACATTTAGATTAACAGAATGTATTTCATACTTTTGACGTTTATGAATTATTTCTAAAAAAATGCATTTAGGATTTACATATGATTTTCACAGCAGTGGTTTTCGGAAGTTGGGGCAGCAATGTTCTGCTGGTCCTGGAGTCCCAGAAGTTGTAGAATGGTGGTTGCTGCTATGGAAGTGAAAGTCATGGGTGATCTGCCTCTTTACTCAGATGGTCAATTTAAGGCTTACCTTCATTGCAGGATGCGTCGATGACTGCTGCAGCTCGTGGTACAGTTCCACTGAGTCTGTGCGGGGCACTGCTAGTTTCGGCGCTGCAAAACGACCATGACCGCTCCGTAGAACAGCTGGTAGCTGGCTGGCCCTGGTGCCATCTTCTGCTCCGCAACTACGTTCCACCAATGTTCGGGATGCAGCCACCGAGGTCTCTTCAGCGATGTCCGTCATACGGCAACAATCTTGAGATGTGTGAGTACATGCGACGTGGTGTCAAACAGACTACATGCCTCGCTCATACGTTTATTGAGTGCCTCAAACGACACACAGAAACCAAACTGCGATATCTCGACTTGACCGGCTATCCTTCAGGTTAGTTTACTTACTGCTTTTCACTTTCTCATCCTTTCTTGTTGACACTTCAATGATTATATCCTTCTCCAGAGAATGCGAACATCCTGGTAACAATCACTAACAGTATTTCTGTGATTGTGTCACAATTGATTTCTGTGAGCTGAATAATAACTGGTGACGTTGATAAATTCAGGGTGACCACTTGTCTGGAAAACCTGGAAATGTCAGGGAATTTGAAACATGTCAGGGAAATGTCAGGGATGCTGTTAAAAGTCAGGGAAATGTCAGGGAAAAAATCTTGTCATGGAAAAGTGTCCCAAAACTGTTCATTACTAGATGAATATTTGCATTTATATGGGTATTTAGTAGCATCCAGTTAGTACTGGCTACTGTGTAGGCCTACCTTAGCATTAGCATTTCCTTCAAAAACAGTGCATAGCTACATATATACATAGTGATTTCGTCCTTCGTAATCATTAATTATGAGATAATTGCGAACTTGATAGTCTGATCATTTACATCAAAACTAGTACTACAGGCATGCTATAAGTACCACTTAACATGGGCATGAGTGCCACACATTGTCAGGGAAATGTCAGGGAATTTCAGAGTGTCTGGAGAGTGGTCACCCTGTAAATTAAAATATATGTTTTTTTTGGACAATCAGTTTAGTTTTTAATCAAAATTAACAATTTAAATTTTGCACAAATTCTGATGTTAATATGTGTCTGTTACTGGTCCAGGCTTGTTTCAAGTTTTCAGATGTGCTTGGTACATGTATAGCCATGGTGATTGTTAACTTAAAATAGAACTCATTCATCAATATCATTGTTTTCATTATCACAGTTATGTTGTGTCCAGCTGAGGTGATCGTCAACTATGTAGCATCTCACGTTCTTCTGGTGTACAATGAGTCTCGACAGAAGGAGATCATTCGCGTGTATGACACAATCACCCGTGATATGCCGCAAGATCAGCGCCGAGAATATTCTTTCAACTACACTATACCCGACGACCAGTGTAAGCTGTCTACGAGGAGTGTAGGCATATAACCAGACCGGTTTTCTAATGAATGTTTTCTTATTGTGACTTCAAAATGTTTACAAAAATAAGACACTTCATCTCCTCATACTGTACTAGTACCAGCTCCATTATTTGCTTTCTGTCACCTGGCGGCTGGCCGGTTAAGATAAAATGAAAACTAGTAGCAGTAACCATAACTCAGAGTGACCACTGGTCTGGACAACCTGGAGATTTGCGGAAATTTGACAGCTGTGAGGGTGAAGTCCAGTAATTGATGAATAGTCAGGGAGATGCCAGGGATAAATCTTGTTGGGAACACAGTTTGTTAATAATAATAATAATAATAATAATCGTTTAATACGACGTTGTCAAAACGCAACATGCTACAACAATATGGACGGAACAGTAAAACAATGTTGTCAACTTTACATTTGAGATATCACTCATGTTCAGTAGCATAGTAGTTATGCATAATATTTTTGAGCGCACATTTGTGGTGTGTGTGCGTGCGTAGATGTGATCTGTGTGGATGCTATTATTCACAGTGAAGAGGCTCACATGGAATTGTGTCGTGCGCTCCGTGCATCACGTGCCCCAAACACTCGACTTCGGCTCCGAGTCGGAAAACTGGACATGTCTTGTCTTGGAGTGCCACGAACTGTTGTTCTTCTGGAACAGCTTGAGCCCGAGGTATTACGTACGGCTTCGTAAATTAGTGGTTACTCACTCTATTGATTGTAAAATGTTTTAGTGATTACTAACATATTTATCTCTAACTTTTTGATTCAAGTTGTGTCAGTACAACATTATAAAGTAGATACGATGGCTGTGTTCTGCACATCTGCAAAAATCCTTTCTGTGTAATATATCATTAGTGATTTGCGATAATCTCTTTCTCCAGCGAATGTGTTCTCTGTACAGTTGTGTCTCGGGCTGTCGTTATCAGGTAATTTGTTACCTGGGTACCCAACCGGGTAGCTTCTCAGATACCCGTTGGGTAGTAAGTAAGCTTTTAAGTAAGTAAATTAATATGACACTGCCGTACGGGAGGGGGACTATTTTCACTTTGGGCAAAACAAAACACCCTCATAGTGACAAATAAATTTGTTTACTCCTTCTTAGTTATTAAACTAGCCTGCCTAATGACGTCATTGAGCCTGCCTAACTAAACTTCTCCCAAAAACACTGACTTCAGTTTTTGGCTCATGAGTCATCGAATCTTTCGAGATGGGACACCAGTCGAAACTTAAAAGTTAAAACATCAAAGAAAACAACAAAAGTATTCAAAATTGTAAAAAAATGATGCAAGATATATAAAATTAAGTAGTAAATAATAATTAAAAATTACTTAAAATACAATATTTTGTTACCCGGGTACCCATTGGGTAGTAAAATATTACCCGGGTAGTTTTTTTTCATTTATTACCACCTGGGTACCCGTGGCAGGCCTAGTTGTGTCTCTCTACAGGACTGGATACACACTCATTACTTGTGTTTCAGTGCATTAAATTACTTAATAATATTTAACTGAATTTTTGCAAAGTATCGCTATTATGATTTTTCCACTTATTACTTACCCTAGTATTAATGTAGTGTTTAAGACGTTTATTCTCCGTCTGCTATAGGCATAATTTAAGCATGATTGATCATAAGAATGATATATTTTGCTGTCAACTATGAAGACATGACTAACTGGGCTGGTTCAACAAAATTTTCAGTGTTAGCATTTTTTTAGTCTGGAATTTGCTGTTATCGGACAGTAGAACAGTATTTAAAAGTCCAGACTTACTGAGCATTATATCAATGCTGGGACGGGTTTAACTCTAACCACCAGAATGCTGTTTTGTGTCCACTTTTGTTACGGGGATCAGTCTGCAGTTCAACAGCATCACTAGCAAGAGTTAATGTAGTGTATGTTAAATGACAGCCTTGAGTGGGATAAGAGGGTGTTATATAAGCTAATGTGCACTCCAAACAGTGGCTTAACATGCACCATCATGACGATCGGTCATGTAACCTACACTGGCTTCTGATGTACATTGTACACATGAGCATGTTTGAATACTTGGCAGTTAAGATCAGGTTTTTGCCGGTTTAAACCAATTTTTTGCCGGTTTAAACCACTGGCACGGCAGAAACAGGTTTCTGCCAGCAGAAACCCAACCATGAGTGCTAGACATAGGCAGTGGAGTTAGGATTAATTTTAACCCTTAATTGTCGGTGTGCGTTTAGCGATTAACCCTTGATGTGTTGTCTTTAGTTTGTGACCGGTATCAGTCTGCAGTTCAACGGCATCACTAATGAGGGTCTGCACGTACTCTGTCCAGCTCTCAAACTGTTTGTCAACCTCATCGCGTTGGACCTGGCCGCCAACGGCATAGTGATCACGGCGGGTGAGGCCGGCCGACTGCTGGCCAATCAGCTCGCTGGCGCCCTGGAATCCCTGCCGAGGCTCGACCGCCTCAATCTCAGCGGGATACGGATGCGGGACTGCGTGTCCACGGTCCTCGGCCGGATATCTCATCCTCTGTCGATGCTTCGGCTGTCCGGATGTGGTCTGCGACTGGCCGACCTGGTGTGGTTGTCGACTGCCGAAGTTACCTCGAGGCTTGAGCAGCTGGACATTGGCGCCAACAATCTTGCCCCACGCATCGATGCCGTGTGTCTCCTGCTGATACACGCCGCCGGCTCCCTGGCAGTGTTTGAGGCGGAGGACGCGGAGCTGACGACGGTATCACTCAGCCTGCTGCTGGCAACCTTCGAGCAACTTCAACAACTGCGCTACATCAACCTCTGCGGCAGCGACGACATCGGCGCGGCGGCCGTCATCGACACCCTCGAAAAACTCATCGCCGTTCCACGTCTGCGTGTTTTCCGGCTGTCGGCGCCCAAGGATCTCGCTGTCTCTCCGGCCGATGGAGAAGTCATCCACGCCGGCAGCGGGGCGGACGGGGGCGAAAATGTCGACCAGTTCCGTGAAGCAAGGAACAGTTTCGCCTGGCGACTGTCCGATCTCCTCGTCCGTCTCTGCTATGCACACAACAGACCCGTCATTCGACTGGCTCTTAAGTTGTGATTCTTTGGCTCGTTATACGGCAGTCATCAGTCTGTCCATGACATCTTGTTTTTATTATGCAGCCGTCCTATTGGCCACATTACACGTCTTGTCCGTCCGTCCGTCTGTTCGTCTGTCCATTCTGTAATGTAATTCATGTAAATGTGCCAGTTTCACATCGTCACAGGTGGCAGTAGCGACTAAGAGGGCGCTTTACACAAGAAGTCATTGTCTCATCGAGCTAACATTTCGTGCTCTGTAGAATGACGTGGGAATAAAAAAGTCTTCAGACTTCATCCATTCTGTACGGGGTGGCTGTTAACTGAAAAAGAAAAAGGCATAGAAAGATCAGAATCGGTGTGAACGTTCTACTAAGCTAATTTCCATTCAACAAGTCAACGGACCGTCAGAGTCACCAGTTGTCAAAAACTCGAGAAAATGATGCGTATTTCCCGCAGTGTCAGCAGCTGACTTAATTCACTATGAATGCCCTAGATGCTCAGTAGCTGGACCGTCCAGAGTGGACGTACGGCTGCATATCATGTCGGCACTCAGCGCCGACAGGTTTTGTTATTTCCTTGCTTTTAAACTGTGGCTGTATCAGCATTGATATGCATACCACTGTGTGATTGAATCAAAGTGTTCAACCATGTAATGCTTCTATTTGTGTTTGACTGTTGAGTTCGGCTAATGTCGTCATGCAGTATTTGATTGAACTGTTATTTCACCTCCAAATTTATTACTCCATAAAAATGCTATGTCAACGTCGTACCAGTGAAATAAAAAGTAACTCATAGTTGTCATGCTGTGATGGATTGGAATTGTTAGTATTATCTTACTGGTAATCCATATAGTAAATATTTTATAAGAATAAGTATCGTGCAGAAGCTGCAAGAAAGAGATGTGCGTGGAACTTATCAGATTTCTGTGAGTCTAGTGAACCCAATCTTAAAAACACCATTGGGTGCAGTGCCCTCATCATGAACTAGCAGTAGTGATGCTGACAATTTCTTTTATGGTTCAAATTTATATGTAGCTATTATGAATCCCGCGTCTCTGTTTAACAGGCTCAGCTGTGGATTTGTTCTAACCTTCTGGTGACCATTTACTTTTCGTAATTAATAAACAATGCAGTGCCTAGTTGTACATTTCTTTGTGTGAATTGGTTTGCGAATGGATAAGCCTACATACAACAAGCAATGCAATCTCCCCACTCTTCTGCAATGACGCCAATAGACCATTTTCATTTTCTGTGCCCCAGCGGGCACCGATGCCAAAGCAATCTGTCTTGGTAAGGTCAACTTTCGCTGAGACCATAGTTCATATCAGCAAACGTTGACCTCACCCTCTGTCTAGAACTTTTTTTCATTTTCAGCTCTGTAGGAACTGTAAATGTTCCTTTGAAGGCTACCGAATTGCAGCGCTGGACCGCCAGAGAAACTCGTTGAAATAAATACATGGTTTCTCGCGCGAGAATTGTTATTGTTATTATGATCATTATTATAAAATATACTTAGATATCGTTTTGTACGATCTTTTGATTTAGAATCAGTGCATCATTAATGTAGAGTTCAATGCAATGCAGTAGTGATGCAACGATATATCGTCCAAACGATATATCGAGTCGATATTGGTCGTATCGTATCGATATCGTCAAGAAAAATTTCGATATATCGTTGTCGTTTCAATATCGGCGAAACGACGTCGATGTTGTCTATTTATTTTCTTTTTTGTAAGTAACAAATCCAGGACAGCACATATAATGACACTCAAACGCAGCTTGGCACGCAGACCTAACCGTAACTCAACCATGCTAGGCTTAAAATTAAAATATAGGCCACTGTACAATTCCT
>Ga0056124_1000577_pt1 | contig 12042 bp, 5 predicted proteins | sample WorMetHEROISLAND_2_FD_70069 | JGI IMG/M metagenome (GOLD analysis project Ga0056124, IMG submission 70069) | Marine gutless worms symbiont microbial communities from Max Planck institute for Marine Microbiology, Germany - Olavius sp. 4 HERON ISLAND | ecosystem: Host-associated > Annelida >... | reverse complement strand
GCCGTAACATGGCAAAACAATTACAAGGGCGCGACGTGTCTGGTCTATACAAATAGTCAACGGAACAAAAATGTCTTTAGAGAGCATTTAAAGCAGTTGACTGAGTCAATCGCACGAATGCACCTGGACAAACTGTGGCTCGGTGGTGTAGTGGTTAGCGCACTTGGAATGAGAACTCTGCGACCGTGGTTCGAATCCCGGGTCGCGCCACTATTCCACTGGGTAGCAACCTTGGGCAAGTTGTTTACACACAGTCTCCCCAGTTTCTCAGCTCCAAGAAACTGGGGTACAAAAGGGAGTTTTCGGCACCTAAGTGGTTATGGTGATCAAGTGCGCTAGATTAAGATATAAGCTAAGCTTTAGAGCGCATTATAATATAACCTAACTTCACTTTTAATTTTACTGTATTTTACAACACTAGTGCACAGATGAGCGGACCTTCAAGCAAGAAAGTGCGCAATGGAAGACTTGTTTTGGTTTGTAGAAATAGTGTGCAACAACATACAAAGTGACCACAAATTGTACACTGCACACGAAAAAGGATAATAATGAATAGTGCTACTGTGTACAATGTTGAAGTGCAGTATTATTTCATCTAGCAACAAAGTCATACCACACTTCACACGGAAACTTCACATCAGTAGGCGCCAACGAATTTCGTTTTTCACAAAAGACTGACGGAATGATGAAAACTGGCCGTCGTGACGAAAATATTGATTTTGGACGAAATTTGACGAAACTGGTGAAATTCAGGATTTGTGGCAAAATTTTCGACGAAATTTGCACTTTTTGATGAACGAAAAATGGCATTTTTGGCGGCAAAATCTGGCGGAGATCTTGAGAAAGCATTAAGTTCAACCACGTGAAATTCTAGAATATAATGATTAATGATCTGCCAACTCACAGTGTGATTCCAAGCAAAAAGATCAGCTGTTCAGGATACCCAATATTCAGCAGTGACCATTTTTTTCTCTCGAAAAAGTAGAAGCCGGAAGCCTCAAACTGTGTTGGCAAGACTTCATAGAATAAGTTAACAGCAGTAACAGTTATACACTGCTGAAAGGGCCTATTTTCGAATGGCGAAAACTTGGCAAAATTCGGGATTCGTGGCAAAAATTTTTGACGAAATTTGCACTTTTTGGTGAACGAAAAATTGCAAAATCCCTTGGAGCCTACACATCAGTGATCAACATTCGAATCAATAGCAACTGTAATCCTACCTCTCACTATTTGTGACATTTATTGGTTAAAGTGCCAATAAACCATTTCTGCATCAGCCGCAGAAACAAAAAAAAAACAATGAAAGACATTCAGCATGAATCTTAAACACTTGGGCAGGAGAAATTAACAAATAATTAATCGATTAATCATTAAAAAATGAAAAATTAATTTATGTAATCAATTAAAATTTGATTAAAATTTTAAACTTCTTATCAACCTTCTTTATCAGTTCATCATATGATGAACGTTTGTAATCTACATGTAATTTTATTTAGCATAGGACATGTCATCAACATTTGTACTGGTATAGTGTTAGTTTAACAGTCTGCACTTTGTGAGCTTTGACTACACAGTTTACGTACTGCATCATCATCATCATCACTTTTTCGATTTTGTTTCAGTTTGCGAATAGTTGGCGAAAATTAATTAAAATTAATCGATTATTTTTTCGATATTAATCGATTAAAATATTTTTAATCAGCCCCAGCCCTAAACACATACACACATACCACTTCATAGCAACAACGTCGAGTGCTGACCATAAATACTACACAGTTGCAGAGCCAGAACAGAGAAAAACAGCAACTTTTAGTATGCTACCCCAAAATTTAAAAGTAACCTGTCCAAATAATGCACATAGTTATGTGGGGAGGAATAAATGGTAGGCTAGCTGAGCCTTGCCTTTAGCCATCCCTGCTCGGAGGGTAGGCTGCATCATGAATCACATCTGCTGCTCAGCTTCTGAATTGCAGATATAAATGGACAACACATGAACGTGGACCCATCTGGATCACTTCCATGAACGGGTTCGTAAAGTACGTAGGTGCTTAAGGCCTTCTGCAGACAGTCCTCCTGAGTTGTCATCTAAACTACTGCACTGCAAATATTTTTGTTCAACTTCGCAAGATTTTAAGAAAGTAAGTAAGTAAATTTTTATGGTTTACAATGTCAACGGGGAACCCGCTTAATCTGAGGACGACGAATCTGCTTATTTCAGAAAATTTAAGAAGAAGCTTCAAATTTAAAGCATCTGAGACGAGTAGTAGACCTGCATAAGCAATGATTCGTATTCTTTGGCCATTTGGCATAAACAGCAACTAACAAGTTTCATCGGAAAGCCAGATAGATACCGATGGCTATAACTGTTAATATGACGAGGGCAAATATCACTAACAGTGCCTTGTTCTGCAGAACCCTACAACATCAAATGCAACAATACACCCAATATACACAATATCAATTGTTGAAACTGTTTTAGACAAACATTTCGTAGCGAATATACTTATATGCAAACGTGAAGTCCTTCCCAAGCCATAAGACCCATCCATTCCCACAGCCCTTAGCCAAACATCAGTTTACGCAGCGGGACCACGGATGTGCGATGTGCATGCCTGTTTATGCCACACATTTGCTGGTACTCACTGTGCCTACCCACAGAGGGATGGCCAGGCTGAGTTGACCTGAGTGGCTGGTTACATACTGAGATGGTTTAGCCATCTACCAACAGTCACCCATCCAAGTGCTAACCAAGTCCGGCGTTGATTAGCTCAGTCGATGCGGCCAATGACGTTACCAACTAAGCCAAACCGCCACCACCAATCAGTATACTGAACAACCAAAGCAATCAATGACTTCTTTGAATATACTCAGGCTGAAACGGTAACTAATAAGTTACATTGATAACCAATCAATCAATCAATCAAGTATATTTTAAAAATATGGCAACACAATCATACATGCTATAATATTTACGGGAACTCTTATATGGAATCAGTTAAACCCAGATTTTCATACTTTGCCTTCTGTAGTTAGTTTTAAGTTTAATTATAAAAAGTTCGTGATATCTGGATATTACATTTATCTCAGTAGGCTTGCTTTGTATAGTTACTTTTGTGTTTGATTGATAATATCAGCAGTAAAATTGTTTCATTGGAAAAGGGGGTAGTAATTTACGGAGCTAACGCTCTTTCGCTACTCCCTGTTGTACTGTTTGTATTACCCATAAATGTTCATGTGTGACTTTTTTTCCCTTTTGTTCTTATTAGTTACGTTTATTGTATGTCTATCACATGGTTCAGTGCAATAAACCTGCTTGATTGATTGATGCTGGATTGCAGCAGGCCACAAACAATAATCAATTTACAGTTAAACCAGTGACTAGGCCGACAGTCACACGAAAACACATCACAATCGAAATTAATGTCATATAGGCGAAAAAGTAAAAAGTCCGGTATTTGATATAGCTTTGCATAATTAACCAGACTCGTGATCAGAAGTCTAACGAGGAAAGTCTAGGGGATTGGTAACTGGTAATTACACAGAGCAAATGGGATCAATAAAAATCCAACGTATTCGGTGAAAAGCTGCAGAAACAGAAGAAAAGCCAACCTGCGCATCATTCCGGACAAAATGCGAGAACTCTTGCCAAGTTGCTCATTGGTGTCACGCAACTGCACCGCAGACCACACAGCAATGGAATGTATACAAACAATAACAACCAAAACCATCGCTCAAGGCTAAGTACTGCCTGCAGGTATCATGCAGACAAAAAAACCTGTGTGACCTTGACCTTTGACCTTGAAATTCAACAGGCTTGTAGAAGTTGCCGGCTGGTACATGTCTATTTCATCAAGCTGAGTGCAGCGGTTCATGAGTTATCGTGTTCACAGAGAAAAACTCGACTGAAAGCAATACTGCCTTTGCTTTGCGGGCAGTAATTGAACTATACAAAATGAAAAGCAAGCGAGATGACAGCACACTGCCACTAGCAAGGTTTACTGCAGACATTTTGCAATAACACATCACTAGTTAACGAGCGCCAATGCTACTAGACAGTAGACACAAACTGACAATCTGACTGACCATCCTCATGAAACATACAAAACTAGCCATCGTTGGCATCGTGGCAGGAAGGGCAGCAGTCCAATCCCTCCCTCCCCATCCACAGAATGTTAGCCTGTCTGAAAATTTCCTTCCCAAGAATATGCAACATTTGGGGGTAAAAATCCCCAATTATGGCGGATATTTAGAGGCAAAATTTGTTTTCAAACTGCTGAACAAGAAAACACTGCAGCCTGATGAGGAAGATGATCGTGGGCTTCCAGTTGCATAAGGGGGGGGGGAATCTGCCCCCCTCAGCGCCGACAAACTCTGCTCGCCCATGTACTTCTCAAATACTTGTCTTTGGGAAACCTACAAAAGTGGGCAAATTTGCCACTTCCATTGAACGTCCAAAAGCTTTTCAGCTTCAGGGGAGCTTTGCCCCCCTGAGCCCCTGACGAGGGGCTCTGCCCCTGGACCCTGCTGGGCTCTACTCTCTGGTCTACTGATGTGACCTCACTGTTTATGGCAGTGTTTGCTGTTTGGACTACAGTGTTGCTGACCATGCACTGACTGAGTACTGGAATAAAATGAAACACAAAAATTTAGTGAATCTTTAAATTGTTACATCAGCAAATCAACATGGCATTGCGTACATAGTTAACTTACATTACATTCTGCAAAAAAACACATGCAAGACACTGGCAAAAATTACAAGTAGTTCTTTGCCAGGCTGCTATACAAAAAATAGCACATGTAATTATAGAAGAGAACTGTAATCATCCACAAACTAACAGCTAAAGGTAACCATGATGGTTATCACAGATAGCCACAGAATGGTATAAAAATCTAACAAAAGACGAAAAACTGATTTAAATCAAAAAAAATCAAATTTCTGGATTTTTATTTAAAAAATCACGATTTTATCAACCCCGATAACTACCACCTATGCACATGCACACACACCATTTTAATGGCCATTTTGTTGGGGTGGGGGGACTCCGGGACTGGATTAGCCAGTTCCACAGGTTGCAGGCTAAGTATCCATACGATTAATAACTATCAAAGTAACCCAATCTACCTGACTACAACATAATGTCAACGCCACAAACAGGCATACTGATCACATGAAACACATGTAATCATTAAATATTAATTATTATTAATTAATTATTAATTATTTATTAAGTGTGCTATGAACACATGCGCATCACATGCAAATGAAAACCAAATGCAAGAATCTTAGCACGCCGCTCATACCCGTTCGCGGGCTCTTTGTATAACACTGCGCTGCGAATGCAAGTCATCAAGAATCTGCGTACCCATCTCTTCTGCACAACACAACAACAGCTTATTAATACGTAGGTAAACAGTGTGCTAATGCTGCTGAATCATTACAAATTCTAATCACAATTAATCACGGGATCATAAATATTAATCACAATTAGTCACGCAATAATTGATGAAAGCAGAAACAACAATTTTCACAGCAAAAACACGCTAATATTCACTCATACGCCTATGTGCTAGTTTGCCACTAATACTTGCAACAGGGTCTAAAACTGTTAACGCACTTCAGTCACACTTTTCAGTCATGTTCGTAAGCGCTGAGTTTAGTAAACTCGGCATTTTCGCTTCACAGTTTCACGTTTGTTAACGTTAATTGTTGATCAGGATCAATTACTTTAATCGCGATTAACATCTTCGAACGTTAATCATGCACGATTGCACAAATCTTTTTATTGCTAATTTTCCAGTGCGTGTGCCGTGAAAGAATTTTGAAAATTGGTTAATATTTCGCAAAGATATAGACAATACCAAGTGGGACGTTTGCACACGTGTTTATTCTGATCATAGTGATTTTTGAAAATTTATATTTCACAAGGTAGTGTAACGGCGCATTTAAGGTGTGGTGGGATATTTAGTAACCATGTTATTGCAAATTGCATACAGAATGTGCCAGTGATAGAATTTTGAAAATCGGTTAATATTTGGTGAAGATAATGGGCAGTGACAAGGTGGTGCGTTTTTTGAGACACAGTGTAGTAGCAGCACTGGTAATAAAACATCGCAACATAAAGAAACATATATGTGACTCTCAGTAACATAAAAACAACGTTAATAGTAAATTTAAAAAAAAACAGTTGTTATTTAAGGTTGTTTCAAAAAGTTTTCAATCTGAACACCCAACTCTAATAGTCATCGCAGTACAACCTACCTAATACTTGGAACATTTGCCAAATATACTAACCATTATTCGATACAAAAATTTATAGTGTTGACTTGCATACAAACTGCATTTTACAGTAAAAAAAAACTCCTTAACCATTTTTGCATAAAATGGTGCAATATCTGTCTTTTACAACAAATGAATTAACTTCTTAGCATGAAATATTGGCATCGCAACAGAATAAATGTGCAACAAATATATTATCACAACAGTCAACAGTCAATACCAGTCTCAATGCAAGTCTTGTAGCTCTGGTCAAGACGATGTCCTGATCTTTCAAGCCTCTCAGAATTGTCCAACAGTCGAGCCCTCTACCAAGCAACACAATGCGAATGAATAGACTTTACCATGGATGGATTCAAACCCGATTAGGCCCTGTTCCGTAATAAAATTGTGGGGGCATTAACACAAATTTTCTAACATTAATTTTAATGCACGAAAACTTACCATGAATTCAGCATTACAACTGTACGCAGTTTTGCTGATATTATCTGATTTAAGATACACTTTCTGAATTTGGAAGCCTGGAGAATGTTGTGGATAGGCTGCAGAATGTTGTGCTGCACTAAGTAAAATTTTAAATGTTGCAACACGTCATAAAATGAGGCCCCACAGGCCGGATAATGTCACACTGCTATCCGACATTCCCCGGCCCATGGGGCCCCCTTTTGCGGTGTTCGTTTGAACATGCTGACATGCCTCTGGACTTCTACACACGTTTTCTTCATTGAGTTACATTATATTATTCAAACCGCAGTAAAACAATACAAATACTTCCAGTTTTAAATTAACAGAAGTTGCCAATTTTATTCACCAAAGCTGGTAACGATTTTCAGCTAACTTTTGAGAAAAAAACGAATGACTAATTAACTGATTTCAATTAAAAACTAAACTGTAACTGTCCGACAGGACGTATGTTTTTGCTTAGGAAGGTTATCAGCAATTCAGCTAACAGCTGTCACAAAAGCAATAAGATGCAAGGACTCTGCAGTTTTCATCCGCTCTTGCATGCAGACATTCTCTGGACATTTTCAGTCTTCATAAAACATAACCACCTTAACAGTCTCCAATTTACAACTTTCCTAGTTATATGACTTTAATAAAAGATTTGGTGATTAAATTTTTTTATCATTAGAATTTTTAAAAAATGATTAATCATGTAATTAATGACATCAATCGCACAGTTAATTGCTAATTGCCACAGCTCTATTATTACCATCCAATTCTACAATTTTATACGTCAAAAACATCAGTATGCCGAAAACATCACTTACTAAATAGAGCAGCAGTGAACTTTAAAGTAGAAGTAAAGTTAGGTTATATTATAGTGCTTAGCTCAGAGCTTAGCTTATTAATCTAGCACACTTAATTACCATAACCACTTAAACTGCTTGAAGATCAGGCCCACAGCCGGTTCAATAGCTTTGATTGAACCCCTCCCCCATCATCAGCCAGAACCAGGAAACGTTGCATAAAAATAACCCAAACCGTGACCACCAGATGTGCTTTTTGAGCTCAAATACAGAAAAATGCATTTGCAGCCAGAGCTTAGCCCTGGACCTCACTGGGGGAGTGAACAGTGGTCCCCAGGACCTGCTAGCTGGATTAATAGAAAACCATGAAGTGGCACGGGGAGGTGGAGATGAACCTCCCCACTTTGTAGAAGTCTGTCTACGGCCCTGACTTAGATAATGCTCATGATGGTTAATGATACCTGATCTTCTGTTTGCTGCAAATCATATTCGCCACCGAGCAACTCTTCTCTGACATGAACCTCGTCACTCAGTGCATAGCGTGCTCTTTTCTACAACAACCAGCACACTAACTCACTAGTGCCAAATGTGCAGTTTGCAATACATTGACTTCGGATCCATTTCGGTTTCACAGAATTAACCGTGATTTCAGTTTTCGGTTCAATTTTTCGCTGTCCGATGTTTAGCGTGCACTCTATTGTTGTATTTTATCAGATAAACCAATGTCAACAACATTGCATAATGGTTCTGGCTATATGTCTGAATAATGCAACTAGCCACTACAAATAAATACCTGTTATTAGAACGATACTGTACACATCAAATAAATAAGAGTTACTTCAGTTTTTGCTGTTGTCATTATTAGATCAGAACAATTTACATTTCCATTCCATGTTCCATGTTCTAGCTGGGGCAGGCAGTCTATGCTGCCCAAAAGACTCAAGCCACTATGTGGGCCCATCGGCATCCCCAGAAAGCACCCAGCAAGTGTTGGGTACTGAACAGTCATGGCAGGAATAGCAAAGAGCACAACTACCCCCGCTCACATGACTACATCACCAATCAGGTCACATTGCCCCGACCAAGCAACTACTACCACAAATCCATAGGTATAAAAGTTAAACTTAACCATAATAAAATACTTTATTGTTGGCAGGACAAGAACTCGATCCTTCAGATCCTTGGATTGTATGGCTGGGTTTTTTGAGGGTGGGTTTACCCAATAAAACCAACTGGCTTTCTTTGGGTTATCTGCCCAGTGTCTCAATCGTGTTTGCCCATCATGACAGGATGGTAAAACACTGCACCGTCAGTGACTTTATACTGTTGGTTTGGCAACAGAAAAAGCATCCTTCTGCTGACAAAACTGAAGTAACTCCTATTTATTTGATGCATTTTACGTTTACTTCTTCGTTACTGGCCAGGGTTGGCAATTTTCTGTCAAAGGTGATAAACCTAACCCTCCCTGTGACTCTGGTGGAAAGCAAGCCAAGTGAATTAAAACCGAGCTTATGTGTGCAATTACACAATAACAAAAGAACATCAAATAGTTTTCATGAAAACAATCATTTCAAAACATACGAGGTCCTTTTCCAGTTTCGACAGTTCGGAATGATAGCTTTTCAGTCTCGTCTGATATCGATCCCGATCCTTCAGAGGAATGTCACGGGTCTCAATTTCCATTTGTTCCAGCTGAAATAATTACGATATTAAATTAGGCTACAGTGCTTACAAAATGCATTTATGACCCTCAAGGTAGGCCCTTTTGGGAAACCTTTCACGAACTCAGCCTAATTATGTGTAACCATAGGAAAGTTAGCTAGTGAAATTAAAACTAAACTACTGGTACTAGTATCCACCAATTCAATATATGAAAATGGATGAAGGTGATAAATGCATAAGTAAAATTTGCAAAGTCTAATGTCATTAAGTCACTTTGAATTACACAGTACATACCATATTAAATACGCACAAGTGGAACTGAACATATAACAGATTGTAGCATCTAGATATTATGTATAAATATTATAACATGCATCAGTTAACTAAAGGTACATAACATCTTCAGAAAGTCTAAGCAGATACTAGCACAGACTAACACTTCAGCAACGTCCAGCATGAGAATCGGACTTGAACATACTCCCACATTTGTAACTCTTCCGGAAAATAACATTTTATTTTAAAATTTTTCCCAAAAATTTTCGGAAAATTACAGAAAAAGTTAGTAACTACCCGGTACCAAATGTAGATATCAGACATATGAGATTGAGAGATTCCCATACGCATTCCATGTGGAATCCATATGTGGAATCAGTATGACATTAGCCATGTATAATCCAGATGGCACGCCATGTCTGACTGATTCGGCAATTTTGCCACAACAAATAACTGAATAATATTTGAAACATTTTCCAGTTTATGTAGTTCTCTTATCCGGGACACCATTTAGAAAATTCCACCAGAATTTTTCTGGAATGGCGGAATTTTTCCAGAAATTCGCTACTTTTACTGGTAATTTCCAGAAAAACCCTGGTAGAAATTTCTCAACTCATAACCCTACAACATGCATCATTGTGACACGGCAACAGAATATTCCACAGACCATGACAGCATGGCAGTGCTTAATTTGTAGAAAAAGAACTGGCAAGACTCCAACAGTTGAAGGGAGAATGTATTCCCTTCCCGGTCAAACAGGTCCAGGGAGCATCATAAGCTTCCTGGGCCATCAATCGTGCTCCGGAAATAGCCAAAAAAATGAGTTTCGGTGCATTCTGAGCTTAAGCTTGTGCAACGGTGCATAGCAACTTGGTATTATTGTGACATTTTGAACCTCACAAATGCACAGCATACCACCATTGTGAGAATAAGACGTGCCAGGACGGTGCACCGCCTCCAAAGAAAGTGCTGGTATGCCGTACCGGACAGTACCGGCACAAATTTTAAGCCCTGCAGTATACTACTGAATCATAACATGGCTGTTATGAAATTAGAGAAAAACTGACTAATTTCATTAACTTGCTCTACTGCCAACTGCATCACGCAGAACAATGCATAATTCACAAATTTATGCAATGACTAACCATTACTGTACTATTACACTGACTGCAATTTCATCCATCTCAATTAGTGACAATGACAAAATGTTGCGTACTTACCAATTCCTTGCTTTCTTCAAAGAGTTTCTCGACATGATTAATTGCCTGCTGCTTCTCAGCTGTGCAGTGCACACAAATAAATCATTATCAAATACACGACCATTGACCAGTGTATCGGAAATTTCTAAACCCTGGTGCTATCAAAATTTGTGGACTAACTGCATCCAATTTCCATGGTGCTGAAGTCACTGACTGACCAGTCACGCCACCATCAAAGTCTTTCCGCACCGCCGCCGTTCCTTTTTATGTCCACTTTTTTGACGGAATCACTGATTTTTTCATGTTTATTTACTAGGAGAGTATTCAGAAGTACTAAGTCTGGAAATAGAAGACGATCAAGGCATATGCAGGATTTTGTCAACGGGTGAGCCTTCCCTCCCTTTTCCGAGGAGCCCACAAGGTTGGAGGTTCGGGGATATCACCCAGTGGAAATTTTTGAAATCAATCGCTGTCAAAAAAACTGCCACGCTGCTGCCACTGGAAAACATGTGACATGTCGACGAGTCCGTAAAATAATTTTGGCATCAGTTGTAGATGCTTAAGTAAAGCCATCGACACCGGGGTCTAGTAATACCTATCAACGAGTTGAAATTTTTCTTTAAAAACAGTCACAAACAGCTTTATGCATGTTCACTCTGCTGGCCATGTTTTACATGAAACCGTACTTCCTATAAACATCAATTATCATTGCGTAATTAATTTGTTATTTTTGGCATCATGTTAGATACAATAAATTAGTGATGCAATGATATTGGTTTTTGGAAATCGATACGATATCGATACGATATTGCCAAAATATTGTGATATCTATACATTATCGATATTTTATGAGTAAGTAAAAATCGTATGTAGCATATACTATACCGGAGGGGGGAGGGTCGGCTGTCATGTACCGTCTTTGCGTACTGCACAATTAATTCTATCTGCAGGAGTTAAGTTGCTAGTCTGGACGACATAGATAAGCTAAACGGCCGTAGTCACCGCTCAGTCGGGTGAATATACAGACTATAGTAGGATGGCATACTGTACTGTAGGCCTACATGGACGGCTAAGTAGTTAAGATGGGAGTAATTAATTTAAGGAATTGTACAGTGGCGCCTATATTTTAATTTTAAGCCTAGTGTGGCTGAGATACGGTTAGGTCTGCATGCCAAGCTGCGTTTGAGTGTCATTTGTGCTGTCCTGCGAGTCAGCTGTGTTGAACAATTATTACCAGTATGATTGTTAAAGCGTATGATATTCTGTCTGTCAATCAATGTACTGTCTGTTGTGCTAATTTTAATGCAAATAGACAATAAGCCTGATTGATATTGACTGAAATTTGACTTTTGTTTGAATTAAAAGCTAAAATATAAGAACTAGC
>Ga0056124_1000575_pt1 | contig 12052 bp, 9 predicted proteins | sample WorMetHEROISLAND_2_FD_70069 | JGI IMG/M metagenome (GOLD analysis project Ga0056124, IMG submission 70069) | Marine gutless worms symbiont microbial communities from Max Planck institute for Marine Microbiology, Germany - Olavius sp. 4 HERON ISLAND | ecosystem: Host-associated > Annelida >... | reverse complement strand
CCTGCACTAATAATTGACAAATAATCTGACCAAAGCTGGCCACGCCGTTAGCTGTTCACGTAGTACCATTAAGGCACCAGGATGGACAGAAATCCAAGCTTATTACGATGTAATGACATAATTTACCTTTCACGGCTGGTAAAGTCATCTCGTCCAGAATATTTTGTGTTCTCGTCTTGGCCACCTCGTCTTGTGTTTCCCAGGCCACCGCCTACAACATTCACATAGCATGCACCAAGAGTCCTAGACAGCAGCCGAAACTTCAGGCTACCACTGTGACAGAGACCAGCGTTTGATACACGATGCACGGAAAGTATGTGTACAGCATTTGGCAAACAGATGTAATTTTTCCTATGAAAAGAATCTGCAATTTCTTGAATCTTGACTACATTCTGTTGGACTAGTTGATTTTCTAGCTGAGGCATAACTCCCTTGTCTGATTTGGTTATATGTACAGTAACGAAATGGCGGACAGTGTCGGTCTTCTGTCTACCAGTGTGTCTGTCTCTCACAATTGTGTGTCGGGTGGCAGATAACATGGTGTGACATCATATGGCATATGGTGATGCTACATATCTCTGAGATGGGTTCCGATGAAGACCTATATATACCATTAGCCTTTTTTTAAACAAAGGATTACGAAGTGCTAGTAATAAGATGACCTACAGACTTGTAGTATTCAAAGCTGCCAACCCTTGTTTGGTCACATGTACAGTAACTAAATAGTTGTCTGTCTATCTTCTTTCTGTCTGTCTCAGACAGGACTGTAAAGTGCTAGTAATACTGACCTAGCCTGCGAGGTTGCCAACCCTTGACAGTGCGTCCTCGCTCCACGTCAACCAGAACTCGTCGACCATCAATCTTCTTACCATCCGCATGCTTGTAAGAAGCTGCATAAATACCGTCAACATCACGTCACATGTCTACCACATTCTGCACAGATTTACTGACACCAAAGCCAACAATACGAGCCATTTAAAAGGCTAAAAGTTGAAAATGGTGAACCACAAAACAGCCAAACGTCCCATCAGTAAAGAATTTTTTTTAGTTTCAATTTCCGGTGGTCTGTGATTTTCCATGAAGAACAAACACTTCTAACTTCAAACTAGTTTAGCTGCTTAGAAAGTTCTTGCTTAATTTTCCCAAGGTCAGGTTTGCCACAATAAGGCACATGTATTCCTTCTCTTTTAAGCAAGTAAGAAGTCAGCATCTGCAGCCTGCCATATGTCAAAAACCACAAGTTTGAATCGTAGGGGCGGAGTTCGAATCGTAGCTGCGCACGTGTGGCATCTGTCTTCTGTTAAAGTTCAGCCTTTTGTGGTTCAACCATTCTAACTTTTGGCCCTTTGAGGCGACACTATTACATTTACCATCAATATATCTTAGTTACATCAAATCAGCCGCAGTCATTTTGATCAACTGACATTGCTCGGTCTTATTTTATAGTCAGTAAAACATTTGTGGTTTGGCAATAATGTATACAATGTGACGACAGCAATTACACGAGAACGACCTTCATGACTTTCCACTCAGCAAGTCAAGAATTTTTGTTCCACGATGCGGAATTTTTATGGTTCGAGCTTCAGTTTAACGTCAGTAACAATCTACTGATGCAAACAAGTGGAACAAATTCAATCAAACTTACTGCTTTTGAGTCAGTAGTAATAAAGCATTGGAATGGAGTGTTGAGGGTGGACACACGGCAGATGAACGTCACAGTAGTGCAACGATCTTGGCCAACTGTCCGATAACTTACCCGAAATGTTGTGAAGTAAAATTTTATTACTTACCAGGGTACCACACTATACTTTAGTCTACTGACACAATCTCTTTAAAAGTTAATATTCCTGTCTCACACAGTATGAATCCGAGACAGATATCCAGCAGAAATGATTGAACAGCGATCATTTGAAAAATATTTCATATAAAACTAGAAATTTGTACCGGTAGACAGTGTAGTTTGAAGCTGAAGACTATTTTTTTTTGCTGGAAGACAAAATACGGTGTGAGGCCGCCCAGCACCATAAGTCCGACTGGGGAGAATTTAGGGGGCAAACTTCAATCTAACCACATTTGTAATAAATAATCCACTACGGCAGTTCATTCGCCATAATTTTGGCAATACTGTATAATGTACAGTTGTAGATGACGTAAATGTCAGTCCACTAACTCATTATACCCGACGCAAATTCAAAATTTTTTTGGAAATTCCTACAAATGCAATTTTTTGCACTGATGAACTCTTTGAAAATCAATATCTTGGAAAATCAATATCCATCCATACCACAGAAACACCAAAGTAAACATATGTAATAATAATAATAATTCTGCACTGATTGTCCGAACCAATAGCCATTCCAGGTAGGTTTTTAACTTATATTTTAACCCCCATGAACCTTTACTATCGGGGGTATTAAAAAATAATAGTTAATAAATAATAACCATAAGTAACAGTAATAATATCACACTTAACAGGGCACCATAACACGGCAACCTTCTAAAGAAATCGCACTGACTATAATAAATATAACAAACAAAAATAATCTGCACAGTCACACGGACTGCAGATTTTTTTGGTGAAATTGCTTCATGGCTTTGCCTTATAACACCAGAAAGCATCTGATAGCTTATCTCGTGTTGTCTCGCACACCAAGCATCATTTCGGTAACTTCCCTTACTGCTTTTAACCAATTTTAAAATTCTCCTCTTCAGGGAGTGCTGTGCCCCAAACCAAAAACGCCATTGGGCACACCGAGTGCTTTAAGATGCTCAGATTCATTCTGTCCGGTAGACGAAATGCCAAGCAAGTGCTTTTGTGAATCTTTGGGGATCGTACCATTTTCGAGTTAATGACCCCATGTTTTCCAATTTTCGACTTACAAAGTGTGCGCCGAAGTAGCCAATAAAGAACAAAATTAGCAACTGTTTATTGCTTATGTATATGCCAATCGATAAAAAGCAAGCTCACTAGTATTACTATTACAATATGATGCAAGAACAGAACATCAATGTGTACAGTGGCGTATTTAGAACTGTGACAAAGGGGGGGGTGCATAGGCCTCTTATGATAAATTTTTCCCTTTGTTAAGTTTTCTTTCAAAGGGACAAGTGCAAGGCAACCCAAAAATACGCCACTGAATGAGTATTCATAACAAGCTAAGTAACAGGACTGCTAACTTATCTATGTTTGCAAATTAACTGCTTAATTTTATCAGAAAAAAAACAGACAGATATCAGTAATGAATACTGAGGCAATGCTGTTAGCAAGGCTTTTGCACAATTAGCAAATTCATTTGATTTGATTTTACAATGTCCGAAACACTCAGAGAAAACTGGCGCCACTACAGTGTGATATGTAGCAATTACCAATATCAGAGGCAGTATACAATTTAACACTAAAACCACAACATTAAAGACCTAACAGGAAAGGGCCTATATGCATTGACAGACACCAATCGCTTACCAACTCCTATACAAACCGATATGATATTGAATAATATTGCCATGGCAAGTGACACAACTCAATGCGCACAGCGTGTTTCTACATGTGACAAAAATATTATATCACCATATTACTACTGCTGACAGCTAGCATATTGCTAGGAAAGTGTCTATACACACAGCCGGCCGGCCGCGCACAATCGCCGCACATCACCAAATGCCACCTAGGGTCAGTTTTAGGGTTAGTCTTAGGAACAGTCACTAAATATGTACATGGCTGGCCGTGCACACAGCTGCTGCATTGTATTACAAAATAGTAATGCTCGCTAATGCACACGGCCGGCCGTGCACAGGGCTGCAACATTTTCTAATGGTGATGTGCACATGGCCAGCCGTGCGTATAGCACCATTATATTGGTAAACAAGAACAACTTATGCTCGGTATTTTACAGAGCAGCAATATTACTACCACAGCCAGTCACCCAACTTGTAAATAGAAACACCTTATGGATACCGATTAAATCGAAACATGCACTAAATGATCTACTGATGACAAGCACTCATTTTAGCTGGCCAATTTGTAGTACAACATTCCTCAAAGAGGTGCTTGGTATGTCCACACAAGTCATGCTAATTCATACTGGTCTGAAAAGCAGTCTTAGAAACTGCCAGGAGCACAAAATTCAGTAGAACAGCTAGAGAATAAAATCAGTTCATAATGCAAAACGACAGAAGATTTGTGCAGCAGTACAGCATAGCATTTGGCAATATAAACTTTGTACACATAATTGTCAGATATTCAGTCACTACTTCTTTAGAAACTCTACACTGTGTCTCAAAAACAAAAAAAGGACCACTGTGATATGTTCGACAACTCCAACAAATCTAATCCAATATTAATAATTTTTGGTACAACAAATCACCTACTGACACCATTTTATGACAGGTCGTAATAGAGGGAACCAGCTGCGGTTTATCTACTGACAGTTAGAGCAGAGGCTGGTGCACCATACTAGGTTAATTAAACACAATGTCAGTCACAAATTTTTTTAGTAATTTGACGTTAAAATATTAACAAAGAATATGCTACATCAGACATTACAAAAAATCTTAAACTGGAGTCTTTTTTATGTACAGGCCCAGAAACTTCATTTCGGTTCACCAGTCGCCTTATCAGCAATGGTATGCTGCAGGCCACCAGACCACATTGCTATCCGTTGATGCTTCTGTTGATTGAAATCATTTACCGGCTCTGGTGTACACGTTGCTGTATGCAGGCCCAAAAACTGTAGTCTCGTTTATAGATGGTATGGATGGCTATTGTCTAGCTGAGAACAGGGTCAAAGTTGATGACATTCGCTGCTGTACAAGCTGTTGTTGGCCATCCGCTATAGGCCCACCATTCTCTTCATCAGGCGTACAATTTTCAATTTTTCATTAAGATGTTTAAAAGTAACCCAAATTAATTTTTACACGTTTTGCAGGAGATTTGATGACAATTTCTTGGCTTCATAAGTTTTAATGTTTTAATTATTATTTTTCATTAAAATACAATCATATTCGTTTAATCCTGCTGTTTGATTAATGTCATCTGTTACCAATTATAAGTGGTTGCCATAAAAGCAAACTAAGCTGTAAACCTGTTTTATCAAATCTCACAAGTCATATTTTGCACCTAAAAACTGACAATTTCATGAAGATTATCTGTACCGAAAAAAATGAATAATATGGGCCCAGGTTTCTTGGAGTTATTTGAAAATATCAAAGGGGGCCGTTTTTGTTTTGAGATAGTGTAGAAAAGGCCAAAATTATTACAGCGTGTCACAGATAAATCAGGGCCACTTTTACAGATAAACTGTAGAAAAGCAAAACAACACTTACCTGGCCATCAAGAAAGACTGCAAACTGAAGAAGATAATAATGCATGTAACTAACCATGCATGTCTCTTTCATGGTCGAATTCAATGAATGCATAACCACGTGGCTTGGCAGTCTGTTTGTTGACGACAATATGCACCTAATTCAATACAAACACACACGACATAAAAATGGAACCCTTGTAAAATTTAAGATATGGAAAATGGTACCTAAACTGATAATAGATATCATCATCTTCACTTGTTATTCAGCAATCAGTTTGCTGTTCCTTTTTTGAAGTCCGGTCCCAGTGTCCAATGCTCTCTGTTGACAATTTTAAATGCTACTCAAAATTTCCTGTTTGCTCTTTACTGATGCTGCAACTGATTAAAAACTTTTTGTGCTGCTGTGCTACAAAAATTTATTATGTATTCTATTTACAACAGTGGTAGCAATTATGCAATTTGCTCAATAAACCTACATGTTAATATACAGCTTACCCTCTTCACTGGGCCATAGACATCAAACTCTCTGCGCAGCTTGGATTCACTCGTGTCATAATTCTACACAAAACCACAAACACAATCCTATTATCCTACTGTTGTGACGGTAACCAAAATGGTGGTATTTCTAGTGAAACTGAACACAATGAAAAGCTATGTTTTAGCCAGCCTTATGGGTGTTTCTATTTCTAGTGGGTCAGCTTGCATCACACCAATAGGCTCACTGTAATAGTTTCTATCATGTATAAATCCTGCGACTTGCCACACTGTAAACCACAGCCGTCATGAACATAAACTGAATCCAAACTGAAACTGCAATTTTTCCACAAAACTGAAATGGAACCATCAAAAAACAGAAAAAATCTGAAATCACTACAAAAATACCAAACTGTCTAATATACCGTATACTAAAAAAAAACAAAGAATTCTGTACATTGCATGTAAATTGGATATAATAAGCAAAAATTAACAGCAAAATTACAAGCAAAAATACATACAATTCTTGACACAAATAATGTTTTGAAAGGATCTCCATAGATGTTTGCATCATTTGTTGGATCCCCTAAAACAAGCATAGCAGGTACGGTACATTACATGCAAAAACATAATAATAATGATAATAAAACAGACATTTACAACACAAACAATGATGGCAGAGCTGATTCTGAGGTGGTGTTAATAAACTAACAAAATAACAATAACTGCTCTATATTTGGTTCTGGCCATACGTGAGCTGTTCTGCAACTTTAACACTTGTTATGAGAATTTGCATAATGCCAGCATACCAGACACAACATTGTACAATGTACTGGTAAATATTACTAATTCCAAGCCAATATTTATTCACACACAACAACAGTGTGTAACACACCGATAAAAGAGTAAATTATTGTAACAATGAAACAACGTGAGTGACAATGTAACAGTTTAGAGACAAGTCACATAAAACAAAGCATTCCAATTCGACAACTGAACTGTAAATGAAAACATACTTACACAGTGCCAAATCCTGTTCCAACTTATAGGCAACTTGTTCCGCTCTTTCTTTGCGCTGTATACATGCATAACTTGCATATCACAATAGAGAGCATATCACCATATTGTGTGTGTACATGCAACAACGAAGCTGCTACTTTGCAATTAATCTCAGTGTAGTGAGTCTCATGTAAGACTCAAGCTGTTTGGCCACCTGATCAGAATGGATGAGTCAGCCGACGCCAGGAGAATTCTGATTGCAGTTGCCCAGAGTGATTGGAGAAGGCCAGTTGGATGACCCCACTCCACCTGGATGGCCACTTTGAAGAACGACCTATCTCTGCACAACCTCACCTATGAGGATGCTATCGAAATGGCCCTGGATAAGCCGCTGTGGGGACTATTGACAACAAGTGGAGCTACGCACTGATGGTGCATGCCGAATAATGATGATGATGTGATGATAGTGAGACCCATTCACCACCAAATCAGAGCTCACTGTTTCAGCAAGGCACTAAATGACACCGACAGTTGAGCACCACAACACTACCAACTTCTCATGGTAGGTAGTGTGACTGGCTGGGGTCAAAGGCAACTGCGGTCACCTGTATCGGGTGGCAGTAACACTGTGATGGGTTCCCATGAAGAGCTTCACAGACCTTTAGCCTTTTTTTTAACCTTTCTAAGCAAAAGGCAGGTTACTGCTGTATCACATAACTGACAGAACTGCAACAAAATAAGGAATTTTTATTGGTTTTGCCTGTGCAAAAATTTAAGTAGATAAACATTTGCTACACAGTATAGAGTACATTGTTCTGCTCCAGAGTATAACCTTTTTTGAGCGCAAATTATCAATAACCACAATGGCCTGTTAATACTATGCAAAAAATTATACATGCGACAAAAATAACAAATTTTCACCATTAACTACATACTAACATTCGCTGCAACACAACACACACATCACACATGTTTGGATTAGATGAGACATGATAGTGAATGATTCAAATAATACTAGAATAGGAATTAGCAAAACGTGCTATGCTAAATGTCCAACAGGCATATGTCAGCACAAAACAGAATATAAAGATACCTTTCTTTCCTTCTTTTCTTCCTTTGTTTCTACTCTTGTGGGTGGTGGAGTGTCTTTGGGATTCTACATAACAGTTAAGCATGAAACTGTCACATATCCATTGACATTAAAAATAAATAATAATAACAAATGCCTATCACACTGCTGTTGTGAAATTCTAGTGACCAATTAATCAATGATAATCAATCATATTCACAGCATGCTCGCAAGGTCAACAATGTTCGAAATAATAGCTATTGACCATCCACATCTTTTTTTTAAATTTCCGTACATCGTCCTGCTCAAATGGCACATTGAAACTACAATTATTTGTCAAAAATTGCCTGAGCATATAGACATACCATGAGTTTGTTTAATACATAACAAAGGTATAATGAAGCTTCCTGCACCAGTCACATTATTAGGCCTACTGAATGACATACAAACATCATTAACTTTAAATGGCAAAACGAAGCGACCAGTATTCTGGTCCATTTGATCAGCATCATGATCATCGCAATATGAACTGTGGGCTAGCATGGCAAATAGCCATCATCTGTGACCGCTATTCCACGTGCAGTGCATCTACAATTTTGTCACGTTAGATGGTCTGTTGATATTGTTAATACGGGACTCCCACACATTACAGCAAAATTCCTGTTGAAAACATCATATTTACAGGGTAATTGATTTAGCGAAATTGAAACTGGTTTCGGTTTCAGGTTTTGCTGTGCAAATGGAATGCACAAAACCGGTTTCTGTGGTTACAGAATGCAAAGAAGCAAGTAGGTGTGTAACCGCATGATAGTAACAACATGCTTGCTACTGAACGTAGAAAGAATGGCTCTGGTAAAAAGCGGATCAGCGAATGTGCGGATCTGCGGATGTTGCGTCAGGATAAGGGCTGGGATTAGTGTTAGGGTTAGGATTAGGGTCAGCGATGGGGTTAGGATTAGTAATAGGGTTACGAGAAGGGTAAAACTAGTAAATTATAGGTTAATTACGGCATTACCCATTGCGACATCCGCAGATCCACTTTTTACCCGTGGCCTAGAAAGAAGTTGGTTATGTCGCAACTGCGTGTTCTTGTGTAATATTTATCAGGTTTAATTGTATTTTTGTCTCGACTTGCACAAGTAAACATACAACAAGTGAATGGCTTCCAGTTTCGCAAATAAAATCATCTCCCAACACAGTTTCACAAGTTAACCTCAGTTTCACGAAACCAGTTTCGGTATCCTTAATGGATTGCAGAAAACTGCTGAAACTGGCAAAACCTGAAACTTGTTTCAGTTTTGCTAAATTGATTACGCTCTTAGTCACAAAAAATGACTGAGAAAGATTTTAAACAGCTGTGTGCAGGCTCTGGCAAAAAGCGGATCTGCGGATGTTGTCAGGGTTATGGCTGGGGTTAGCGTTAGGGTTGGGATTAGTAATATGGGTTAGGGGAGTGTTAAACTAACAAATTATACCTTAATTACAGCGTTACACATTGCGGCCTCCGCAGATCCGCTTTTCACCCGTGGCCGCTGTGTGCTTAGCTGTGGGGAATGAACTGCCCGCCTGCCGGATGAACATTACGGGCCAAAAATGTATCAATATCATGACTTCACCCACTAGCGTAACATAAGTCGACATAACGCAAAACAATCGGTACTCGACATACTTCAAAGCTTCCGACAAACGCAGAGAGGCCCGAGTAAGGTTGAGATTTCTTTTCGTGCACCAATTTGTCAGCAGGAGGCTTGTAAGGCAGCGGATCTCTTGGCGCAAATAAAGCCAACAGATTAGGCGGAAGGAACTGCGTCATAATCGACTTCTTACTGTGCCTATATTCGCTAATAACAATTGTTTTTCACATCTAACACAAACAATAAAAACCACAAAATACAAAAACAAAATGTCCGACGGCAAAGAATATATATCTCACCAGCAGGCTGGTGAAGAGCTAATTATCACAGATGCGCGGATATGTATCCGCGGATAGATATTTTGCGGATATCCGCAATTCTCACGGATACGGATAGGATACGAATAGAAATTTCCTTGTTTGAACGGATACGGATACGGTTACTTTGCCACGGATATTCTACGGATATAATTTTATTTTATTTTTTTTTTTATTTTTTCATGTCTATTGTCTAGTGTCTACTGCCGAGAGTAATATAAGCGGTATTATAGATTTGAGAGCAGCAGCTCAAAACCAGTTCAACAAAATGCCCGAAATTTGTAAACTTGAAAAACAATAATAAATATTGAATGGAAGGATAAATAGGACTACCTATAATTGATATAGCTGTCGCTATGTGGATCACTTTTATAAGCAAATCAGACTTTAAATAAAGTTGATGAATTATTTGCAGGGATGGAAAATTAGTTTGAAAAAAGTCCAACTGTAGGCTTTTTAACGGTTTTAAAATTTTGTGTGCTATTTATAGTGCAAATAAAATTTTATTTTATTCATTAAACAAATAATTAGCTTAAGCTCTTTGCTGTGTAGAGCTTCGATCAGCATCAGCAACTTTGTCGACCTAGCCCCAAGAGTACACCACCAACTTTCACTCAGAATAGGGACGGGTGGCTGTTTTCAGAAAACTGACACAGAATAGGTCTATTAGCCATCTGGGCCTACACAGTCTACAGAGACACAATAGTCTCGTCAATATTTTCTATTTGCCAATTGTTGTTTTACTGTTAAACACTATATACAAGTCTGTCCTGTCTGTACGGACGGCCCTTCGTTCCATTCACTCAACCATACTCTACTGTAGAGCAGTGCAAGTGTGGCCAGTGCCTCCACCCATACACTCATGTCAAGTTCCTACATGAGACAAGCGGGCCCCTTGGAGGCACAGAGTCCCTGGCACAAAGCTGGGCCAGACGGCTCAACAACTGTCATCACCAAAATTATATTACATATTACATCATTATACTATGAAATGTACATTGCATATTATATTATATATTAAACTAGCAATAAGCAAGTTGATTGACACATGACAGAGATAAATATTTATTCACAACATTTAGTGTCACTATGTAGTTAACTTAGTGAAAAATCAGTCCAAAATGGAAATGCTGCAAAAATTCCACTGGTGCTGCTTTTGATTTATAACTATAACAAAATCCCACAGTTACTGCACAACAACCAAAAAGTGAGTATTTTGGAACTGTTGGAGTAAAACGTTTTAAGAGGCCAGATGGTCTTCCCAGCAAAGTAAAGTGAAGATGCAAAGCAGTGACTTCACATTACATCTGCATTTTGCTATAATATTTACCAGTACATGTACTTTGTCAAGCTGAGACGTATTTGCTGTGTGTCATTCACGATTGATTGCCACAATGTTGGACACATGTACAGACACACAAATAATAATAATAATAATAATAATAATAATAATAATAATAATAATAATAACCAAGTGCCGACATTATATGCGGCTGTTCACCTAACTATACACTACACTGTACAACATTAACCCTAAAAATGGCACACCACTGAGTCCTGCCATGGGGAAAATTCACACCATTTTGTTTTTTTCTATGCCTTTTTGTTTTCCTGTTAAGAGCCCATACGAGAGAGAGATGGATGGACAGACAGACAGACAGATGGACGAACCACACATGTAACTTATATTATTATGGCTGTATAATAATAATAATACAGAGATCAGTAAAGCATCATATGCAGTGCTACAGAGGCTACGCCACTGATAAGTCATGCTAGGTAGAGTCTTTCTAACAGAATGCTGTCTGCTGTCACATAGCCTCTGTACAGCGCTCAGTCTCAATGCTCGTGCCTGCCGGCTGCGTGTGACAAGTCACCAGTTTGCCGGACCAGTGGCGGTGGACGCTGATGAAGACCAGCAGCTCCGTGATGATGGCTCTGTGATGTCTCTCTACCAATACAATGTAATGTAAACCAAATACTGTGCCACTACAATCAATGCATCTGCATTGATTGTAGTGTACAATCGACATCTGCAAGTCGGCACACTTCCACATCAAAGCTCTATGTCACATACGCAAGCTGCTACCCGATGATGCTGCAAAGACAGTCGGCTGCGCCATGGTTGCTGGGAGGTTTGACTATTGTAACGCAGTCCTGTACGGTACCTCGTCTGCGAACATTGACAAGTTACAGCGTCTGCAGAATACGCTGGCCAGAGTTGTCACCAACACCCGCCGACGTGATCACATTACT
>Ga0056124_1000574_pt1 | contig 12056 bp, 6 predicted proteins | sample WorMetHEROISLAND_2_FD_70069 | JGI IMG/M metagenome (GOLD analysis project Ga0056124, IMG submission 70069) | Marine gutless worms symbiont microbial communities from Max Planck institute for Marine Microbiology, Germany - Olavius sp. 4 HERON ISLAND | ecosystem: Host-associated > Annelida >... | reverse complement strand
GTGGTAGATTTTATTCTAGCCTTTTTTCAGTTCATCTGAGAATATAACAGTGAAAACATTATTAAAATCGGTCCATATTTACCAAAGTTATTGCAAGAAAAATTTGGCGCAGTTTTTTTTGGCCCACCCTGTATTTATACACAATACTTCAACAATTGCACAGGCAGGCATTTTAATCTATCTATAGATATAATATATTCTACGTGCATTTGGTATAACAGCATTTGCAAATTCGATCAGCAAATAGGCCCATTTCCCACAGCGTTGATCTTAGTTGTCTGTGACCACAGGAGATTAGCTTTCAAAGAATTGGGGTTTGCTTTGCTACTCTTCAAACAGATTATATTATACGTTGATCTATTCTGTCGGAAATTTGCAGTTGTCTGTCAGAAAATTGCATGCTTCCTGCCCGGAGATTTTCTAACCCAACCATGTAAAACTATACGCCGCTGATTGTGCTGCATTCACTGAAGCAGTAGGCATCATGCGAATTAATTAGGCCTATCAGCGTGCAAGCATAAGTTTGCACAATATTATTATTATTATTATTATTATTATTATTATTATTATTATCATTATTATAACTACTATCGTTGCTATTATTATTAAGGACTTCTATAGAGCGCAAGTTTGCTATTAAAGAATGCCGCAGATGCACTAGCCGAGCTATTGTGTGTCGAACAGAAACTTCTTCACCCACATCCACATGCTACTTTAAACCGATTACAAACATCACTTATAGCAGATCTCTTTGAACAACTATTCGTCTTTGCTGTCGGTACTTTTCGCTTGCTCGATCTCCGAGTCCAACTGTGCATAAACCGGGAGTTCCTCTTCATCGCGTTCAGCTATTGTTAGGTACGTTGACTTAGACGCTGATTCGCCGACGTCGAGTTCTTCCAAACAGTTTACATCAGATGCGTCGTCGCTCGGTTCACTGCCAGGCTTACTTTGATCACTGACTGCGTTGATAGGAGGATGTATATAGACACTGTTGTCTACGTCGAAGCTGGCTGCCGCAGGTTCTGGAGCTGGAGGAAACGTTGGTTCTGATGCAGACTCGGGCATGTAGTTCTGAGATGCGCCGGACACGTCGTCGATCGAGTCGTAAATATTACCGATGCTCCCGCCACCGACGTCCCGTGTTAACGCCGCAGCTTCCAATGACGATGGCGACGACGCAGACGGACTCGTGAACTCGGTCGACTTATGATCGTTCGTAGGATGTATGTAGACGCAGTCTTTGTCGACGCTGAAACCAACTGCTGCTGCTGCTGCTGCTGCTTCTGACGGTCGCGGTGACGTTGACGACTCTTTTCTCGCTTTACTGTATGAACATTGAACATGGCGTTATTCATTAATCATTTCATAACCACACGATAAAAGCACCGTCGGTTCTCTCGAGCTTTACACTCGGCTGATTTGATGTTGCACAAAGCGTTGTTCGCGATACTAACATTTTTTGCCGGCCTCAGAACGTAGCTTGCGACAAACACTGGAAACCTCGTTACGTTTGCTCAAATTTTAACTCTCAGGAGAATTCACGCCGACATGACCCGATTGCTATATGGTGTCTGTCGCAAACGACAAATTTCGCGCGCAACGTCACGTGCTGACAGACAACTTGGCCCTTACAGAGTCGTTTATGCCAAACACTAGAACGCCTGGGCGTCGGACGATCGTTAGTCGTTACAGGCCCATACAATACAGAACGACAAAATAAAAGTTACCGTCTTCGAATGTAGATAAATGCAATCAGAGCCACGGCGCCAATTAGAACTATGCAGATGACGCAGATCAATACGTACAACCACGTTTGAGACGAATTGGCCTGCACGTAAAACGCACATTTTATGTTATATAGGACTACTAAACCCTTTATAATTCTCGTTATTGTAAACATGCACGCGTTTAATTTTTGCTGTATTTTTTACATTTCTGACTGTAATTAAAGACAGTTAATATTCAATGGGCTAACGATATTGATAGGTTATTTAGCCGACACATAATAGAGGCAACCCGCAATTTTCAACATGGACCAGTTCAGTAGGCCTACAAAACATTTCAATGGCGATAACAATAAACAACACAACTGGACGAATTTGTATAAATCAAGCGATAAGCATGTTCACAGTTTAGCTATGTTTAACCACAATCGAGACGGAGGGAGAGAGGTCTTCATCAATAATCATTTTAAAACAAGAGCCCAACTATCGCCAGGGAAAGCCGACTGTACCTACCCGCGCCCGAAGGCCAGCAAATGTGAACGTAGTTTCTTACTTACATAATTTTGTGATATAATGTAAACTTCCGGAAACGTCCCCAAATATACTTGCGTTGCAAACTGCGGCCAAACCGCTGCAGATAGCGACATGGTTACTATTGACAGCCTATAGGAACTTACCAACGCCCTATCCAACGGTATCATCGCCCACCCCGCAAGACGTACCGTTTAGCCACAATACAACGTTACAGTCGACAGACGACAGACAGACGGCAAACAGACTGACGGACGACACGTCGTACCATAAGCGCGACCGCTAGTACTGTCGATTAAAAACGACAAAATGACGCAGTTCAAACTTTCACGTAGCAGCTTCAGATACGCGACTCTACCGTCTAAAATAAATTATTGTTATATGCTTTTTATATTGCCAAGATTATTTAGCACTGGCATTTGTTTAGTGATTTTTTTGCGTTTAGGGCCTAATGCGAATGGCACCGATCTGAGGTCGTGTTTTCGTATAGTACCTCGTTATGAGACGGATCTGCGATTCCGCCCGGCGTCGAGTTAACTGTGTCATTCGTATCAGAACACAGGTCACCTGTAAATTAATTCATACAAAAGACAGGTATTATATAGCACGCAGAAAACTTTTTTACCATAGCGCCGCGCTATGCGCAGTATCTGGTATCCTAAGTCAACTGCGATAAGTCGTATGACTGTCAATTCAAGTAGAAAATTCACGTGTAAATCCATTAATCTAAATTTAGATCTAAATCCAGGTAAACAGTGGCAGGTAAATCGATTCATTTGATCCTCACACGTTCCACTTCGTGCACACGGATTACTATCACATTCGTTAATGTCCGTCTTGCAACCAGCATCTGCAAAGGCAGCAAAAGAATTGAAAAAGATTTCACTTAGATTATTAGACAGACGCCGAAAAGTACAAGAATTGACCTAAATTCAAATTGCAATCACACCTTACATTTATATACCAGTATACTGCAACACAATACAGTATAGTGAAAATGTGCACAATCTATAATAATAATAAATTGTTAGCATTCTCAACTACATTTAGCAAATGATCTGCAAAAGGCCAAAACGAGCAGCAGTATGATAAGGACTATATGAAGTGACGATGTTTACCTGTAAATCCAGGTGGACAGTGGCAGGTAAATCCATTTACTTGATCCACACACTTTCCGTTATTTTCACACGGATTACTATCACATTCTTTGACATCCGTCTCGCAATCAGCGCCTATATGCGAAGTAACGTATAGACTTTTACTTTTTATTTATTTTATTTGCAGACAACAATAATCATGCAGTAGCACTTGATCGTTCTAGACTGTTTCTGTTGCAAAACATGCGGAGGCCTAATACACGTTGATCGCGCAATGTCGGAGTGTTTGCAGTTTGGTCAAAACAATATTCAACCCACGCAACTAATTTGGTAAATACTAAATAAGACTAAACCTTTTAGACGATACAAAATTGCGAGAACCGGGAAGTGCAATTACACAGGGTGGCGCAATATTTGGCACAAATCAACGTTATTTCATTCTTAGCATAAACACGTAATTTATTTGAATCAACGTTGGAAAACAAAGTGGTGCCATCTAGCGAATGACAATAGCCTTAATAAGTGACGAATTTTTAATGGTTTTGTAAAGTGTAAGAAAGATCCGTAAAGACGATCGCACTGATTAATGCTTTACGTCAGGAGAAAACTGGAGCACACAACGTAAAGTTTGTTGAAAAAGTTTTCCGGTAAGAATTGGGCCAGGATAAGTGTGGATCAGCTGCTGAAGAAAATTAATTCCATTGGCGTGACAGAACGTCCGAAAGGTATTGGCCGTCCGCGATCAGTTCGCACGTCAAAATTTCGGAAAACATCGAACTGAGGAGCTCATCTGCAATAATAAAATTGCTCTGCACATCTACAAAAATTCGTACGAAATTGAAAAGGAGATAGACATTTCACGGTCGTCTGTTCGGCGCATTGCAAAGCACGATCTTAAACCGAAAATCTACGAGCGCTTGTCAGGGTTACTGTCATTTGACGGATGGCGCCACTTTATTTTCCAACCTTGTTTTAAATAAATTATAAAGTAATGTTGAAAATGAAATAGCGTTGAATTGTGCCAAATTTGGTGTACGATCAATACATCCAAAGTTACAAGCTGTAAAACAAAGTGGCCTCGTTTTTGCGCCACCCTGTACAGTGCATGCGCATTGGCCAAAACTTTTACACATTTTGAAAAGTACAGCCTAAAGTTACTTTGAATTTTGCGAAAAAGATGCTTAAAATTTAGATGGTGGGGCGCTGAACAAAGTGTATTACACCACACTATCGATTTGTAAAGTGCGACGAACTGATAAACGTGGGCAGACTACGATTTTCTATAACGTGTAGGCCTATTAGAGTAGCATCGACAGCCACTAGACCTTTCAAGCCGAGACCGAGACGAGACGTTATGGGTCCGAGGCGAGACCGAGATCGAGACGCTGCAGCTCCTGGGACCCTGGCTGAGACGTACGGTGAAAACCGTGAAGCACCACAATTATAGATCAGTGTCACAATTGGTGTTTTTGGCAACCATATTAGCCTGTTCTTGACATTTTGCAAAGCTAAATAATAATAATAATAATAATAATAATAATAGCTTGCACAATTGGCTTCCACTTCCAGTCTTGCAGACGTATAGGCTACTATAAACTTGCCGCAATTTGCAAGCAATAAGTCAGTAAACTGCAAAAAATAAATATGAAATGGATAATCGGATTATTATTATTAAACATGCCCATCCAGTTAACAAAAATTAGTAGATAGGCTAACCCAAGTCAACCATAGTGTATCAAATGAAGCAACTGTTTTCATTTCCATCTGCAATGCGTTTATTCGCTACAGTAACCAAAAACAAAAGAGCTTGCAGTTGCAAGTGCCCTTTGCCACAAATTAATGTCGTACAGTCAGTTCATTGCGAGGAATTCAGGGCGTACTGGTCAGTACTGGTCAGTACTGGTCAGTACCGGTCAGTACTGGTTAGTACTCTAGAACCAAAGCTATGCACGGCGCGCGTTTGCACAAAACGTCTCGACGAGACGAAATGGTCCGAGACCCGAGACGCACAGTTCCGAGACCGAGAGGACACCGAGACGAGACGTTAGTACGTGTCGAGACGGCCTCGAGACCGAGATGTCAAGACCGAGACCACATCGCTGTCGACACTCGACAGCGTCATGTGATGACGAGACCAGAAGCAGCGTATGATGACGAAGACGAAGACAATAGCAACGTTGCGTATCCGTTACCAACTTACCAGTATATCCAGGTGGACAGAGGCAGGTGTATGTCCGAAAGCCATCAACACACGTGGCTCCGTTAAGACAAGTATGATTCAGACAGTCGTTAGATAATGTTATACAGCTCGTTGATTCATCTTCCCAACCTACAACAGAACGAGCATCAGGCGACGTAATTGTTCGTACGATTTCAACGCCATATCATCGTCACAATTTAATCTAGCACATATACTAGAAAAAAACTTTAAATGTTGTAAATGTTGATTGTTGTAGTTGAAATTTTTGTTCAATGCAACCTAGGTGTAGACGTCACAAAAATAGTCGATTTTGGCACTCAATTTTGACAATAAACGTACGACACCGGATCTTTTTGTGATTCGTTCACAAAATAAAATCCCCGATTACAGTGTACCTGGAAGACAGGTAATATTTCCAGTGATTGGATCACAGGTGTAATGTCCACCAGCGTCCGTGTCATTAGCGACACAGTAGACCGAACAGTCAGACGAGTAGTAGTCAGCGTCACAGTACAACTTGTACTTGAACGTCAGACTGCAGCAACAGAAAGTTATTCGCAATACTGCACAACTGTTAAAATTGTTTTTGTCACAATATCTCTTCACGTAATAAACATGTGATACGAACTACGAATCCATGTGTATTACCACTATTATTCATTAACACTGTGCTGTTCAAAGTGTATGATCAAACCATGGGATTATATGACAGTTGTACACACAACGTACGCATATGTTTTACCACTGGCAATGCATTAAGCCATTAATAGCTTCAGTGTTGTTGCGACCAAACATATACAGGATAAGGTAGACGTAGCAGCATTTTACGCCTTTACTGAAACTCAGCTCAAAAATGCAGTTTGCCGTAAAATATGTTAAACGAAAATAGTCAGCGGAGTCGTGGGTTGAAAAGGTTGGGGGGCAAATTGCAATTCTCGGACAGACAGCTGACAGAAAAGATAACAAGTGTTCAAAATGTTAATTTTGCCCGTAAATTCTCCCAAAATGGGGACTTCCAGCCCAAAATTTCGGCTTTCTGAAAGAAAGTTTTCCGACAAACTGAAACTTTGGTGGGCAACTGCCCTCCTTCCCCTCCCTCCTCGACGACACCGAAAATCGTCATAGTAGTAAAATCGTCAACGTAGTGACGACCGTGGTTTGAAGCGGTTTATGATGATTAGACGTACCTGGTCGTGTGTCTGGTGCGAATTCCGTCTATGCGGATGCTGGTCCAGTTGGCAATGGAGCTGTTTAGTGCCGGCGTCAGCTGCAGCAAGTGCACAAATCCATCGACGTTATCATCGCCGGTGACAGAGTCCCGGTCCTTGACAACAACCTTGAACTTCACGCCGACAAGCTTCAAGCACAACAATAATTGCATTCAGTGGACCGAATGAGTACTAGTTGACCTCACGGTACAACTTGCTATGATTATGATAATTATGTAATATGGTATTAGGTAGGCCTACTTTGCTGTTTTATCGTAAAAGCTCGTGTTAAACTAACAACGTTGCGATCAATCGTCGGGATGAAAATTGACTCAAAGATGGTAATTAACGAAAATTCCTGTACGACACAGATTCTGATGCGAAGAAACCAGTGCGATAAAACTGCAGCGTATAGCAGGCTGACTATTAATAATGATGTGTAGGCCTATGTTTGATTTTCTCTCCTTTTCGTTTTGTTCTATTTGTTATAGTACTTGAGTGACAGTTGACTGTATCATACTGTGTTGAATGTCTGTCCTTTTGCTTTCTGTGTTCTGTGGCAAATAAAAGTTTATTTAGTAAGTAAATAAGTCTTACACAGTCTGTACAAAGAGACATTTATAACCTTGGCTTGAACATGATCAGCCGTGATCAGGCGCAGCAAATGACAGATTGCGGGTCACACAGTGGGTTAGGTTCGCCTGACGAGTGAAAAGAACAAACAAAAAAGAAATTGCCGTAGTGTTTACATACCGGCCAGGAGGGGAAAGAAAAGACAATTGGGTTCCGAACTCCAGCCATATTTCCGCCAAATTGAACGCTGTTCCGATCTTGAAAGTACCCTGTAATCTTCAACCAGTAGCTATAACCTTCCGGGTTGTCATTGCTGTCAGCACAACATAACGACAACGATGACTTTGTTGAAGCTTAAATATACGCCAACTCAAAGAATGAACACAATATTATTATTATGAGACAGTTACAACAATGCAAATGCACGAACATGTTCTGACTGCTCAGTACTCAGTGATCTGTTTTTGATAGACAAAGCTGTTACAAGATTATTTTGACCAATTCATATAGCGCAACGCTCATATAGGCCTACTGCCACAATAATGAAATCAAACTTATAGGCCTAGGTCAATTTGCACTTGTTATCACTGCATCACAGGCTGAACGGTAGTTTAAGCCCTGTGTTAACAGCGGCATCTCGTTCATATGAGAATGACAAAAATTCGACCCCCACAGAATCGAAACCTTTGACTTGATTGAGATAAAATTTGGCACAGTTGATTAAGTTCGCGAGATGACCTCCGGTGCAAACTTTCATGCAAATCCGTCCACGGAGGGCTTCTCGGTAAATTGGTGAAATATACAAAAAATTATTTATATATACATGTATATACCTTTTTTCAGAAACTCACCTACAGGTCAACCCCTCGGCAGATTTTTGCCCGCGATGGCGCAAACGACGCGGTCTCACGCAAGGCTGTGCCTTTTTGGGGGTTAAAAAATTCGAAATTAATATTTGACCCATGAACCAAAACTGGACTTTAAAAATTAAAAAAAACACCCCTGTATCAAATTTTCATCTACAGACTGCCCTTAATCGTCATCGTAGCCCCATTAAAGTTGTGTAGTGAATAGACAATACGGCCACGGAAATTCCAAATATGTGGTCATTTCTGACCCCCTGCATGCCTACAGGTCACGTGACACGGGGAACGCGAAGTGAACTTTTTGGCCTTTAACACGGGCTAATGCAACTTTGAGGCTTTATATCTCTATAACCGTGCAGGATAGACGTATGGTAATCACTGACCACCTGCAGGAAACCGCCGACCGCGAGTCCAATGGTCACTGACCGATGACGTCACGTGACCCCAAAATCGTTGAGGCTCTAACTCAGTAACTGGACAAATAGACGTATGGTTATAATTGACCGGCTATGAAAATGTTGCAAGTTGTTATGGTGGTCAATGAACTGTGTTCAATTGGTAGCATCAAAGTTTATTAATAAAACATTGCTATAAAACAGCAAATATAAATGTACAAAATAGCAGTTTATACACTTGCCAACGGCAACATTCAAGGACTAACACATCGAAAACAGCAACAATCGTACAAAGTAATATTATTCAGCAGCACACTGACACACAGTCAAGCATATACGTTATTTTAATAAAACTTTTCTACCAAAAAAAAAACAGATAATTTGTTATATTATTGTGAGCTGAGACGCACGTTCTAAGTGACGTTTGCTTAATGACACTTACAGTACAGGCTAACGTATCAATATTCGAAAGTCGAAAAACGTCAGAACTGTAGAATGTATTAGATTAACATTGATAGGCACCTATCACCGAGGTCAAGCCCAAATCGAAACGCGTGGTCACAGTCCGGGAGGTCCGATCCGAAACCCACATCGCATGCGCTTCTGTCAGATCCCCTGCCGCTTGGATTGTCGAAACGCACCATCAGCAACTCCAGCGTTGCCCCGGCGTCAACTTGACATACTAACGCCGCCTGCGCAACATTTGTGAAAACCTTCACTGCAGCCGTCGGGCTTCACATTAACGAAAGTGGCAAACTTATAGGAAATTAGAAAAAAAACTTAGACGTCTTAAACGGCATGCACTACACCACACTACGTTTTACTTACTTACTCAAATAAGATGACGACTGCATAGCAAAGATACTGTTATATCGCATCTATGCATAAATGCTGACAAATCCTATTCCACTGCATAAAGCGAACTGAAATTTAAAAAAGTAAGTATTATAACCGGTAAACATCAAAATTCGGCAAGCTGCAACAAACTTGTATATGAAGAAAAGATGTCGCCGCTTAGTGCCGACATCATAATTATGTCGGTCTCATTATACGAACGCGCAGTGATGTGCTGCAGATGACGTGAGCTGCTACAAATTCTGCGATGTTAAACTTGTGATATGAAAACATTTGCACTCTTCTGTACATTTACTACGTTTAGGCCTATTGCAGAAGAATTTCCGTTAAGCGCAACATGTACAGAATACCGGTTCGTCTTGTGTGCGATTTGTTTAGTTATCTATTTCAAGAACACAAGCCCACCACATTATGCGCACACGAGTTAAAACTCTAGCATAAACACTTGACAGAGCACCAACCAGTAGACAGGAGACAATCACGACGCTTGTGATCATAAACCACGTGCAACGCTGACAGCCTGCCATTGATAGTTGGCGTCTTTTAGTCGTACCGTTCACACATGCACATATCATGCAAATCGTTAACTGTATACATACTATAGCCTGACCTACGCAAGCACAAAAAAATTACTTTGTCATACAACGGCCGGCGAAGACTGCGATTGGAAACTACTGACTTACGTGTTGTGTCGATCCGGCACACACGCATGATGGTGTACGGACACAAGGCCACCAAACTGGTCAGACATAACTTAAGTCACCAGATTATATGCTACGAGACAAATGGACATTTTTGCTGTAATTTGTTATCCAGTTTTTGCTTCAATCTAAGTTGCCTATTTTATCTCTGCAGCCCTTTTCTGCATTTCTGTATATTTTATCATTGTAACATTAGTTGTAGTTGCTTGTATTCTACACAAATGGAATTAAAATTAAATGAAAGTGTAATTTTATTTACCCTGTGTTGTATAAAGACTGTTTAAGCTTTTCAGCTTTTAATTTCTTTTTAATATAATTACTTAGCCTACTTACCTAGTAACATAATCGTAATGTGTTTTAGTCATATGTAACGGCGAATGCGTTTGACATTTGTTGCAATAAAGAAATGAATGAATGAATGAATGCCTAATTTTTCTGCACTTAGCGGAACGAGTGAGTTAATAATTAAATTCGGGTCTTAATCAAAAGATGCTGCTCCGTCGTCGCGCCCTTAACGTCACACGCGGAAGGCCCCCGTCTCCCAGACACATTTCAAGAGTGAACTGCGCCGAAATCAGACAATGACATGCCGTGCCGTCAATACCGTAGCTTATCCGTAGTCGCTGCCAAAGCACGTCATGATCCACAGTATCGAATGCGGCGGATGAGTCTAGTAACGTCAGACCAGCCAGTTCGCCGCTGTCGATCGCCAGTAGGATGTCAGCCAGACTTAGCTATGACTGAGTCGATTGTCGTTAGCCTAGGCAAGAGTCCTATATTCTATGCTAGTATCTAGAACTCCTTGCCTATAGGCCTATATTGCCTGCGCTTTTATCGACACGTCCGCAGTTACCCAGCCGTGAAGCGTAGCGGACAGTATCAGCGTGACTATAATAAATCAACTAATGTTATTACACTGCACTAAATGTCGTTCGGTAGGTCGTCAGCTAAAAAGAAATTATGCATATTAGAGTGCTCAGCTACAGACAGACGGCAGACTATATATTCACCAGCAAAGAATACGTGTATGAAACTGGATAAGAAACGCAGTGATGTACATCGATCAGTTGGCTGGAATTCATATAAAACGTCGTTAAACTGTAAAACAGTAAATAGATTGCATCGAAACGAAAGATCCATTATTGTCAAATAGGAAATTATCTCTTCTACGGCCATTCCAAGTGGGAAGAAATTTTTTATAGCAATACCCAGTCTACTAACGCATGTGTAAACTAGGGCTGGCGTGCTGCACGCAGGATTGGCATGATGTATTACACTAATGATTAATTATTATATATCGAATATATATCCATTTTTGAGTGTAAAAATCGGATTTATATCCGATTTTTTGATAACAAAATATGCCACGATTATTTCGAGTGGAAAAAGGTTTTTTTAATTTTCACTTTTGTAGTAATTTAACTAATTTTAATGTATTTTTATTGCAGCTTATTTTTATGTTTATAGTTTGGTTTAGATAATTATTATGAGCGACAGCGAAAACTACTTGCAAGTTCTGTGTTAAAGGAACGCAGGGAATTGTTAGCAGCCTGATGTCACATTATGGCAAATGTTTGCTAAAAAGAACAAAAAAAGCAAAAAAAAGAACGATCCTTCGAGCCAAGATCAGACAAGAATGTCTTTAAGGATTTGGGAGTTGTCAATAAAGAAAAGCAGGGATAGCCTACTACTATAACTTTTAACTTGTGATAGATAAGACTGTCGAGATTTATGACTGACTTACTGTGCTGACATTCATGGCACTTAACTGTGTTTAGACTAGAGAGCTGCACGGGGATGGGTATTTGTAAATTGTACCCATCCCCATCCGTCCCAACACACCATCATCCCCATCCCCAACCATCCCCGTTAAAACTCTGGATCCTTCCCGTACAAATGTTCA
>Ga0056124_1000571_pt1 | contig 12066 bp, 7 predicted proteins | sample WorMetHEROISLAND_2_FD_70069 | JGI IMG/M metagenome (GOLD analysis project Ga0056124, IMG submission 70069) | Marine gutless worms symbiont microbial communities from Max Planck institute for Marine Microbiology, Germany - Olavius sp. 4 HERON ISLAND | ecosystem: Host-associated > Annelida >... | reverse complement strand
GATTGGACCAGGACAAACTATGAAATATTTAGACGCTACTCTTGAATTGGAATTCTGTTTTATATCTATAAAATATGTTCAAAGTTTGCATATGTAGCATTAAAGTTGCATTAACTCATGTGAATTTGTGCCTGTCACAGTGTTTAGAAGCTCTCTCCATGAATAGAGCATCACAGGATGTACTATAGCATTTACTACTAACTGCTTGTCATTAAACAGTTCTTCTAGTTTAAACAGTTATATTCTTTGAATTCAGAACATTAGTTTTGCCCAGTTTTACCCATCTCATGTGGGTTTTTGGAGTTTTGCCCAACCCGGTTTTAACCGGGGTTTTAACCAGGGTTAAAACCATGTGGGTAAAACCTGCCAACCCTGACGTACACTAAAAACAACATATAAATGATGTAACTGCTAGCCACAAGCAAACAGCTTTCTTAGCATTAACCCATAAGCACTATTACAGCTCAAAATGACCATACATGTAACATGATCAGCTTTTATACATGTAGGCCTACTGTAGTCCAAGTTTTCCATAGCCATAACCAGAAAACTGATAAAGAGCTACATAAATGTGTTTTGATCGACTGACAGATTGGGTGAAAAACCTGGTGAGTTAACACAGAGTTTTTGACACTAATTGTTGGTAATGAAATGTGGCAGAGAGAACTGAACGACACTGAACAAACCTGAAACACACTTTAAAGAGTGCTTACCATGTTTACAACTGTCGGCGGCCACAGCAGGCAGTTTTGTACCGTCAGTAAATACTGTGGCCTTTACACTAGCGCTGCTGGCAGAGCGGCTCAGGGTAGCCACGGCACTGGTTACTGGCAGAGGAACTCCATTGACACCAGCACAGCTTGCATGTCTGACAGAAGACGACTGGCGTGAAGATGCATTGGACTCGTTATCTATACACAGGCAGACCAACACAACACCGACTCAGCACCACCTCAGCAAGCACAATCATCCAGCCCTTACATGCAACTCATACAAAGATACAGACGTTGCGGTTTCACAATGAATATAGTAACATGGATGAAGCTTGGTCTACCCAAGCTTTCACTAAGTAACTAGCTAGACAACTGTAATGTGCAAACTATTCGTTCAGAACTGCTCGCTAACAACTAGAATACGAGAGTGAAATGAATATTTATGTCAGACGAATGCGGGCAACAAATTCAGCAACGCCAGACGAAAAATTACGATAAGAATGCCATGAAAAACCAGCAACATTTTGAAACAACACCCACCCGTTTATCATCAGCAGTGAACTTATTAGCCCATTGGTAAAACATACCAGCATCTACAAGTTGACCACATCACTGGATAGCAGCCGCGAGGTTTCACTGCTAGTCAAAATCAAAGCAGCACATTTAGCACTTCAAATACAAACCATGCGAATGACAGATATACACACCGGCACACATAAACGTGTTTGACAGCAGAGTTCTACAACAAAATGCATTCTAAGCAGCATGACTTCATACACAATATACACTTTATATGAACTATTCAAATAACAAATCAATAAAATAAGAAAGAAATCCTACATTTGAACTACTGTGCCTAATTAATTGAAAGAAACAAAAAAAAACTAAGCATACCTTTAAGAGGTAACATAACATCACTACGAGATATGCATAACATTTATCTGAAATGTTCCGAACTAAACTAATAACATCTGTCTGTTTGAAACACATCTTATTAAGCTTCAGCAACTAATACTCATAACATACACTCATCAATGCATTCAGCACACGCTGACAGGTGAGCAAAATGCTACAAATTCAACAGCATCTTACCATCATTATCATCATCATCATCGTAGGCGTCATCATCATCATCACTCGTCTCATACTGCAGAGCTGTTGCGTTCTTTAACACAGGAGCTTCCTCCTCCTTTGTCTTTATCACAAAACTCACCGCTGCAGCACACAACAATTCAGAGATGCAATAACTGTAAAGGTTAAAGGGGTGCACAGCTCTTTATGGGAAACCCATCGCAGGGCACCTGCCATGTATGGGATCACAGTGGTATCTGCCCCTCGACACAGGTGAACTGGATTGCCTTAACTCCAGGCAAGCATACTGGTACTCGACTTTAAGCTTTTCTCTTCACACTCACAGATTAAAATATGTTAGTACCAATGGCTCTGATTGTAACTATAACTAATGTCAACTACACTGTGTCCCAAAAAACTGTGCAAAATTGTTTTCGCCAGAACATCGTCAAATTTCCACAAACTTGGATAATTTTTGGCATATGGATAGCACGAAGGGTAGGTTTATGTGAGGTGCACTTATTTTTCACCTCACCTAATTCATGTCAACGCCTTACCGTGTTAAATGCTGATGTTCCAAATTGCTATATAACGCTGTAATTATTAGGACTAGATTGGTCACATTTGAGTCATCAACTCGACAGAGGGCGCCATGTAATTTAATAGTTTTGTGATATTAAATATTATATGCTGACAATAGCAGACAACAAAATAGCTGACGTTGATGAACTCAAAACACGTCTGATCGATGAGTGGGCGCAGTTTGACCAGTTGATCATTGATGCCGCTATCAGCCAGTGGCGTCGTTGTCTAAGCACTCGTTTCCATGTACGCGGGGCACACTGAGCATAGATTGTGTCAATTTTGAAAACGACTGTTTTACAAACTTATAATCCTGCTAAATAAATCACACTTTAGTTTATTGTATGCTAATTAAGTCGACAATTTACTGCAGACAACAACTGAGTGTTACGTAATAATTTAGAGCATCTGTGTTTAACACGGTAGTGTGTTGAATGTTGATGCTAATTAGGTGAGGTGGAAAATGAGTGCACCCCACATAAACCTATCCTTTGTGCTATCCGTGTGCCAAAAATAATCAAAGTTGATAGTCATTTGACAAAGTTCTGACAAAAACAATTTTGCACAGTTATTTTGAGACACGGTGTATTATAAACACCAATCATACATATTACACATACACACTTGGTATTTGTTTAAAAAGCCTATTTGTCCTGAATTACTCCAGGCTAGGCCTCACCCCACAAGTAAACTTTTGGACATCATCGTGCCATTATTTTTATAGGTGGAGGGCCCTTCAGGTCACCAAAATGACAACGTCAAAGCACTGCAAAATGTATTAAGAAAAGTTATAAGTGATAATAGATAAAAAATAGAAATCAGGTACAGTGCACAAGCGTCAGTAATGATTGGAATATGAAGCCAAATGAAAATATGTGGCTAAAATGTGTGCGTGAAACAACGATTAATAGCAGCAACTGCAGCAGCCGGCACTGCAGACTCACACATACCTCTGCTTAGTGGCTTGCTGTCAGTCTTATCATCATCAACGTTGACGTCTGTCTTCTCTGCAGTCGACCGCTGCTCAATGGTTTCCGTTGAAACTTGCGGCACACCAGTCTGCATGGAATCTTGTGCCTGGGTCTGGGGAGCTTTGTCTGCAGTTTTCTGTGCAGCTTCAGATGCCGCTTTCTTGCTCTCCATCTCCTGCGTTGTAAGAACGACACACAATCAGGCATCACAATTCTATGCACAACCGATTCATGACAATTCCAACGAGTGATTTCTTAAACTGGTATCCAAGTCAATACAACCAGACGCCGCAGCAGAAAGCAAGCAAATCTGAGCTAATGCCAACTAGTAGTACACACGAACATACGACTGATGAATTCTATAAAAATACTGTCATCAAACAAATGCTTCTAATTCATTTGCGACATATAGCACAATCTATTCTGATCGGCTAATTTGTAATAGAAGCTCAATGACTTTTAATATATAAATAATTATAAGATCCTCAGAATACATTCATTTTCAGGCAAAGAACAAACAGTAATAATAATCGCCAGGCAGTGTTGACAGCTGACATGAACAAATCACTCTAGTCAACCACATCCCACTGCATCATCTTACACTGAGTTCAGTGCCATTTTTTTGACTCACGGTGTACAACTTTCTTTAGTATCCACAAGTTTTCACCTGATCTGTTACAAGAGCTATTTTATGCAGCCCATAAAATAGACGTAGAACAACAGAACACTGCAGAGACAAGCCGATTGAAGCAGTTTAAACAGGTACTAAACGCATTTTTGTTTGGGTGTTTGAAATCGTTTTGCATTGTGACTGACTGTTGAACTGTGCGTTCCAAGTTCTCTTACTAACTCTAATGCTAAATTGCTAACTAACATACACTAGTAATGTTGAACTACTTACCCGCAGGAAAGCATCTTTCTTGTGCAGATAGTAAGCATGGTGCGGATGATCGGGGTCAACAAATCTAAACCGGTTGTCATTGCGCCGACGTACAACAATCTCAAACTCGGCACCGTTGCGAGCGACATAGTCTGCCATCTTGTCAATGATCAGCCTCACATCGGGAGGTGGCGGTGCTGGTACCAGAGCTACTGGAGGTGGAGGCGGAGGTAACAGAGGTATTGATGCTGCGCTTCTACAGACAACATGCCATTACAATGTGCTACAACCCTATCTGACTGACTTAATCATAATAATAATAACCACATTTCTATAGTGACTTTAGTAAAATCAACAGTATGGAAGTTATAGATGTACAAACCAGACATAGCACAAAGCATTAATTAACAAAACTTCTTACCTAAATAAATACAATTTTCTTACAAGCATTTCGCACAAAAATACCTATTTGCCATGACTTGTTTACTGGTATATGGTTTTTAATTTTGTGAACTGTTTAATCTTATAATCTTTTTAAATCGGCATCCTTAATCCTTATTTGTGTTAGTTTACTTTATTCTACTTCTGAATCCAATTCAATTCCTGTGAAAGTAGCATTTGTCAAATCCTAATAAACGAAGATGATATTATGATGATGGTGGTCAACATCAGTCATCTTTTGCAAGTCGGTCTTGACTCAGTATGCTCTGTAAAGCTACATGCACCTTTCCTTCAACAAAATTGCAGCCTCTTCATTCACTACAAACTGTGCAGCATGCCTCATCTTCAACTTTAGTCATTACAATCACCAAAAAGACGTGGTGACTGGTAAGCTGTGCACATGTGTTTGTTTCAAATTGCGTCGAGTACGTTTCTACCAAAAAATTAACAAAATTGGATCACATCTGATAAAGATATCAGAAAAATAAAACGGGTGACGTTTTCTATGGAACATAATTTAGAAACATTTTTATTTTCTGAAGCTTCTAACACTTATCCCGATCTGTTACCACTTCTTTCCAAAAAAAATCTTGAACTAATAATACGATTTACCTCACTGTAATGGCGGGACTATAAATGTTACACAAACGTTCTATGAATGATAAGCAAATACGTACATTTTAGTTCTAACTTCATTGGCCGATGAAGACAGTTCGGTGGAGCTTGGCTGTGAAGGCAATGGCAGTGACACCGGCTCCAGGCCAGGTACTGGGGGAAGGCTGTTGTTATGTGTTACAACCCTGCAATCCATACATAGCAACACCATGTCACGACACAGCAGATTGGCACAAATATTGTTTGTAACCCATATAAACACAGTTCCACTACTATTATTCCACATCAGTCTATTTTATGTAAATGTGGAAAATTCTACTAAGTTTTCAGCTGAATGGATGTCACTATTTCATTCTACAGCAACTCCAAAAAGCTACTGTTACGCAAGTGTGTCAGAGCTCCATGCCTATCTGCAGCACAACCAACGTGATGACAATACAATATCAGACTAAAAACTGATCTGTATGCCGTAGTGTATGCTATGAAGATTAGTCCAGTGCTATCACTGCACCCCTGAGTCAGTTTGTGATGCATAGTGCTATACACAAGCTTTTTAGATAGCATTTAGATCAATATGATCACCAGGCTAAAAAAATGAAACAATCTGAACCATTGAATTATTTATCACCTAGGTCTGACTTTGTCTACATTTGCCACTAACATCCTCGGTTAAATGAACGAAAACACTTTGTGTGCCATTGCACTGGATAATCAGACTCAGAATGATGACACAGCACACAGTTAGAGAACTGCCAGTGCATACAAATTACAATCAGTACAAACAGTCAAACTGTTAGATGGAGCAGCGAGTAGAACCTACTTTGATGAAGACGAATACGACGCAACTTGTTGAAGTGAAGGAGCCGACCGGACTGAAGGCAGCGACGTTTCACTGGCAGCAGATTCACTGTCACAACACAGCACCAGTCACTAGGAGTGCGTTCACATAGACACGAGTGCGAGTCCGAGTACCCGTATATACACGTTCCAAGAAACATGAGTCTGCATGTATTTCAATGCCAGCCGTTCACATTGATCGAGTTCTGTACGAGTACGGGTTACCTGTGAATTTTACTCGTACGAGCAGTTTCTGTGCAGGTCGTGTTTTTGTCCAACCCGTATGAAGTGAACAACACAAAATTTGTATTAATTTAATTTATACAGGACACGACACAAATTTGACGTCAAAAAGTATGTCATTGTTAAATTGTTCTTTATTAGGGGTGCGCGATTAGTAAAATTATCAACGACGTAGTAGAATATTGTTACTTTTTTCGCAAAGCATACACTCGATTCGATTTCACTGGAGATTGTCAACAGACATGCTTAGAGTTGTGCTTGTACAAGTGACCGCGAATGCTCCACTCGTGCGGGTGAAGCTTGTAAATTGTAATAGTGACAGATAACCCGTAAACTTAACCTGGACTCGGACTCGTGTCTATGTCAATGTAGCCTTACACACGCTACCAGCACACTGAGCTCCAATACTAACCCGAGTACACCGGCACAACTCAGAGCATAGCAAACATTCGCTGTCAAGTCTACAGTCAGACGCAGTTAGTTATCAGCCTCATCACCATCAGCAGCAGGAGCATCTGCACAAGTACTTGTGGCTCAACGCAGACCTGGACACTATCGTAAACTCACGACCCACATCATCAATCCTACAATAGACCCTATCTGTAACAAATGCATCATCAGTCGTCTCAATGCTTGAACACTGGCTTCAGACATGCACGGCTACACAAAAACAACAACAAGTCATATGTTTGGTGCTACGCACTCATAGTGGTGCATGCCAGGAACGAACGAACAAACTAGACTTAAGCAACTCACGGCATCACACAAACCTTCTGTTGGCTGGCTGCTCGACTGGTTTTGGAGAATGTGTTCTTGCGTGCTTGCTCAAGTTGCTCAGTAGCTTGGCATACGGTGTGTTGGCGATCTGTCCCACTGGTAACTTGGCAGAAATTGATTCCAAAAACTCCTGTCAAAACCAGCAGACAAAACAACTGCACAAGCCAACCGCTTTAAGCCACAAATCGACCTAAACAGCTATAGCATGTATGTCAACCGTCACCAGTTATTACTACTTCGTTTGAAAGCTGACTCTCATTCTATTATCCCATGAATGGTAGCAGGCTCAGTCAACCTGGGTGGTTCGTTATATACTGAGATGGTTTACCTGTCTGCCGACAGTCACCAACCCAAGCATTAACCAAGCCCAGTGGCACAGAATAACTTCTCTGATCAAGACCAACTTGCTACCACTGTCTGAGATCATGGCGAGAATCATGTGACTCATTAACATACTGCAACATGCAACTTACTATGCCAAACTAAACAAGAACTAACAAAAGCGGGAATGCATTGTATAAGACCCAAGCACTCGGTGACTCAAAACTCCATCTGCTAAACACAGACCTTGCTGCTGATCTGCTGCTGGCGATTTTCAGATGAAGACGAAAGATTCGGATGCAAATATGTCTCTTCTGCACCTGAAGCAAAACATCATGAATATGCAAAAACAAACAGATAGACATGGCATAGTGAAAATGTAATAATATGCATACAAATTTGATAATGCTTTTGTTCATCGTATAGCATCAACTATTCATTAACTACACCGTGTCTGGAAAAAAGGGACCTACAGTTTTTCCTGAATAACTTTAACAAATTTATTTAACAATTTTCTGGCACACATTATCCTGAACATATGTTTTACTAACAACATCCAAAATTTACTTATCGCTATGTAGCGCTGACGTAATTATGATGTCATCGAAAATGCTGTTTTTGCGGGAAGGTGGCATCTAATTGAGTTTTAGCTACACGAAAAACAGAACAATTATGGAAACAAATTGGCAATAAAAGATTTGATAGATTGTAAGCGTAGAAATAAATTACTTTTTGCCAAATATTTCCAACTTTACTTCTGCTTTTCGCCATCTTAAGCGAATACAAAGGACTTCACGCAACGACTATCTACTAATCATAAAGAATCATAGATAATTATTTACAATCCAGAAAACGATGGGATCGCCACCAAAATCTGCCGTTTCTTCCTCAGCCCATACCCAACCCGTCTACAGAATCTGTTTACAAAATGTGAGTAATCGAGCTGACAATAATCGAGTGACCGGAAATACAACATCCTCCGTTGCTTCACTTCGGCAGAGTTAAGGAGCAAAACAGCACTTACCATCGGCAGAAGTCGTATGAAGAGCTGACGCCGGCGTGTATTTGGACTGTTTGATTGCATTAAGTACATGCTTGTAGTAAGCATTCAGCTCATCTTCATAGTTGAGGAAACTAAAGTGCGCATTGTCCTTCTGTTTTGCTTTCATCATTATCTCCATCTGAACGCCGTGCTGTGCAATGAACGATGCCGTACGTTCAATGATTGCATGCATCTTCTCAGTCTGTGGCTGCAGCACATGCAACAATAACTAAGTAAATGATTTCATAGCAACTGATGCTGTGCCATTGTTAGAACACAGCGCAGCAGCAGACAACAATGCAGCAGCAGACACAGGTGCTGACATTCAGCAAGTACAGCTGTACTACATTTGAATAGGCAAAGTCTGCTGCACAATTCTAATCACAATGTGAGTCTGATAATGGTAACAAGTTGGTTGGTCGCAATCAGCAAATTAATCCTTTGTCAGGCCCAGTTAGCATCTCAGTATGTACCCAGCCACACGCGTCTACTCAGCCATCTATTCTACATGGGATGGCAGATTGAGAATTAACCTTTGGACTCAATAGTGACAAAATGGCAACAATGGATGTAAGACCTATGCAGGCAAGTTTAGCAAGGGGCTTGGTCAAAAAACTGGTGGCCACCTGGTCTTCTGCATTCATCAAATGAACCAGTTAAACGTTCACAGTGGCTGTACCATCGACACAACAAGGAATCATAAACACAAATTGTTGTGGCATGTGGAATGCTGCATGATATATTAAGAGGGCAAGATGTTACAGGAAAAAAGACTAGGAGAAGCAAACGGATTCAAATGGTAGATGACTCGACCGGAAATATTAGCAATTATACTGATCCGAAAAAAGAAGCTGAAGATAGAAGCGTTTGGCGAACATTAAGAAGAGACTGTCATAAACCTGCTGAATCAGCAGATCACTCCAAGAAGGAAAAGAACCTGTACAGCAGCACCACAAACACTGTCACGGTTATACTACAGTATTACTACTGTTTTCATCTCCAGACATAATTTAACACCGGCGTTACATGAGACATAAATATGAACTGACCATTGTTATATGCGACGGCAGTTGTAAAGCAGCAATTGGCACATATGGACGAGTTTCTTCATCATCTTTCATGCCTATAAAACCACAAAACACATCAGACTTCTATTACACCGTACCCAAGAAATATATTTATGCCAAATGTTTGGAACAACTCACTCGACTACCCCAGAAAACATTTTCAAATGCTATTCAGAATCTTTCTTCTTCGTGCTCTATTGGCTAAAAACTGATCAATCAAAACATATACAAATGCATATATTCACTGCAGTACTATATTACAGGACAGAATGGTGTTCAAAACAACTGAACAAATGTTTGCAATATTTCTGACAACTTATAACTACATCAGGATACCATGCAAATGCCATTGTCATTACAATATTAAGTGAGCTTGCTCTTGGGCTTATCTGAAATAAATAATCTAAAATTAAACAACTCACTCAAGGAAACAAAATATTCTGAAAACAAAATGCAGACAAAAAGGCCCTGAGTGAACTTACCATCGGCTGTTGATGATTCGTCTGCAGTTTTGTCAGAACTTTTATAGTCAAAACTGACGGCAGAGTAGCTATTATCATCTGCTAATGCTTCATTCAGTCGCTTTAGTTCTTCCTCTGTCAAGCCAAATACAACAGCATTTGTCAACTTCACCTAAAAGTAAGGACATTATCTACTGCGTATTACATTAATATCAATGGCAATAATACTTTTATCCATTTATCCACCAACGATGCAGAAATCCGAAAAGCTCACCTTTTACATGGCATCAGCATAGCTTGCAATGCAGATGCCCTGTCTTAGCTATTGCAAAGGCATCCATCTGTCTATCTATCAGTAAGTCGATCACACACTGCTGTCATACCAAAATGATGCAGGCTAGAATCAGAAAATCTTCACTGTCAGCTTTGCAAAAGACTCTACTTTCAGGATGCGTATATATGAAAGCAGTTCCAAAAATTCGAAAGGGGTCACCCCAACTGAGGGTGGTAAACACTACTGATCACAAACAGCAAGTCCCATAAGCCCTGTCGATTGCTACCAAAATCTACGACATTGGATGACCTTGAATGGCTGTACTTCACTATAATGCACAAATGATGCTTCATTCGGAGCTCATCATGGAAATTTGAAAGAAGATAGACCCATACTATGAGCAGAAAAAAATGTAGCCCAGGTTTTCAACTTTCAGGCAGTAAAAGGTTCTTGTGGATGTCTGTGGGGGTTCCATGACAAGGGGGCCTAATAAGAGTTGGGTGGTAAGACCCAGCAATTTTTGGCAATTTCTTCTGAACCTTTAGAGTTAAAGCCAATATTATTATGCAGCATCATTAAGTGCCTTATCAGCTTTCCAGCAACCATAAAATGCTTGACCTTAAATGACGTTTTCGTCGTTGGTGTGACTAGATTTTTCTGCCTAGCTTTTGGAGAAAACTATGTGAAAACGAATGAGGATACTCCCACACTGTCAGCAACAAAAATGTTCACCAGGGACTCTAGTTGCTTGTGATATAAGGTTTACGCGGATATTCACTATCGTTCTCACATGAGAAGGCATCAATTAACAGTATTAACTCGAAAACAGCCAATTTTCAATGCTGTTAGTCGATATATCTTCCAAACATCTAAAAATTAGGCCAAAATTATGGTAAAGGCTTACGATGAATGTATTCAGCAGTACAATTTCTTTGCAGACAGATACTGCCCACCACACCTTAGTCAGTCTGTTGCAAATTTCCTGATGAATTCAACAATAGAAAAATTTCGAAAATCTGTCAACATCTGGCAAAGTTATGGGCAAAAGTAGATAGAGGTCCCTTTTTTGACTGACAGTGTACAATTTATCCACACAACTGACATACCTTCATAAAGCATTTTCTCAAGAATATCGCTGTTTAGCTCCAGGTAGCGCTCCTCATCACACAGAGCCTCAATGTGACGTTCTTCCTCCGACAAAGCCTTTGCTTGAACTAAGTCAGAATCAAATTTCCTCAAGTCATGCAAATGACCTCGCCCATCGTACCTGTATCAAGTCACATAATGCTATTACAAACCAACACTAACAACTAAATTTCAAACTCACTAACTAACCAACTAGGCCTATCTAACTGCTAGCAATTCATGTTATTCAAGATAAAATTTATTGCAGAATAGTAACGGAGTGCTTGAATTTCATCATTAACGCTGTGCTCTAATTATCTAATCTAATCATTAAAGTCTGTGCTCCATCCAAAATGGAACTGTTTGACAAAGTCCTTCACATCAAGTAACCATTAAACTTGCTATATGAATGGGGCACTGACAATAGCCTAGAAACCACTGACTTGTCAATGCGGCCAGCACAGATGATAACACTGAGTGCAATGGGTGCACAGCGGCTCTGCACGCACCACTTGCCTAAATAAAAGGGTCTGACTAATTACCGCGTCGACCGCGTCGGCCAAGCAAATTGCCTTGTATAGCGTACTACAGTGAAAAAAATTACGTTATTATTGAAAACAATATTTGTTGATGTAATTAGTGTACA
>Ga0056124_1000570_pt1 | contig 12068 bp, 6 predicted proteins | sample WorMetHEROISLAND_2_FD_70069 | JGI IMG/M metagenome (GOLD analysis project Ga0056124, IMG submission 70069) | Marine gutless worms symbiont microbial communities from Max Planck institute for Marine Microbiology, Germany - Olavius sp. 4 HERON ISLAND | ecosystem: Host-associated > Annelida >... | reverse complement strand
AGCCGACTAGTGCAAGGAGTCGTTGGGACCCTGTAATCTAATCAAGAAGGTCACAGTACTTGAAACGCAAGTTCAAGTTCAGTTCATGACTCTGTTCCACACCTGCTGTGAGACTTTACAACGTCCCGGGGGGGAGAATGAAGGTGAATGAGAGGAGGACCGTAGTGAGGGGGGTTGATTCGCCACTGTGTGTCCCCCCAACCGTGGAGAGAGATCGACGCGCATGCTTCAAACCAAGATCGCGGTGGAGCACCAAGCGATCCGTACGACACGAACTTGTGCCATGTGGTTTAGTAAATACTTTGTAGCCAACAGTCGCACAGTGGGTATGTCTATACCGTAGTGTCTGGAATCGTATTATAAGTGAGTGTGAAACAAATCCGTGTGTGCCGTCACTGTGGCGTTCGTCCATGACAACATCTCCAACAGTCGTAGCCTACTTGCAGCAACAATCTAATGATAGAGCTGTTTTAAATGCATAAATTGTGTAGAAATAAGGCAGTAGGCTAATCCCGACATATTGAGTCATACGTTTACCTTTGCTATACTTCGCACACTGTGGACGTACGTGTTATGAGTTTCAATGTTGCAGTCATTACGGGATGATTCTTCAATCTCAATACGCGTCAAATTGCCGCACGCAGCGGCTGCAGTTTTGCTGGTTCATTCAGACTGTCTTGCAGGCTGGACCGACTGGAAGGGAAAGAATGGAGCGATGCGATGAAAGTGAGGTTCATTATTCTCTGACGTCATCTGCCCAATCTCGCCGATGGACGGAAGTAAGACGGATGAACATAGCTCCGCTGACGTGTACGGCTATACATGTATTCTATCTAGCACGTGCTGATGGTGCAGCAGCATCTAGCGCAGTTAGGGGCGACTGAAAACGTGGGAGTGGAAAACGTGGCATCAGAATGCATGCTTTCGTGCTTATGTTTATCAAAAGTTAAACAGTTTGTGTAAAACTTATAAGTTCATTTTTATAGTAATTTGCATTCACGTTTTACAGTGTCTATCAGAAGTGTTAAGTGTCTTTTTTCTAGAGGCGGATTGAGGTATGCTCAGCGTGTTCGGCCAAACAGGGGCCCCACAAAAAGAGGGCGCCCACAGGCCAGATGGCGTCGCACACCAGCGCAACATTTTCTGGCCTGTGCATGAGGGCCTCTTTATGGCGTGTTGCGACATCCATTTGGTGCAGCACGACAATCTCTGGCCTATAAATATTATAAGACTTCCGAATTTAGAAAGCCGTATCTCAAATCAGGTAACATCATCAAAAACTGCGTACATATGTAATGCTGAATTTATGGTAAGTTTTTGTACGTTAATGTCAGAAAATTTATGTTAGGCTCCACATTTTTACCGAACAGGGCCTACTCGGGTTTGAATCCCATTATATCAACATGTTTCTCTGGTAAAACAACATAGGCCTAATTGATATCACATCGTTTTCCACCCGTGCATTATGGTGCCACGTTTTCCACCCCCGCGTTTTCAGCGCCCCCGCAGTTAGGCTGCATTCACACCAGATACACGCAACAACAACGTGACATCACGCATAATAATAATTTCACTCAATGCCTGCAGCCGCCATGCACTCGGCGCACTTAGCGCATTCAGCGAGGGTGTTCATAATGCACCGGTTTCGTTAATAAACCATTAGGTAATATTGTTGTCACGCCTCGTCCTGTTCGGATGTTATTGCTTACTAACTAGATTAGCGCAGTTGCTATCAGTAAAACAAACATCGCTCCCCGAGGCTGCCATAGTCATTGTCAGTGACTTATGCGCACGGTATTTCGTAGCAGAAGGGTAGTTACCTTTCTTCGCCTGTTTCTGGTCGAAGTCTTATAATAGAAGAAAATATACGCCTTGGCGTTCACCGCCGTACAACAAGCTAAAGCCAGGGTTTTATCCAGACACCCTAGATTGGGGGAAGTAGCAAGCATTAAAGGAATATGCCTGGGTAAGTAAGTAAGTAAAGTGTAAATTTATATAGCGTCTACTAAAAAAACCTTTAATGCGCTTAATACAAGTTTAGCAGTTGTTTCGTATAAAATACTAGTAAGTTTCACCACAGTACTGCCATCATTAGGCGTACTAAAGTTGACTACTACCAGAAATACTTGTATTCTGCGTGATCTCAGATATGATGATGGCCACCTTCATGTAATGTTTGCTTAACGACATGGTATTTCATAAACTCTGATTGTCTATTGCACGTTAAATCCAGTTGCTGTGTTTCCACAATACCTCTGAAGAAATACAATAAGAAATCTGAGCTAATGCTTATGAGGCGCGCGCATGCAGGTTGGGGGTGCGGGCCTTCAAGGATGTGTACCCGAATTATTATCCCTGCCTCACGGCATATCACGTGGACAAGTCTGGCGAGGTTATTCCAACAGGCCCACACGTTATTAGCCAAAATGCACTAACGTTTGAAATCGCGCCGAATTTTGCACGTTTTTTGCCCTCCGAAATTTTTAGAATGCTGGCCCCCACAAAATTTGTACCCAAATTTTTATCCCTGCTTCGCACCACATTACGTGGACAAATTTGGAGAGGTTATTCCTACTGGCCCCAAAGTTATTAGCCAAAATGCACCAAATTGTGGGTTAATTGTCGAATTTTTATTGTTAAAAATTGTTCGGAGGACCCCTGTCCCCGGTGTCATATGGGTTAGTAAGTAGCCTTAGTCATTTTCTGGCACATGTAAAAATTTGAGGGGGCGTACCCCCTAAGGGCCGAATAAGTAGACTTTGGGTGGGTCGAAATGAAACAACTACACTTTGTCGTTAGTCACTTAGTGGACCAAAGTTCACCATTTTTTCGCTGAACGCGGAAAAAATCGCAGTCGTGTTTGTTTCCGATTGTCGATATCTTGATCTGTTTCGGAGATATTTGCGATAGAAGTTGTCCAAAATCGCCCCGAATTTCGCGCCCGCAAATTTTAAGGATGCATGCCCCCGAAAAAGTTGCACCCAAATTTTTATCACATTTTTAAACCTAACTTATAAAGCGGCACCGATTTCCTATCATTTGGCAAAGTTTCACGGCGCTCGGCCGATAGCTGGGGTTCGGATATTTCGCCCCTAAACTAATTGCCCCCAAAAATGTTTTGGGACAGGCCCCCAATTTTGGGACTACATTGTTTATGTGCATACACTTCCAATCATATGTAAAAGTTTCACTGCGATCGGCTGATGCAGCTCGGAGATATAGGGCTGCAAAGTGCCAGAAATAACCAAATAAACCGCAGTAAAACATAAGACCGGCAGGAACTACCGTTCCGGGCGGCCTAATAAAGTACGTTAAATACTCGTGTTTTGTTTTAAAAAGCGTAAAACGTTTTTACATGTATAATAATTAGGTCTAACTAAGCGTCTAGTAGGAGACTGTTCATAACTTGAAAGATAATATAAGTATCGAAACAAGATGTGACAGTAGGTGAGGCCTAATTCGAACTTTATAATTATTTTTTAGAACGTGGGAATACAACGTGAAAAGATTTGTTGTATCAAATATCAAATCGAATATCGAATTCTACAGGGTGCAGGGTGATTGACGTATTGGAAGGCCTTACAACGTGAGATTCGCAGCGAAAGAGTTTTGGGTGTCATTTCAATCACGATGCAGGTCGTACGGTGTATATTTTATCCGGTTTCATTGCCTACAAATTGCTTTTGCTGTAGCGTGTTCGCAGTTGACGACAGCAGGTTGACAGCTGTGAAATGCAGCGGGCGATATCTTGTGGTAGATGTAATTGTGTCGGCCAGCTGAGACATTGCGAGTGACCAAATGACTGCTGTGGAGCTTCGCTTCGACGTAATTACCATCACGTGCCATGTGCTAGTATTGCAGGTCTGCGTCTGATAAAGTGCAGTAAGTCAATGGTACCGTACTGGACGGCTGTAAATAATACGAACTTTCAATTACGGGAATACCCGAAGAACACGTCAACGATGACGCAGGTGATACAATAGCGTAGAGCTGCACATTTTAGGCCTAGTCCATATTTGCAAGTTATCATAAAAATAAAAGCGGTCCGGGTTTTTTTTTATAAATACAATGTACGCAAGTGTATGCGTTGCACTTCACATTTTAGCACGCAATCTTACCGTTAAAAATGCCAAAGAAAGACTGAAGCCTATAATACTCAGAATCCCGAGCCAACCAGTGCAGTGCCTTCAATGACATAACATCATTGTGTTATGGGTCGATGGGTCTCAGTGACGCAATTGCAGGTTGAGCGTGGTTTAGTGTAGACGGCGAGTGAACTGCCTACAAACGTGTCACGCTTTCCGCTTACTCTAGGAGATTTGAGACAATCAATAAATCAATCAATCTGGGAATTTTAAAGTGGCCTAAGTAACAAACTACTGGTGGGTCCACTAGAGAGAGATTAGGTGAAGTCCAGTCCAGGGAGACGTATGATTTTATTGTCTTTTACAACTTATCGCACTTTTCCAGTAGAAATGTGCATTTAGGCTAAAATTAGACAGTCTGTGCAGAAATTCAATTTTTTGATCCTTGATGAAACACTGAACAGAATATTCGCTTTGCTCAGAAATTTAGAATACAGTTTGCTGATTGGTGTAGATCTACTGGTGATCCGTATAGGCCTACATATCTGATAGTACTTCCCGTAATTATCAGCTAGCCTATCCATTTGAAACCGATAACATCTATTTTTGCATCTTCGTATTGCCGCATCCCGGAACTCTGAGTTCCGGCACCCGGAGATTGGAAGACTTAAAACGTTCTATGTCGTGCTACGTTTCCGCCCATTAACAGGAAATTTAAGTCGACCGTCATAAAGTGTAATGCACTGTGAAATGTTCATCCACGTTTCGGGGACTGAAGTACATATTAAAAATTCGGTATACATACAAACTCATTTTTACGCTCAACAGTACGTAGTACTAAGCGTGTAGCGCGTACTATACAGATGTGCGGGAACTGAAATCACTCCCACTTCAATGACTTCATTCTTATTCCCATTCAATTCCCATTCCCATTTGGCAACTCAGTCGAGACATCTGGGTATTTAAGAAGATTTTTTACGCGCGACAGCTGTACCGGCAGGTACTGCAGAGCGCGTATTAGCTATGGCGATTCTGTCTGTCTGTCTGTCCGTCTGTCCGTCTCTCTGTCTGGGGTGCCACGACCCGGTACCGAATCAAGCCCAGGTGAGATAGAGACTCCGGGTTTTCAGTTTTCGCCATATGGTAACCTAGAGTATCTAGTTTCTAACGAGGTAATTTGGTGCCGCAGGGTGAAGAAATTCCCCTCGAACGAGGGCATCAAAGACGGGTACCCCCTAAGAAATCGTAATTTTACCACTGTTGGCTTGTCTAGCATGAGAACGGTTGCAGATAGACTCAGACTTGCTACATAACAAGCACTGCTGACGATCTTTCCGGTGGTACCGACATCGATGACCGTCAATGACCTTTAAACCCCAAAAATAGAGGTTTGGGTGAATTTTTCCCGATTTGCAGCTGCGACGCACATTTAAAGTGTGAATTTTCGCCGAAATCACCAGAGATAGACCAAGACAAGCTGCGTATGCAATTTCCAGCATTAGACGTAGATTTAACAGTGTAAGTTTCGACCCCCTAGATTCAAGGAGTCCCCAGTACGACGGCATCAAATTTGGGTACTCCGGCCTTTTAAAACGCTCGATTTATGTTACTATCGACTAATCTAGCACGAGAACGGTTGCAGATAGACACAGACTTGCTGCGTATCATAACAAGCACTGCCGAGGAGCTTTCCGGGTGTACCAACATCGATGACTTTGAACGACCTTGAAATCGAGAAATAGGGGTCTTTAGTGACTTTTTTCGCGTTATCAGGCTGCCACGCACATCTAGGCCTAAAGAGTAATTTTTCGCCGAAATTACTGGAAATAGACCAAGACAACCTGCACACGAAATTGTTCAAATTAAACTGATGCTGTCACGCGTTTCGGGGGGCAATGTGCTCAGATTCCTTGTTTAGGCTATCACCAGTATACAGGGTGGCCCAAAAAAGTGATAACATATCGTACACTGTAATATAATTAGTTCAATTTTTTTTAATTGTATCCATAATAGCTTAAGTAGTTTACTGAGTTATTTAGCCATATGACGTCATAATTACGACAATTTCCGGTCGCCATCTTTGAAAATTTACCACAGAAGCAAGGAACACATTGAACATGTTTTCTGATTAGCGTAATTACCATTTGGTATACAACAGTAAATTACAAATTTGAACTAATTCTATTACATTGTACGAGATGTTATCACTCTTTGGGCCACCCTGTAGTACAAAGATACATACTGACAGATAAATGCAAGTTTAATGTCTATTTTATGTTTACGTGCTTGTCTTAATTTTTGTAGTTACCACAGTTCGTCGACGTCATGTTAAAATATATGCTGATTGTGATAATGTAAAAAACCAAAGTAATTTGGCAAAAGGTGGAATCGCTGTGGCAAGTCCACTCAGCTCCTCGTTTGTATTCGCCAGGTGGCAGCATGAAACTAACGGTTTGACTGCAATTTGCAATTGCATGTTTTGGCTTGGGGCTTGACTCCCAAATCACTCCTTGTCCTGGGATCAGGGACCCCCGTCTAACACAATGTGTCATTGGACCGCATAAGTGTACCTGCCAAATGACATCTAAATCCATACAACGGTTTAAGTTAGGTGCACGAATGTGACATACGGCAGACAGACAGACAGACAGATGACAGACAGACCACCACGCTACGGAGAAATGTGTAGGAATAGGCGGAATCGCTAGCGCTGAATAGGCGAGTCCGCCTAACAGGCGTAAATCTTCGCCAGGTTTTCAAAATTAGCCTACCACACCGAGGTCACTGAATGAAACGATAGCGAGAAAGTGACCACGTACCAGCTTATGTCCTGAGCAAATGAAAATTAGCCGAACCCGTTAGGAACAATTAATAACTTTGCTTCAACTGCTTCTTTCGCCAGGTGTCCGTTGTTTGAAGCACTGCAGTGCACAACGTTAGGATGATTGGCAACTGCAAATAAACAATATTGTCGATATTCATTGACAATTCGCCAGAAGACAATGACATGTAGGCCTATTTGTTGTTTGGGAAACACTGAGCCATTGTTTCTGCTTATAGCCACACGAAGTCACCGAACGCGTTAAAATCTGTGTACTGCATCAACGGTAGTCAGTAACTGTGAAAATTGACACAGTTAGAGAGTAGCAGCCTTTGCCGCAGCGAGACAGCGACGCACGGTAACAAAATTATCAGCCTTACTTTACGCTGGGCATACCTCCATCGGACAGCGATTTACGGCAACAATATCCGCATTTGTTATTGCCATGAAAGACGCCCTCAGCAGACACTGAAATTGCTCTTCGGTCCGGATTCGACGTTTATCGGTGTCATTTCTACAAATGTGGAGTAATTGCTGCAGGAAATTGGCAAACATAAACTGTCATAAAATGCAGTTGTCTGCTAAAGTTAGCGAGGTCGGTACACGGGCGCTAACATGGCCACAGTCGACCCGTTTTGTGGACTGTAGGCCTACTGTACATGTAATATCTCCATCACCGGCTAAGTCCGCACGTTTCCGCGCGATCAGGATAATCTATATGTAACATAGTTTGCTGAAACCTCGAATATATACTAGAGAAACCTGCATCATAAGTGGAACATGAAAACAGTTTCAAAAAGTAATTTTCTTGAAAAGTGGGTCGGACATAGCTTTGTCGAAATCAGTGACGCTGGAAAGCAGAGGCAATGAAAATTCATAAAATTGAATTACGAACGGTGCGAGGTCGTCCATCTCGATATATGATGGTATTAAATATAATCATGTTACCGACGTAAAATTCGAAGAAAAAATAATCGTGGCCACTAAATATAGATAGAATGTTGCGGCACATCTGTCTGTCTCTATCACGCACTATCACGCATTATTCAGAAATTCGAAATGAATTAATTCCGAGTAAAATTTTCAGCGTAATTAGCGCAAGATAAGGTCAAAACTGTTATTTATCACCCAAGAGTATGCGCGCTTTCGACTAAAGCCGAAATGGACGACCTTGAATAACCTTGAAAAGTCCATCACGCAATTTTGAACAAAAATAGAACCATGCTATCGGCGACACAAATGTAGCCTGTGAATGCTGGTAGTGTGAGGATTACGCGGTTATTCGCGGGGGTTCCCTGGAGACGGGTGTAAAACGACAGTGCGTTGGTAGAAAACGGCGATTTTCAGTCATCATCATCATTTATTGCTCAAACAACACAGACATAATGCAGCACACATTGACATTACAAAATAAAAGAGCTGGACAGCCAGGCATCAAAGCTGCGCTTACAGATGCCCATGTGGTACAATTATACAAAAATACATGATCGTCATCATGAACATCATAGTAATGATGTTGTTATTACTAAATGTAAGCGATACGGTGAATGAATAACACAATGAATGACACAGTGTTTTTGGTTAGAGATAAGACCAAAATTAAAGTCCATTATCGGCTTTCCAGTGATCCAGTGTAGCTTCGTGCTGTCTGGGCAGACCTGCGTGCAGCTGAGTATGGACCGCAGCCTCTCGCTGTGGTATCATGACACTTTAGCGACATGACGTTTTACTGCCGACCCCGAACTGAACGCTGCAGTAAGTAAACCGTAATTGCAACTTTACCTGCAAGTGTGCTTAAGTAGAATGCATTAGTCAGCGAGTAGTGAGTAGTGACTACATATTATGTGTCAGCTGCCTGTGTCTATATACTAGTTATCCAAATGCATGCATGTAATAGTAGGCCTAGGCGATTTCCCGTAATTATCAGTAGGTCAGGGGTCTCAAACAAACATTATCGTTAGCTCGCGACGAAGTTTCTTTGGCTAACAAAAATTTACCAATAACTGTCAATAGTTCATTGGCACTTGCTTTGTAATGCTTGTTATAATCAAGCACCACAACATTGCTAGTTTTATTTCAGGTAGCTTATCAGCTGCAATTTTACTGATCGTGTAGACCTATATAGAAAATGATTGCTGCTTTTTGTAGTTATGAAAATTAATGCAGCCAGCGGCCTGTCGCATTTTTTTCCTAATAAAGCCCACATGTGACTGTATCCGCTGAGTGCCCTAACTGCAGATCTCGAGTGCAGACCTATAGACATTTGTGCACGCGAGACAGGAATCACAAAGTGTCTGTTCAGTCGCGGCGAGTGTCGTGTCCTTCGTATCGGTGATGCTGCTCGTGTTGGAAAGTGAAAATGTCGTTCCTCCGTTTTGAACGATAGGATATTGTCATGATGACGAACGGTGGATTTATGGCGTGCAGTCGTGCTGCAATATCCGTTACAGTGTGGTTGCCAGAGTGTGCGCATCCGGAGGGATGGGGGACAGCGACTTGGCCAGGACAGCGACAGGACGTCGTGCAGGGAGCCCTGCGCCGTCGTCAGTGGACAGGCGACAAGACAGCGGATACGGCAGCGCGGCGCTTGATGGGCGATCACGGCTTCCGTGACGACGACGACGACGACGAAATTGAACGCTAGCGTGTACTCGACACCGGCTGCCGCACAGTGCACACATACCCGGCTTCAGTGCATTATTACTTCTCATGTTCTCGTCGTCCGTCGCTGCTTCTCTTCTAGTCTTTCTTCTCGCTAGCGCCGACAGTTACTGTTAACGGTTATCGCCCGCCACGTTATCGCTTCTTTGATACGCATACGTCGTCGTCGTCGTCTTAAACGAACTATTCAGGTAAAGATTAGTTTAGTGTAACCGTAGGACGCTGCAGTGATCACACGTATATATATATAACAAATTTATACTACTGTTATTAACATGACGACATCAAGGCAACGAGTAATAACAATAATATTTTGGCTGTGGAATAGTCTGCTATCTGATGACTGCTGCTCATGTCATGCGCGGTTTTGGTGTGAAATTTGACTCAGAATTATCCATGAAGTCACACATCAGTAGAACTGCAAGTGTGTGTTTTTCCACCTCAGCAGGCCTCGACAACTGCGAGGTGTAGTGACCGATGAAGTCACGAAACATCTAGTGACGTCATTGGTCCTCAGCAGACCAACTACTACAACTCTCTCCTGTTCGGGCTTCCGGCATCTACTCTGTTCTACAACGTGTATACAGAACGTAACACGGCTTGTTCTTAGACTGGATCACCGGGCGCACACCAAGCCTGCACTATAGCGTCTTCACTGGTTGCCTGTGAAGGCGCGAATTGAGTTCATCATGGTGCACGCTATTCTTCATCAACGCTGGCCGCCACGTTTCAGCCTGGGAGCTGGAAGGAAAAATTCTAATGTAGCTAGTAACGAGCTGTGTATGTATCCATTACGCAGGTTTCGTTTGAGCTTGTGAAGTCAGCAAAAAGGGAAGATGTCAACGAAATGGATCGCCGATGCCTTGTATATTAGCCGTAGCCGAGCTTGTAACTGCTTGTTGGTGAATGTTTGAATCGCGATGTTTGGTGAATGAACTGCACGTCGAAGGCCACCAGGCGGTAAAATGGTAAACTTCAGGCGATTTTATACCGCCCACGAGTGTGACAGACAGACAAACAAACAGGCAGAGATACAGAACTGCACTAGAGAATAGTGCGCTTCCATGTAATGCGTAGCGCAGTAAAACAATGTTTCACCAGTTACAACGAAGTGACGCTGCCTCCCTGCGTGAAACAGAAATTACTGCGCACTCAATGTCGGTTGACTGCGACAGTTAGGCAAATGTCTCACTAATTAATTCATGCGCGTGCATACGATGGACCAGTGGCTCGTCTGGCACTCTAAATACTCCAGCTTTTAGTTCGGCGCGCTCTAGCTGCGTGCGTTAACAGTATTTGATGTGCGATCTTCAGTAGTTAGCCAGGCAACGTCAGCGGCTGAAGCTGCGGGCTATCCATCCGCAGACACATCGCGTTCTCAATGCAACTGTATTCATTACTCCCTACAGCTCGACATATAATCCAACCTGTAGTGTGTTGTATAACATAATAACTTTTAGCAGGAGATGCTGATATGCTGCAAATGAATAAACTGGTATCACAGAAGTTCTTTACGTGACTTTTTCCACACGCCGTCTAGGCTATGCGTGGAAACGGACCTACGCATTTTTTTGTCTCAGCAGAGCTTCTTGGTGTAATATCTGTCTGAAAGTTTGTCTAACAGAAACATTTCAGTAACAAGCAAAGCTATCAACACGTCTTGTGCCGACACGTATGCGGCCGTCCGTCTAGTCGCCGAGGGTCGTACGCGGCCATTGCAATGCGGCGCCCAGTGTGCAGTGGGCACAGCCGCACGACGAGCGAGAGTTAGCCAGCCGACCAGCACGTGATCCGCCAGCGGCAAGTAAACATGTAGGCTACGCGAGATATGCGTTATTGTCGGCTTTTTACATCTTTTCACTTTTTAGTTAGGAGTCAATATGAGATGGACAGACGAACGGACGGGCAAGACTCATAAATGCGGCCTACTAGGACAGTTGCGTAATAAACATCTGCAGCGAAACTCTACATCCGTGCGTGAAAAGTTGGTGATGGGTCGACGACTGCATCAACTGCATCATTCAGCTGCGAGAAGTGCAGACATCAACTGAACAACAGATAGAGTCTGTCCGTTTCTGTGGAGCGTCCGACGTGTGAACAAAAAGCACACCTTCAAGTCCCATCTCTTCGCACAGCGTCGGTGACGTATCGCTGGTCAGCCGTATTCCGCGGTTTTTGTCCAGTTTTGGTACCGTTTACAAGACTGTTTAGACTTACTTACTTGCCGGTTCAGTCATGTATCAAGAACAGAACCAGAGAGACTACCAGCAAGTCCGCTGCGATGTAATCAGAAGTCTGTACGAAATTGGCCAGCCGTAGTCAGCCTATCTCACTGATGGACAACATAGAAAGAGGACACACACTATGAGCCATTACGCCAACGCCGCTCGGCAATGCTCGATGTACGCCCTTATCAGCGAGTCGGTGCCTTGTGAACGATTACTCTGGACCTTCTCAGTTGGTGCGTGGCAATCAGTCTAAGGCTAAGGTTTTTACCAATG
>Ga0056124_1000569_pt1 | contig 12071 bp, 12 predicted proteins | sample WorMetHEROISLAND_2_FD_70069 | JGI IMG/M metagenome (GOLD analysis project Ga0056124, IMG submission 70069) | Marine gutless worms symbiont microbial communities from Max Planck institute for Marine Microbiology, Germany - Olavius sp. 4 HERON ISLAND | ecosystem: Host-associated > Annelida >... | reverse complement strand
GTACAATAATAATTTCTGAGATATCATAATTTTCGTGCTGGGACATTTTTTAGGTTCACCCTGTATGCACATCGTAATACTCACGTTTAGGCTCCGTCTCAAGAATTTGATCGTGAGTTCATTGGATTCCAGTTGTCGCTTGAGCCGGTGTCTTTCGTCTGTCATTGAAACGAAGTCCCGTTCCGCCCGGGACGCGGCGCCGAGCGCATCATTAAGATGCTCATAAATCACGTTGGTTTTGGTTTTCCCGGACGAGCGTAAAAATGCCCGCGCCCCGGCGAGATGGTCGTGTAGTTCCTTCAGAGCATTCGACATCTGTAACAATAATACAGGAATGTTTTGCAACAATAATAACCAACAAGAATGACAATATTAAGAAGAAATTTAGGGGCAGCTATAGAGCCCAACGTGCGGCCGCCTGGCTGCGTAAGTCCGACCGGAGAGACAATTTGGGGGAAGAGGTGAAATTCTGATCCGGGCAATGTCATGTGACCTGAACGGGTGTGTCTAAAACATGACGGGACATGACGGCGCCATGACACGGCAGCTAAAAAACGACAGGATTGCGTGTATTCGCCAGTACATGGCAGACAGACAGTGAGCAAACCGTTACGGCATATCAGTTAACCACGTGCGATCGTTACTGCTACAGATTGTATCTAATGAGACATTTAAATAACAGCAAGTAAGTAAGTAAGTAAAGTGTAAATTTATATAAGCAGCTATTTAGGAGCATCTATTTATGCATTTATACAGCAAGTAAGTAAATAAATGATAAATGAAATGCAAGAAACTGTCCTCAGACTCCTCCTTGACAACAACAACTGCCAATGTTGTGCACTAATTTTTCACAATGTCCAAATTAATACAATGAAACATACGCAGCATGCAGAGTAACAAGGAGGAATTACATATTTTACTTTCAGATTTTAACCCTGCATGTGTCTGCCTACAGTAGACAAGGATGAAAAGTAATAGTGATATCCAATTCAAAAACTACTCTGTTTATCAGTGCGCTATACTGGTAAATAACAATTTTGCTCACAAAAATATCAATCTTAACAGTCATCTTCAGGCAGTCGCTGTTCGTGTCTCCTGTCACACAATATTTCCAAGTAAGAACTGACAAAAAGCTATTAAACATATATAAAACACTTATTAGATAATGTAAACAAAAAGACACACCCACCTGCTACAAACAAATTGACACGCTGAATTGTACCCATGAGAACAAAAGTAAAGATACTGCAGCATAACAGACCAGATGCAAACATTTCATTAAAAACTGTGAAAGCAATTAAAAACTGCACCAATATCTTTGAGGGTCCAATTGCAAGTTTTAATTCGTCTGCTCACCAAGCATGTACGTGTGCAAAAAGTGCAATACCTGGTAAACCTGTGGGTAGTCTAACCCACACACAAAGTATGCTGCAAATAGGCTAATAATGCCGTCAAAAGTCTCAGTTGTGTCAGTTGCCACAGTGACCTCAATCAGTCATAGTGGTGCCAACAACACCGTGCAAAAATTCATAAAGTGGCCATGAGTGTATCCATACAGTGTGCATGTGATATTGCTGTGCACATAGTGTGACAATATCACACTAGCACTGATTTTATGTTTTAATATATTATTTTTGTCTATGATGTATGAAAACAGTGGCATTGTTAGCAGAAACTGTAGACACTATGCTTTCAACGCACTGATGCTGCTGGGTGAAAGGCTGGGCATCCAAAAGTAATGCATGTTAATCGGTTAGTGTTTCAACACTGTCAGTTGGTTGGTAGCAATGGCATCCAGACCGTAACACAGCTTTGCTTTAACATCAGTCAAATGGCCAACCAGCTGACCCACGTTTATCTGGAAATCGCCGTTAAATTGGAAATGATGATGCAGCCATCATTTGTTGCACACCTTACAATAACGAGTTTTTTTACATTGTGATGCTGCAATACAAACGACAAACATGATTCAAAAATGGTCAAACAGAGGAGTTAGAAATGATTAAATATAAATATATATGTACCTTTCCAGTGGTAATTGCCGGCTCCAGGTGATTTGTTTTGTTTTCAACAGAATATGTTTCTCCAGCTTCACAATAATGTCACTTTCCTAAGAAACTACAAATACAAAGTTTCAAAATGTGTAAACTCAGGTTGTGTGCAAATGTCAGAACATTTGAAGAACGTGTCAGATATTAATTTTCAAAAATATGGCCTGAGGCTCGATTTTACAAAACATGACCTGCCTGAGCCAGTGCAAATATCCTGTGCACCCTTATGCACGTTAATAGATACAGAAAGTAAATGTTAATAATAATTTCATTAACAGCCTTATCACTAAGGTGATGTCGTGCTTTCAGTTTCAGCAAGTATAGTGCTTCTTCCTTCTTGGGCATAGGTTCATTGACACGGGGAAACTGTCGGTCGCTGTCATTCTCAGCATTATCATTAAAACTACTACTAAGCGTTGAACTAAGATGCTTTCTGTTGAAATGTTGCTGAAACAAATTTTTCAACAAGATGCACCACAAACAATGCAGTGCACAACAAAGTGCCAATCATGTTTGTACCTGTGAATTAAATGTGCTGATAAACTGTCAACTGATGCGCTGAAATACGGAGACAGTGAGCATGGATGTGACATTTTTCGTATACAAATATTGCACGAACCAGAAAAAAAACACATGGCTTCTAAACCAACTGAACGCAACTACCAGCTGACATCGTCCATTGTTTATGAAGACACTGACTTCATTCTGTCATAAAATACATATCATCATCATCATTATTCGGCATGCACCATCAGTGCATAGCTCCACTTGCTGCCAATAGTCTCTACAGCGGCTTATCCAGGGCCATTTCGATAGCATCCTCATAGGTGCGGTTGTGCAGAGATAGGTCGTTCATCAGAGTGGCCATCCAAGAGGAGTAGGGTCGTCCAACTGGCCTTCTCCAATAAAATACATGCACAGGTTAAACAACAAAAGCGGTACAAAAACTGGCAACATGTTTACTATTACTATTGACAGCCTATAGGAACTTACCAACATCCTATGCAACAGTAGCATCACTGACCCCCCAAATCAGGGTCCCGACCCCATTCTCCTACAAAATGTATGTTGCCAGGCAGTACGGTCAGCTATCCTAGCGACATCTGAGCTTCTTGTGAACTTGCTGGTCATGGGCTGGTCTGTTAGACCTGCTATACGTGCACTGTCCACATAGGATGGCTGGAGGGTTTGAAGTTTGGAACTCATGATGGCTGGCTGCCAACCTTTGAGCTAGTAAACATTATTAGTACCCCGTGTCAGATTTTGTCATCAGTCGAGGTTCAACACCCGATTATACATGCTCCATTTGCCTCACCACGTAAAATCTAACCTCCAACGTCCATTGTCGTGGTCGTAGCGTCTTTGAAACTTTTGTCATGTCTCGGAAGCATCACTGGAACATACTCAGCTCGCAAGGCATCGACAGGGAACTCTCGAAACTTAGCTGTTGTTACAGAATTATCAGTGTGATCCTGTTTGTACAAGATGTAGCCATTGGTCAGAGCAATCTCACGGACACGGTGGTACAATGTCTGGTACCACTTGGTGGCTCGGTGAGGATATGCATAGGATCCCAGCATTTGATCTAAATGATCCACTCCTTCCATTTTTGCGTTGTACTCTTCAACAGCAACTGGCTTTTTCGACCAATCATCCGTCTGGATTACCTGTAAGGATGGTCCTTATATGTGCGTAGAGATTGCCTTGATTACTTCGGTTTTGTATAACTTGTATAAGCTAGTTGCTTTTTTTCCAAGTTAGAAGAAGTCCTAGTGTCTTTAAACTAGGCTACATCGACAACACGGTTGTGCGAACGAACATATATTACAATACGTGCAAAATAGCCATGTGAAACGATAATTACTAAACGATCAATAATTACTAGATAGCTCTTTGCACGCCTATCAATAGTCAACGAATCACAAACGATCCGTAGAGTTCACAAAAATCAGTTCATTAAATGTACTCCAAAATGCATTTAAACACTACCGTAGCAATATCATTGTGTCGACTTTTGTCAACTTCAGCACCAAAAGATTAATAGCCTTGATCTTACCAAGTTCTTATCGTTTCTTTTATCACATAAATTAAATGCTTTTAACCATTTATGGCACTGAATGGCCTATTTTGTGCTGATCTGCCGTTAAGAAACTACTCACTCACTCACACTCTGGCTTCCCTGCTCTCAACTGGAAAAGCCCCATTCACCGATGGGTGTCTGTCCGCAGAGACTTTCTGTACTTCCTGTTTGTCGAACAAGACATTGACAGCTGTCGGTACAGGCGACGCCTGGCACAAAACCTGTGACAACGCCGAGTGCCCCATTGAACAGTCCAATCGCTGTTTCGACATTGCTGACTATCATTACTCTGGCGCCAATTTTCAAGGTCAACACTGTGGACAAGCCGTTTTTTTCGTTTTTGGCTGCTGACTGGTCTTTGCAAACCGCTGGCCGCTGCTTTTTGGCGTTCAGCGTCACTGACGGAGTTGGTATGTAACTCAGACGCCGAGTGTCGTACTTGTCAACGTCAGCATTCAACGCGAAGACGTGTGGATGTTCATCATACGTTGTGTTGTCTAGCTGAATGGTAATTTGTTGCAACTTCAAGGTATCAAGGTCGTCACTGGTCTGTCTTCCAATTCTAAGATGACCCAGTAACTCTGCAAAAGCGGTATCTCCTTGTTGCCACATAATGTCTGTCAGTTCGACGACCTTGAAGTTTGACATCCGTAGTTTAGCGAGACCTACGTAACCGCTTCTTGGTGCTTTATAGATAGGCGGATGTCTAACAGTGATAGCTGTTTGGAAGTCACCCACTGCGAGAATGCTGACTCCAGCGAATGGCGCTGCTGACGGTAGCCCGGCGATTGCTGCAAATCGCTGGTGGACACGTTTCAATTGGCGCCAACCGTGCGAGCCTCGTCAATGACTACGAATACTAATTTGTTGTACTTGTTCCACAGCATGGCTTCTCTGCTGACAACGCGTCCATGGACTTGGTGCTCGTCATGAATGCACTGCATCAGTTGGTGTTATATGCCGCAGTTCTGGTCGCTTCTGTAATGATAACAATGGCGTCCTTTGGGTTATCACCAGGCTGGCGTAGTTCACGGTTTGCCATCTGTACGACTGTGTTGATGAGATGGCTTTTGCCGACGCCAGCACCGCCAGTACAGTAGACATGGAACGGCGGAGTCGTGTTGGAGTGGCGTTTCCTGCGACACCAGTTCAACACAAACTGTAAGATTTCTTGTCGGTGACGATTCATCGACCTTGTGAGGCTGTAGTACTAATCATCGGTCATCAGCATCAGACGTTCTGTCGTCATAGTACAGCTCGGTGCATGAACAGCGGTTGAGTCGAGGAACGTTGTCTGCACAACTGAGTCGTCTGCACAATCAACGAATCTCTCGGTCTGAGGCACTTCTTTTTTTCACACTCAGCCTTCTGCCGACGCTGATCAGAAGCAAGTGCATCCCACACGGTCATCGGTGGCCCTTGTTCGAAGAATTTGTCGATTGCGTCCGACACTGTGACCGAGTGCTGGTAAAATCAGTTTTTGACAGCGGTAATCTCATTTAGTTGAGACGTGTGAGATTCGTTGTAAGTGTCAAAATCACTTAGGAAGTCCCTTTCCTCCTCCTGCCAGGCAGTATACATTATTAACTCGGAATGGTAATATTTCTCCAGTTCTGTCTGCACCGAAAACTTGTGGCTCATGAGAATGGCATGCGTCTTTCGATGGCACATCTTGCCCATGCTGTTATGCAGCGTGATGGTGCATTGGTGCTGTCATAGGCCTACTGGTCTCCGGCAGGTGACTGTTCAGCTGGCTGTGGTCATCCTTCTGATTGTCATATCATATATACATATCATACTCCACAGCAAAGTCGGCGAGACACATGGTGTTGAGTGAAAATGGGCGAGCAGCGTAACGTTGAACCAGTCCGGTCATGTAAATATCCTCCGAATCCAGATCCAGTGCTTCCAGATATCGGCTGGTCTTCAGTATGCGAACTCTGTTATCTGGCAGATCTGTCGGTACGAAGACACGCTTGACGCTGCACGACAACATCTTAGTCCCAGCAGACGGAAGACGTCCTTCTATGCGCTGACTTCTCTGTGAGTCTGAAACGTTGAACCAATCTTTTTTATGTGTGACCGCATGTCCTTGTCGGACATGCAAAACGTCGCCCATTTCACGTTCGTCCTTTGTCACATATGAGACGATGTACATGATGCAGGCATATGGATCCAAGACCGGCTGAATGTCTGTGTTGGCCTTCCACGATGACAAACTGGTGGGATTGTAGTTGGTGATGTTCAGTGTTTCATCTAGACCGTGAAGGACTGGGGGAAACAGAAATGTTCAGGGGTGAAGAAGTATGGAGGCGGGGATGCCAAGAGGAGAAGATCGAGGTGGAGTGTCCCCCCTCCCCACCGGGGAGAGGTCTGGGGAGGGGGCTAGACAATATAAACACAACATGATGATGACTAAACAACACAGATCTAGTTGCAAAGCACTGTTTAGATCAACTATTTAGTATTTACACATGCTGCACAGCCACTGAGCATTCTTGTCAATGTTACTGTCTGCTATGCAGCTAAGGTGATACCACTTGTCACAGGCATCACAAGCCACCATTCAACCACCCGCCTGTCCGTCACAAATGCAGTGGCGAACAAACGGAAACTCCACCAGCTCCCCAGTTCGTACACACTGAGTCAGACGAGGCCGAACTTCTTCCGGAATATACTATGATGGATCCTCTAGAGAAACAATCACAGGGCACAACCATTCAGTGGATCATAACAACAGTCTTAACTTTTTTTATGCAGCTGCAAAATAAAAGTGCACTTGTCAGGCCAATAACGAGCAACTGTGTCGTAATTAATCATATAAGCCTCTGAAATTATCTATAAATGATAAATGGTCGTCATGCCTTACCTCGTAATACAATGGTGATGGCATAGACCAATGCAAATGGGCCACAGTCACCAGAGAAGGTCTGCAGTGTCGAAGTCTTGCAGTAGCGGACTCGCACGTGTTTCCCTGACACCTCTTGATAGTATCTTGTGAGCACTTTGACGACTTGCTGGTATAAGCGAGTCAAACACTGTGACGGACTTTGCCGAACCGTGAACAACAATCCAATGCTGGCGAACCGGAGAGAACAAAGCCTGCACAATATGTACAAATGTTACAAAATTAGCTTGATGTATTTAACTGGACATATTTAACTTTATGAGGTAACAAATTGCCTTTCATTTATATACAGATCTAACGAATTTCATAACGTATCATATTTCACTTGAATAAATGGTCTTATCAGTGGTTTATCACAAGCCGCTGTTGTGCTGACGAGTCCATCTCTATCCCAGTGATTGCGTAGCATTTCCTGAACGGCATCGATATCTGAGCCTGTCAGCCACTGACTGGGTGTACAAATGAGACTTGGTGGAGACTACAAAGCACAAATACAGTAAAGCAAATTCTATTCTCGTGGCCAAAGTGTTTGACTACAAATACAGAACTGGTCACAGAGGGAGAAAGGGAGACAAACCCAGTACAAACCCTTATGCATTTGTTGTGCATGCAGAATAATATTACCAACCTTCCCGGAGAGTACATCTGTAATTGAACGTTGAGCACCAGGTGAGTTTTCCACATCACTACCATGAGTTTGAACCACATCCCGATGTGGTGTCCTTGGTGTCGGCTTTATGTCGTAGGTACTTGTGAGTCCATGTAGTCAGTCTCTTCGGCAAAGAGGGACCTCCTGCATCCTCGAGCTATGACTGGTGTGTGGCAGACATTGTGACACGGTTTATCAATCACCTAGTCACACACACACAATCGAACATACTGCACTGCCTGCATTGTAAATAAACTCGGTATAACTCTGTAAACACAGGATACATATAAATCGACTGTAAAGTCTTGTACCTCTGTGTGACAATTGGATGCTGGAGGTTGGCTGCCATTTGTTGTTTTCTGGCTGTTTTTTTTTGTGTGTGCAGCAGCGTCAACCTCGTCATTTTCTCCAGACACTTCAGGTACTGAAATGACGAGGTTGAAGCTTTCCGTCATCGGCAGTGCCAGCGTGTTCGTGTGTGGCAGTAGATGTGCTTGGTATAGACTTTCTGGCCTGCGACTGCGTAACCTGTATAGGTTTATCAGCAGTTCCAGGCCAGGTCAGATCGGTCTGTACTTCAACGGACTTGAACTGACGTTGTCTCGAAGATGAGACAACGGACGCCAGGGATGTTTTCGAAGATTGTTGCTGTTCAGCAACTGCAAGTTTACGAGATTCAATAAATGACAGATTCTTTTTAGCTCGAATCTGCTGCACCCTCTGCTCCAGCTTCCACTTTGGGCAAACCTTCGAGGATGCAGTATGGTTACCGTTGCAATTGATGCAATATTCAGGTTTTTGACATTCTGTGTTATCATGCCCGGGCTCACCCCAGCGTGCACAGGTCTGTTGTCCCTTGCAGTGTGACCTGCCGTGTCCGAATTTCTGACATTGATAACGTCTCAGTGGATTCGGAATGTAGACAGCGACTGGGGTACGGAGGTATCCTGCTGTGACATGCTGAGGTGGCTGAGGAGTGTTGTCTTCAGAACATCAGCTAGTCTTCTCAGCGGCGTCTTCGGAACCAGCGAGTCTTCTCAGCGACGATGACAGTTTGATGGCATCTTGCTGAGCCATCGGCGCTCCTCCTCCGTGAGTTGGTCGAGTGGGCGGCAGTGATCGGATGAGCGATAATTGGATGACGGTCGACGATTCTTTGAACGGTCATTGTCGAAGAATGGTTTTGATCGCTCATGACTGCTGTGGCTTGAAGAGTGACCCTGGACTGGCTTCAGCGGAATTTTGAAATTGCCCCGATCATGATCTCCACTGTCTCGGATCTTCTTGTGGGTGATGATATAATCCTCCATACTGTGGCGCTTGACATTCTCCTTGTTGTTGTCATTCTTGATTGAAAGAGATGACGCCACCTTCTTCTTTGGTGAGACATTTTTTCCAGAGATAATTCCCTCTTTGACTGGGTCTGAGCTGGTGTCGATGTTATGTCCTTATCAGCAGCCATCGATGGTTCCTCCAGTGACGAGACAGGTGACGGGTGAAGCTGCAGCAGTTCTTCTTCATCACTGATGCAAACTGGAGACTGGAGGGGAGTTATCAGCGTCGGCAGAGGGTTAGCTAAATCCGCATTCATAGCTGCGAACAAGTCATCAAATGTGCAAATTACTCCGTCCATTTCAGCCATTTCGCTTGTCACCGCTCGCACTGCTGCGTCGACCACAGCTTCTCTCCCTGGGTGGTCGTCAGGTTCGACATCACTCATTTACATCATCACTTACATGTTGAAAGAGAGGATGACAGTATTTGTTATCCTCCGTTCATTGCCATCTTTAACTGAAATGATGAGTGCGTCAGTAACACCCTGGTTTTTGAGTTCGCAAAACATCAGCCATATACGTGTTGCGATTTTGCCCACCACAAGTGTCACTGTACATGACAACTTCATCCACTGAATCTGGGAGACTTGTCAGCCACTTATAAATACATGTTCCAATTTCGCTGCTGCCTCCCTTGCCGTCAACTTCAGTCCAGCAGTAGCAAACAGCGTCCTGAGGTGGCTTCATACTGTAGACATCAAGTTGTACATGTTTAGTTTTCGGCTGTAGTACAATGTAGACACTTGACTGCAAGGAATCTGAAGTGCACTTTCTAGATCAAAGGTAGCTATCATGGTGTTTGCTTTCTGGCTGGCCGCTTGTTTGTTGGCAACCTTTGCGTTCAGGCACATGTTTTTCATGGCTATATGTTCGTCATATAATGTCTTCATCTCTGTATTCGTTCCTAGACCGCATACATAACCATGCTTTACGCCTCTCTCTGGGAGCCTTCAGGACATCTCCCTCTATCAGCTTAGGTGTTGAGGCTACTGAACCTCCACTAGCTCTCCGACGTAAAAAGCTCTCTTTGCAGTATTGCCTCAAGCTCAGTGCAATCACAAACAACCCGGCTTACAATGCAGTTTTCAATTCTAAATTTAAAACTCAGTTTGACCGTAAGCCTAGCCAAACTCGCCCACTGGGCTTCAGACTTGCAGATGACTTGCAGAGTCTTGGCTTCTTTCCTGCCATTTTTTCGTCTCTGTATCACCCATATTGTTCAATTGCGTCTTGTCAATTCACAATAAACGAATATGTTATGTTATGTCATGTTATAGCCAAGAAGCCAGGAAGGCCTCCCACCAACAAGCCTACACTGCCAAGGCCACAGACAAAAATAGCATTGACTGTTTACAGCAACGGGCCTAGGTAGAAACTAGAAGCACACCTCCATTATGCCTCCCCCCCTGAAAAATTTTTGTCCCCAAAAAGCGAAGGAAAAGAGAACTGTGATGCTGTATCGATGCAAAAGGACATGTCATACAACAAGTCAATGTTCGACGAATAAACAACGTCCGCAGCTAAGGCTTAATAATGTTCACAATATTATATTAGCAGGAGGCAGTCAGTAGCCGTTTTAGGACAGTGTTTCGTGTTTTGAAAACTAACTATCAGTATGTGTTCAGAGATACCTAAGAAAATGAAAAGTGGAGCAGAGTCCGCATAAAAAGAAAAATGTCACATATACACCACAAATATGCAGAAAAAGTTGTAGTTAATAGTGGTGACATTACGCAAAGCGCGTCAACGATAAGGACAATGTTAAGCATAATCATAATTGCACAGAACGTCGAGAGCAATGGAGCAACGTATCAGACGGCTGACGGAGACTCGTGATGCCGATATCAAGAAATGTTTGTATAATTTGTTGTGGACGCGTGGTATAGAATGTCTGTGTCCAAGCAACGTAGCACCAACATAGATCTCCGACAGGTCGATGCGTGCTCAGCGAACAACGTACTAACAAAGGACACACTCCAGAAGCACAGTCAAATGCTCCGAAAACACACTACTACTGATTAATAATGATGACTACTAATAATAATGAACAACACTCAAACACAACATGTATTTGCTGTTTGATAAACAGTAATGTAAACGTAAAGCACTGCACACTAAGTGCCAAAGTCAAAAGAGTCTCTGCATATGACTAGCGATGAAAACAACATCAAGAAAGCACAAAGTCACAACATCTTACTCAACTCACTCTCCGTTATCACTTAACTGCATCATGATTAACAATATCAATATAGCAATGCTAGTGATTATATGATCAAGGAAATAAGTTCACTATGACTATAAAAAAGACAACAATAGCGTGTAAGTCCGTAATACAACTACTGAAAACACAGCACACCAATAAGCACACTCATGACAGGACTTAACGAATTGTGAATCAGTCTGTCATTGATTAAAACTTAGTCTCTGCTTCCCCCAAACGTGGGTATAACACTGGATTCGAAGCGGACATAGCCTGATTAATTGATTAATATGCCCATACGCGGGAGCAACGTCCCATCTACGTGTTGGCAACGACAAGATAGCATACTTGTCACGAAACTTCGTCACAGAGACACCAAAAAGGTTTCATCAAAATTCCACGGAGCGTTTTAGCCTCAGTCCAAGTCAAAGGGATCGAGCTCGGTAGCTGATAATTTTCGTTGGTCATAGTTGACAGAATTTTGAGGGAAGGCCAAATAATGTGCAATTTTGGCAGAATAGAACCAGACACATAAAGATTATCCACATATTGTGCTGAACGAAATTCATATGATTCAGGATTCAATGGAAACGTTTTGATGTGAATTTGCACCAGTTGATTGATTTTGGTAATCGAGTCCTGTCTTTGCAATTGACTTCTCCAAGGCATTTGATAGCATCAGGCATCATCAGCTCCTTGCAAAGTTGTCATATCTCACCATTCCAGATGAAATCTATAACTGGGTTGAACACTTTTTCTCTGGTCGGGACCACAGTACTAGGTTCCGCGGTGAAATGTCTGCCTTCGCTTGCATTTCCGCTAGTGTCGTACAGGGCTCTGCAATAGGCC
>Ga0056124_1000568_pt1 | contig 12079 bp, 12 predicted proteins | sample WorMetHEROISLAND_2_FD_70069 | JGI IMG/M metagenome (GOLD analysis project Ga0056124, IMG submission 70069) | Marine gutless worms symbiont microbial communities from Max Planck institute for Marine Microbiology, Germany - Olavius sp. 4 HERON ISLAND | ecosystem: Host-associated > Annelida >... | reverse complement strand
TAGCTCGACGTATGTGATCAGGAATCACCAACGTCACAGACGGACAGACAGACAGACAGACAGACGGACGTCAAGCGACGGCATGACCGCTACATTGCTAAAGCATGTAGCGGTAAAAACCCACCCCAAACGTAATCCAAATTTAGTTTCTTGTTCCGCTAATAATAAAATATTTTATAATAGTTAAGTTTTTAAAAACTTTTGAATAGTTTTAATTAAACATATGAATTCACATTTTTGCATATTTATTTGCTGTGGACAGTACGTAGCAGAGCTCATCCTAATACGTTGAAGCAGATGAAAGCATCCAATACCCACCAAGTTGGGCCTCTTCAAAAAAACTCGGATTTAGCCCCAAAACTCAAAACCCAGTAAAACACACAGAGTTGGGCTTTTTTAAAAACCTGCGTTTTTAAAACTCTGTCCGGAGTAAAAATCGGCAGAAACAGGAGGCAGTGCGTGTGTAAACGTAGACTGGGACTGAGTACATGTATCATCACCTGTGCAGTGGCGCGGTTGAGATCGAGACGAATGAGACAAGTGATGTTGTCTGAAGGAATGGACGCTGCATGTCTGGCGATGATAGCAGCGTTCGTATAGCACGGCTGCGACACCACCAACACCTATATACATACGCCATTCAGCCACCACCAGCACCAGTAACCCCACAATGGCCAAACGGATTTTTAAGAATTTTAATTTTTTTTAAATAAAATTTGCAGATTTTAACGAATTTTAAAACCGAAAGTCACGAATTCTCGAACTATGGTAGCCTATCGTCCAGACAGGTCATTGGATGGGTCATCGGACCTGACCAATGATCTACCTCTGAAAGCTCACAAAAGTAGGCCGGTCGAATTATAAAAAAAACAGAAGCAACACAAGATATGTGCTTCTAAGTGATTTCGGTGCAGTTTACAATGAATGTCCTTACTTCTTACTACAGATTCAGCAGGTCTCTCGTCAACATTGTGTGCTCCATAAATTTGCTTACTTACTTACTTACTTATCGAGTAAGTAGCATCATGCTACCCAATACTATTTTGGAGCTATACAACCTCACAGTTCTACACTCTACGGTAATATGTACAGTGGGGACATGATAATAGTTGAGATCGATCACCCTGACGGTTTTGTTGGCGTACTTGTCGATGGCGGCGCCGTGCTGGCGACTGATTGTGACAACGTTCTTGAGACGTTCGTGAGGATCGTCGTCATCAACTTTTCTGTCCAGCTTAGCCAGCATCACGACCAGGTCGACGCCAGTGAACGCCGTCTGCACGTCTGACGTCTGCATTACTTCTGCATGCTCGCCCACACAGCATGCATGCACACTGCCAGCTGAACTTAGCCTAACATGCACACCTAAGTGCTGCTGCTTATATGTATAGAGCATGCCTGCATGGACCGACACGGTTGTCTGCATAGTCTTATATCTATAAAATTATATACGGTACTTCGCAGGCTCACAGCCGTATATAGACTGTGCGCCTGCAAGCATATCGATCATGGTTGCGACTTTCTGTGTCTTACCATTTCTGTAAGTGTTTACTACCATTCATGCAATAGGGCCTCTGCAGATAGGCGTGGAACGTTACCTGACAATGAGTTTATTGAAGGAATAGAACGTAGCCTGCGTCAAGTCTGCACTACTCCAGGACGAACAACATAAGCCTATGTATGCAGTGAAAACACTCTGGGCTTATAGTCCATCAGAATGTTGATACACTGAGGATGAAGTCTGTTAGTAACGGCTGAAGATATGCATACAACTCCATAAACAAGTACAGCTGACTCTAGTAACGGCTCCAGACAACATTTGATGGTCGCTTGGCCTTCCCATGTACCACACGGACACCAAGTTTAACTGCACTGAAAAGTAACACTAACATATACGATACATTGAACAAAACAGAAGATTAGCAATGACAAAAGTTGATCAGAACAACGAAATGCAAAATGCAATGAGACGACACCTTTAAGAAGCGGCAGGCTGCAGTCATTGAGCTCCATTACCACACCGTTCAGTATTGGCATCAGTGCTTCAAGATCAAACAACACCAACACCAAAGGCTGTCACACACACACAGACAAACACTGAACCATGCAGCACTCTTCTATCAACTGACAACATAAAGTAATACTATAATATTCACAACAGTGAAAATAACGTGAAAGAAAACCTTAAATTATTACATGAATGAATGAATGAGAATAACACTCTATATCACGTAGGCACGTAGCTTACGTGACGTTACGTCTAATGTCTATAATTCTTACATACCTGGTCCATGCCGAACACATCACCCTTGCAGAGCGGATGGAGCAGTGAGTAGGCAATCTGACCAGCAGCACCAGTAATCAGAATCCGTAATGGTATCATATCACTCTACAAAACAACAGAAGAAACAGATATCATATGTACTGTGGGAGAATTCCTGTACCAGAATATACATGTACTCCTACACTAGAGTAGACTAATGTCAGACTGTCACAGAAACATGTAGGCTATGGTTAATGTACTTGTAGCTCCAAAACACTCACAAAACGTAATTCAACTATTAAGATTAGTTTATGGTTAAGATAACGAGAGTTTAGATGGTAAAGAATTAAGACAAAAAGCTGAGCAGAATGCGACGCGAAAGCACTTGCTTTGAAAAGTTACCGTCTTATTTGGCATGGAACGATGCGTCGATAATATGTTGTCGCAAATTTCTGCTTTGTCTGTAACATGCTCAAGCTCTTCATTGTTCCCGTTGTCACTAAGCAGACTTTCAGCAGACGCCATTGTAACCGGCATAGAATATTTAACATAAGCCGGAACATGAACCGGAACTTAAGCTTAGTCGGAGAGTCTGACAGTCTGATTCCGACTCCGGTCATACTTTTTAAAGTTTTAATTTTGTTAATACACAGACGAAAAATGTATGTAATTCACCTATATATAAGGCACAATACTCTTTACAGCACATGGTTGTTTAAATTGATATTTATCTCATATGCCTTCGTCCATAAAAAACCGCCGTCTGAACTCTGCAGTGCTACTACCGTAGAATATCTATTCATTGTTGTGTAAAATGGCTGGTGAAACTGGTAAGTTTGTTTATTTTTCTTATTTAAAAATATTACCTTAAGTTACAGAAATTTGTAGTTTAGTAACGAATATTAGTGTGTTCGTCATAGATTGGAAACAGTCACGACAATATGAAAACGGCAACGGTTTATTTATGGTAGGGCGAATCGTGGCAAGGGCACAGTTCGCTCCGTTTTGAATCGGGATTCGGTTCGAATAGTCGCGTCTCTGCGTAGATTTCCGTATTCTCACTTTCTGAAAATGCAGGCGCATCATTTATTGCTCTTATTATGTAGTTATTTGCTGTTTATCGTTGACGTTGGTCTTAGTTATATAAGAGTAGGTTTCATTTAGACATAGGAAAGTTTTTTTTTTCAAATAGGGTGTGTGAAAATTGGAATTCTTTACCGGAGACTATTATTAGTGCTACGTCACTAAATATTTTTAAAAATAAACTTGATCGCCACTTGCGGGTAAATTGGGGGCTGAAATAAGTTTTCCGTAAAACTAAGCCCTGTCTGGCCACCTCGGGCATTAGTTGTCTGATGGTGGCATCTGGTAAATCTGGTAGTCTGTAGTTATACTGTTGTGGTTTTGCTCGTTTACATCACTGTACTTATTCAGACAACGAGTTTCTTGCACAACGTCTTGCCATACTGCATTGTATGATATTGTACATCAGGGAATATTGCTAACACATGTGCTGTAACATGGCTGTTTTCTGTGCGTGGACAGCCACAGAAGAAGCTGGTGGAAAGGCTGTGCAAGTCGTTGTTGCAGAAGACGACCACAGTTTTGCACTAGACGAGAATGCATTGAAGTCTTTGCTGCTCGACCCTCGAGTTCGAGATCGCAAAATCATCATTCTTTCAGTTGCTGGAGCGTACCGCAAGGGAAAGTCATTTCTTCTCGACTTTTTCTTGCGGTACCTATATGCCAAGGTAGGTTGGCAGTTTATACTTACAATGAGTGGCAGTGATTTTTTTGGCATGATTAATTATTATTATCTTTCACAAAGGGAGGTTATGTTTTGTGTCTGTCCATTTGTGTGCCAGAGAACAAACAGTTATGGATGTTGGTGGAATTTTTTGGAAAGGGTTGGGCATGGCCATAAAAGGAAATGATTAGATTTTGGTGACTCACCAGATCCTGTTGTTGATTCTCTGTCATCCAAGATTCTTCACCATAAGGAGATGTGTGTAAGGTGAGACTACATTTTGTTAGTCAGGTGACAGTACCATGGTTTGAAAGCTGTGGTCACAGTTAGTCATTTATATTTTTACATGTGGCAAGCGCTGAATTTGTGTTTGTTGATGTTTCGTTAAAGGGGGCTGCTGGATGGATGGGTGATCCAGATGTCCCACTGAAAGGTTTTCCATGGAAAGGTGGTGCAGAAAGAGACACATCAGGCATCCTAATGTGGAGTGAACCATTCGAAGTGTTGTTACCTGGTGGAGAAAAGGTATCGGACACTGTCTAATCTGCGAATATAGTTAATTTTATTACCATACCAGTTTATGACCAGCTGTTCTTTTGATGCCTGTATATTAGCACTGTTAAAGTGCTAAAAGTATTACTCTGTTTAGTTTGACTTATAAGATTAGTTAGCCATAGCATGTTTATTGTCTAGTGTTTGTCCGAACTTTGTATGAAACATTGTAGTTTCTACAAGTTGTTTTTAGTTACATCAAAATTGAATGGTCGGACGTCACATTACTTTCTGTCGTTGGTGTTATATGCATAGGTCTGAATCTTCATTTCCTCTGTCAAAGACTGTAGGTACCCTGAAAAAGCTATAACTTTTATCATGCAGTAAGCTCGTAGTTGATTGGGATTTGATACTTTTGTAGACTTGTACTTGTATTGAGGATAATCTCTCCGAAACTCTGGTTTGTGAGATAGGGAGATAAAATAGTATATTGGTGATGTTTCTGCAGGCGAGTGTGTTACTTATGGACACTCAGGGTGCCTTTGACAGCATGTCAACAGTAAAAGACTGTGCTACGGTGTTCGCTCTTAGTACACTGCTCAGTTCGGTTCAGGTCTATAACCTCATGTCCAACGTCCAAGAAGATGATCTACAACATTTGCAGGTTGTCCTTTCACTAGCACTGTATTCTCCATATCACCATTCCCATAATGCATCATTATAACGTGTCTTCTGGTTCTGGTTCCTGCTAAATGAACAACAATATTTATTCTATGCTAAATGAATGAATATTTAAATCCATGGTACATTTTAGCAGAAACCGGAACTGGAAGACACATTATTATGATGCAATATGGGAATGGTGATAAACCGAATGTGTTGAACAGCTGATGGATAATTATGATGATAATAATGATAGAACTTCTTATGAAATAGCAGATCTTTTAATATCATCACACTCACATCTGTTTCCACTGTTTGCCAGGCAGCCAATTTTTTTAAATTTATAATTTATTATTAAATATGGACTTTATTTAGTGTTGCAGTTGGCTGCTTGCTTGAATCTGAGTTAAAATGCGTTTTTAACTATATAATCATTGAATAATTTAAAATACATTGCAGCTGTTTACTGAGTATGGCCGGTTGGCAATGGAAGATACGAACAAGAAGCCATTCCAACATCTTCACTTCCTTGTCCGAGACTGGTCATATCCATACCAGTACGAGTATGGGGCAACTGGTGGAAACCAGCTTCTTGATAAGCGTCTACAGGTAGTTATTTGCTGCATTGTTTTGATCAGTTCTTAGCATCTTGGCTTGGTGGTAGAACATTGTTTGCCAGCAACAAAGTCGTCTTACGTTGAGTCTGGTTAATAGGCAGAATGGCAGATGCATCACCATTTGTTGCAGGCAGATTCATTCTGTTGTAAACAGGGCAAGTTTGCATGGATTTTTTAATGGTTAGGTTCATTGAGTGCCATTGACTGAGAAATTACGGATGTATTGCACGTTTGTGTCTACTGCTCTACAGCATAGATTGGCTGTATCAATGATTAGTATCTGTGCCAGTGTTCATACTGCTGTAATTGTAGCTACACTTCTGCATGTTAAACAGTGTGATTGCTTGAATACCTGGAAATGTCATAGAATTTGATAACCGTGAGGCAAGTATTGGGAAATTGACCGTAAGTCAAGGTAATTCCGGGGATAAATTTTTGTTATTGTACTGTTAAATATGCATGATGTGGTAAGTACAGCATGCGAATGAGAACTTATGATTTGAGTGAGGGAAATTTACATTACCATGGAGATTGGTTAGCTAGATTAGAGACATGAAGTCAGGCTGCTGTTGTGATACTGCTGTATCAGATAAGTTAGGGAGTTTCGCGATGAGAGTGGTTAGGTAGGTCATTGTCTTGTTGTTCCTGTATCAGATCACAGACAACCAGCACGAGGAGCTGCAGCGGCTAAGACGTCATCTGCATACCTGCTTCACAAAAATCAACGGCTTCTTGATGCCACATCCGGGCCTTGTAGTCGCTACTAGTCCAAAGTTTGACGGCCGACTAAAAGGTACCGCATTATTCTGATGTGACCGTGAAATTGTATTTAGACTTCACACAAATTTCTTCAGTCTTGATCAGATAACAGCCTGCCTTTAAAAATGTCCTTCTAGCAAGCTCTCTAGGTTTCCTTTTCGTAGACCTTTACAGATAACCTGCAGTAATGGTAGAAAAGTAGGCTAGCTGGTAGTTTTCACTTTTTTGGTATTGCAAAGGTGCTGCAGAATAAACTGCTGTGAGAAATCACATTACTGAAGGGCATATATTGCAGTGGGGAAGTGACTGAGAAATCAAAATGTAGGATAACTGCTGATTTAGCATGTATACTGAACCTTGATGGCTTACTACTGTTGTGTTTAGTTAATGCTAGCCTATGAGTCTTTTAATGTCTTTTGTTATACGTCTTATTCAATCTACACCATGGTCCTTGATGTAGTTATATGTTACTGAATAGAAGCTGTTGCTGTTTGTATGGATACAACTCTTGCAGAAGATCCGAGTTGTCGTTAGAACGTGATCGTTTACAAGTGTGTGAATGTGACAGTGGGAAATACATGTATATATTCCCGGCCAAAAATATATCAGCCCTTACCTTTCTATCTTCGGGACTGAATGGACTATTATACGTGATCGTATTTTTGGCTTGTTCAGTATTGTGTCTTCACTTGTAACAGTAGATGAGGAACCTTTTTGTACAGCAGTCAGAAATGTTTTGACTGGCAGCTACACCATGTGTCAAGTTTGGTGTAGATCTGTTGTAGCGTTGTTATGTTTCAGACATCGATGAGAACTTTCAGACATACGTACAACAGTTTGTGTCATCTCTCCTAACCACCGGCAATCTTATTGTGAAGGAAATTAACGGCACCCAGATCACCGGCCAGGAACTCATTGAATACTTCAAGGTACGCTCCAGTCTTGCACTGTCTGCCCCTTAATGTAATACTGCTGTTTGCATTGGTTTCAGGTGCATATCATAATTTTATATAAAATTTAATTTTTTAACTTTGTTTGTTTTGTTGTTGTTGTTGTTGTATTTCTTTGTTTTTGTTTCTTGTTTCTGCCTTTAAGGTGGTTTGGTAGCTTTTTGCACCGATAATATTTTTATCTATACTGATAATAATAATATGAAGAGCAGCAGCAGCCACAACGGCAATGACATTGAATTACAACAATTAATTTATGATGCACATGATTTATTAATTGCTCTGTTGTAGTTGTGATATTGTTGTTAATAAATTGTTGTAAAATTAATTGTTTTAAAAGTTTTTAACAGTGATTTTTGTTTTCCAAGCAAAAAGCGTTCTTTCTCGTGTAAATTTTGTATTTACAAAACGGTTTGTACATTTGTCGAAGCTAAAATGGTGAAACTGTTTCTTCATTGCTTTGATGCTGTTGGTCGGGTGACAAGCAGCAATTCCTAGAGGTTCTTCGTGGGGATATAGGTAGGACCCACAGTAATCTGAACAACCACAGATGTGTATATTAGGTAAACAAACCAAATGTATAGGTGTCCGGAGTCCGGTGCATGTGTGTGTGTGTGGGTCATTTGTATGCAGGCGTATGTTAAAATGTATCAAGGTGATGAACTGCCGGAGCCCAAGTCTATGTTACAGGCGAGCCATGCTCTCATGTTCTCCAATATATATGTGCATTTATTAATTTATTATTATTATGAATGTTATTTTCAATTATTTGAGGCCTGGATATGTTATTTCAGGCCTGTGGATACTTGTAATAGTTGAGTATAGTTGGTGAGTTGGCTGTCTGTAGTAATTCACCATCTGTGATGCTTTGGCCAGTGGCCATATTTTGCAGCATTTGCATGTTTTGATAGGAGTTTCCTACCTGCAAATCTTATGCGAGTTCCAAGAAGCGTTGAGTTTGCATGTATTTCAATGGCGGCCGTTCACGTTGATACGAGTTCTGTGCCAGTATGGGTTACCTGTGAATTTCACTCGTGTGAGCAGTTTCTGTGCAGGTCGTGTTTTATCCAACCCGTTTGAAGTGAACAACATAAAATTTATATTAACTAAATTTATACAGGCCATGACGCATATTTCACATAATAAATTATGTCATGGTTAAATTGTTCATTATTAGGGGTGCATGATTAGTAAAATTATTAAATAAAATTATTTAAAAAAATTATTAAAGATGTAGTAGAATATTGTTACTTTTTTGCAAAGCATTCACTCTATTCGATTTCACTGGAGATTGTCAATAGACACACATTGAGTTATGTGCTTGTATAAGTGACCGCGAACGCTCCACTCGTCCGGGTTAAGCTTGCACGAGTGACAGACAACCCGTAAACAAAAACCCGGACTCGGACTTGCACTCGTGTCCGTGTGAACATAGCCATACTTGGGGCCACACGAGTGTCGCTGCCAAGTGAAATGTCATTCTGTCCAGCAGTGACAGACATACAGATGGACAGACCACACTGTTGTAATGTCAGTCACAATAGCCGGCCTCATTGAAAGATGCCACCTAATAGTAATAATAATAATAATAATAATAATAATGGCAGTTACTATCGCTGCTACTGTCAATATTTTTTTGCTAACGGATTTGTTTACTGTGGTATTGGTCATTGTGTCATCAGGCAACAGCAGAAGCGAACAACTTGGCTGCCGTTGCTAAGTCTAAAGACCTCTATGTAACTGAAATGGAAAAGGTAGTTAATCATCCTTCCATTATCCTGTATTACCAGTTTGTGTTCATTAATAGTGGTTTCGAGATTCAATTTGATTTAGTCTATAACAGCAGTGTCATCCTTTGGGTGTGTATTGAACCAGCGTTGCAGCAAGTAGCTCGTCAAATTTGTGGTTAGAAGTTGTGCTATGCTTTGGATTGTGCTAGGCGGAAATAGTTGATGAACTTACTGAAAACTTTGCATTAACAGCAAAATGACTCACCTAGCAGAAAAATTACCATTTCGGAAGTCTGTAAGGTTTCTTTGTAGGCCACTTAGGTACTGCCAGTGGGAGTCGGACAGGGCAATTTCTCCCTAAATTTTAGCCTGTCGGAAAATTTGTTCTTATCCTAATTTTTTCTCCAAAATACAGAATTTTGGGGTGGAAATCCCCATTTTGGGTGAATTTAGAGGCAAAATTTAGATTCTGAGCACCGATATCGACTGTGTTGTGCCAACAGGCTCTAAGCAACATTTTAACTTTTTCACTGGAGATGCACGAACCTGATTTTAAGTGTTTGTCTTTTCTGTCAAGTTTCGCCAAAATTATCACTAATTCTACTCCAGATTACCAATATACGAGTCTCTGGAGTTTTTAAAATATCATTGTGCAACATGTTATAATTTTAGAAAATCTGTTCATTTTTGTCACTTACAACCTTTCACAAGACTTACTGACAGTGACTGGTACAATTAGTTAGCGCTCTAAGTGCGGTTAGACCCTTTCAGCCGTGACCCAATTAAATTGGGTCACGACCCAATTAAATTGGGTCACGGCTGAAAGGGATGCAGGGATGAAGTAGCTGGTACATAGCGACAGTGAGATGATATTGATGATTGTTGAAGGTGAATGACTTGCGTTTATTGTCACTGCTGTGGACAGATCTGTGGAGGTGACAAGCCGTACCTCATGCCAGCAATGCTTGGCAGCGAGCACGAGAGATGCCGCCAGGCTGCAGAACAGTTGTTCATGTCAACACGCAAGATGGGCGGAGAAGAGTTCAGCAAAGAATATTTATCACAGCTCGAGGCTGAGATTGAAGGCTCCTATGACAGCTTCCTGCGTCACAACGCGGCCAAGAATGTATTTGCCGGCTTACGTACGCCCGGCGTTCTGGTCGCCGTCATCATCGTGCTGTATCTGACGGCCGGCGTTCTCGGCACTGTTGGTCTCGAGTCGCTTGCCAACGTCGTCAACATGGCAATGCTTTGTGCCGTTGCTGTACTCGGCTTCTGGTCATACTCACGCTTCACTGGCAAATACACCGAGATCGCGACGCAGATCGACACGATCGCCGCCACCATTCACACGGTAACTTGCGTTCACTTCATTCCGTTCTACTCTCAGTTGCATATTTTAAAAGAAATTTCAGTATTTTGACACTGTTGGTTGGATGACAGGAGGGATATCCAGTTAAAAACTTACAACAATTCTTTCAAGTTTTCTTTTGTAGGCCCCGAATAACCTCAAATAACTCTCGAAAAGTAGGATGGTTTAATGACGGTCTTATCCATGTAGGCCTGTGGATTATAATAGCAACAATAAGAGAATGATTTCTTTGATTAGTCTGATATTGCTTGGGATTTGTTTTAACTGACAGCAGCGTTAATAATAACAACAGTAATTGTTTTGTTTGTAACGTCAGGAAGACAGAACAACTATGAACAGATAGAGGATGAAAATTAAGGGGAGCCCTGGTTGTCATGGATAGAGTTGTTAAACCTGTGTGTATATTTTGTGGTTCAAATATGTAGATGGTGCAGCCGGAAGCAGCCGCAGCCGAAGTTTCAAACAGTAAAAAGAAACAGTGAGACAGTACGGACCGATTCACACGTATCTTTGGTTCTTGTTTGCTCTGCCAATTTTGTTTATGACAGCAGCAGTTTATATGCTGGCTGCTGTGAAAAACTACTACAATATTGATAGGCAAGTTTGCAAGTGTCAGCTGATGAGAATGGCGCTGTGATTTTGTGCAATTGTTGTCTTGAGTTATATGAAATTTGAACTCTGTATAATTACAGTGATTGGTTTTGCAGTGTAAAATTTTTTAGCCTGTTCTTGTTGCTGTAGTTTGCTATAACTGGTTCTTTGGTTTGCTTTGTTGTTGTACTTGCCATTGTAGCCGTGACTACTTTAACGATAAAAATGTTGGCCCAGTGCCAACATATTGTGCTGCCATCTGCAGAGAGCTGTGCAACCCTAACCATGATCTGTGACCTTTTGAACTGAAATTGGTACATCTGTTACTCCTGCCCTCGGGAACATTCATGCAAATTTGTGGTTTTTCTATGCTTTTTAGTTTTTGAGTTATGAGCCCGTACGTGACAGATGGACAAGTAAGACCCATATTGTAGCCTGTTAGGACGGTCGAGCAATAAGTGTGGAAAAATACCTTTAAATTGTTGTCATAATATGTCTGCAAGCAACGATGAGCTGGAGAGCATTTAACTTTTGTTAGATTGATGTTGATATAGATTTGTTCTGTGTAATATTTATTGGTGACCATTCTTTTTTCTATTTGTCCCGGTTGCTGTGTTGATATGTAAGCTGTTTGCTTGTTTACTAATGTTGCCATTCATTGCATGCAGTTTTTGATCTACACAGTCGGTGACTCATTATTTAAGGTACTGACTTGTTATTATCGAGCCTGTTTGACGTTTGGCATCAGCAATATGTAAGTGGTTATTATTAGGCCACCCGGAACGGTAGTTCAAGGTGGGCTTATGTTTTGCTGTGGTTTTTTTTTTCTTTTCTTTTTTTTTGTGGCACTTTGCGGCGCTATATCTCCGAGATGGCTGGGGCGATCGCCCTGAAA
>Ga0056124_1000567_pt1 | contig 12082 bp, 8 predicted proteins | sample WorMetHEROISLAND_2_FD_70069 | JGI IMG/M metagenome (GOLD analysis project Ga0056124, IMG submission 70069) | Marine gutless worms symbiont microbial communities from Max Planck institute for Marine Microbiology, Germany - Olavius sp. 4 HERON ISLAND | ecosystem: Host-associated > Annelida >... | reverse complement strand
CCCGGAGTCTCTATGTAACTCGGTTGTTTCTGCACCGGGCCGTGACGGACAGACAGACAGACAGACAGAATTCCCATAGCTAATACGCGCCTCAGCAGTACCTGCCGGTACAGCTGTGGCACGTAAAAATGTCCCCTTTCCTCAACTACAGTGTGTATGACAAAAAAAACTAAAAATTCTGAGTGGTTTCTGGGAAACGGTCCAAACTGGCAATTTGGATCCGCACCTGTATTAATTCATACCCACTTTATCTTCACCCGCAAACACTGGGCAAATGGTTGCAATTTACATGCTCAGGATTAGAAAACACGTCAATAAAAAACAAATGAGGACAGGACACAGTAGAAGGGGTCATCTTGGCCGACATTAATCAAGCACTAAAACAGCCGGCAAAAAATCACTGACTGTGAACTAGAATATAGCCCGCGGTCCATTGTGGAAGCTGCCGAAGCCACCGTTCATCCCGCCTGGTGGGACATTATCATCATCATCATCATCATCGTTCCTGCGCTGATGTGAGAAAGTCTTGAGACGAGACTCGGAGCAGACCGAGAGCCTGGAACGTTGTCGACGTTCCTTCTCCTTCACAGCAAACAATACAACAACAGACATGTTGGCCCAGTGACACACCGGGACGTTGAGTATTAACAGATACTGTATGTGTATGTCGACGAATACTTCTGAGTGGCTGCCACTTTGGGCGATGTATAAAAACCACACAACAGTTACAATGCAACAGCAATACACGAGCACATTGAGGTTAATTTTAACGTTATGCACTCTATAAATTCATGTTTTACTTACTATTTACTGACTTACTTACAATGAGGTAACTGTAACCTCTGATATTTGGAACTGAAAATTGGCATACCAGACACTCTAGTCCTGAAGAAGATTTACACTAATTTTAGTTTTTCTATGCATTTCTTCTGGGAAACTATACACATATTTAATATGTGTAGTTAAATGTCTAGTTATATTGTATGCCAAGATTAACCAAACACTGTTATAATCTAGTTAGTTTTTTTCAAACACGCAGAAGTCACAGACAGATATTGTTTTACGGCCTCGCACAAATAAAGATTTACTGGTTGACTGTTCTGTTGTTACTGGAACTTGTAATAATCAGAAAATGGGAGAAGAAAAAATGTATGATAAATATGATGAACAAGGATTATCAAATATCCATATGCAGGGTAACCTGACCTAACACAAAAAGCATAGAAAATAGCCCACTTCATCAAGCACTAACACTAACAATGACAATTATAATGACAAATAGTCAATAATGTGAAAACCTGGAGGTAAAGTCGGTTATCCTCATCAACAATATCACGCAGATATCGATGAAGAGGCGGATCAAGTACAAAGGCATCGGTAATGTCAACACTGGCAGACGTGTCCACAGTATCCACATGTCGATAGATCAACATGTAAGCAGTGTCGCGGGAAAACTTATGTGTGAGATTTCGGATGTTGTCGAACGATGCCCTCGTCACACGACTGTCGTTAAACATGAACCAATGATCGGTGAAGCAATCTTCATCGGAATCCACAACTGACCCCATGTCACCTGACTGCACAGTGTGCCGAGCATAACAGAAATAATGTCCTGCATCCGAAGACGACCCCGAATGAACAATTACTCCAACAAGTCCATACCTCTCTTGATGGTATCCATCCGCAGCCAATTCCGGAACTGCGGATCGCACCGGGATGCTGAGTATTAACGGATACTGTATGTCGGTGAATATTTTCGAGTGGCTACCGTTGTGGGCATTGTATGAGAACCGCATGAGTGTGACAATGAGGTAAGTTGGAGCTGCACAGATCTCGACATGACGCTCGCCGTCCTGAAGACTATTGCACGGACCGTCGCAGTGATACTGGTTGTCACCGTCAAGCCTCTCAGGCATGAGGTAACGCTGCAGCAGACTGCTGAGTGACAGCGACTCGACCAACGATGACGAAGACGACGACGACTTGGTCTGTACGTCATTACTGGATGCCACGAGTGGTGAGCCGCCAACCATTGCCGGAGTACTGTGTGTCGATGATGATGATGATGATGACACTGCTGCAAGTGGCTGTGCCAACTGGGACTCTGCAGGAATAGCCAAAGCAAGATCCATGAAAGACTCCGTCCGTGACGACGCTGTACCACACTGCAGGCAGTGACAAGTCATTGACAGGAGTCCACCAAAGCTCCGCTCGACTAGTGATGGCAGCGATCGACTCTCATCATCAGAACTCTGAGAAAACAAGCCAGGCAGGGCCCCGTTCTTCGGCTCTGCTTGCTGACTATACACCGACGTCGGTGACACGTGGCGCCGGCTGTTAACCTCTTGCTCATGAACCGCGTTTAACAGATATCGAAGGAACTCGGAGCAATCCTGCTGCACCCCAGACATGAACCACGAGGGCCGGGACTCTTGCACAAACTTCTCCGGTGAATATGCAGCTCTCTGAAACACACAGACAAAGTCAACGGTTCTGTATTCCAGATACAAAAGTACGATATAGCTACAATAGTAAGCATGTGTTGATTAACTCCTGTCAGAGCTGTGTGTTCCAGTAGCACAGAGACAATCAAGTTACTGCACCTCTAGTCATAATTCATTAATCACTTGGCTGAATCGTTTCCTATTTGGGTCCAGGCCAAATGTCTGAAACATCGCCTGACTACCAGAGAAATCCAGCACTTTCTATCGACAGTTTAAAACACAATTTAAAAACTTTCATGTCAGCTAAGTACTGAGTATGATACTAACTTCAATGCCTCTCGATGAACTAATTCTGTAATTCACTGAATTGAAATTAAATATTTTAGCAAAAACTTCATGCAAAAAAGTACACATACGAATGGAATATAAGTAAATGATAACTCTCCATCATTCACACAAAACTATCACTGAATATTTTGTACCTAACCCACAGAATTCAGAATCCTGTGGCCAGCTTACTTTACTATTTCTATCCATAATACCAATAACTAATGATTTAATCCAATTCACCATGTTCCAACTGATCAATTAACAATGATAGATGTGGCACAGATAATTTGAGCAACTATTACGTGGCTTAGAGATAAACGTCAATTCAGGTGTTATTAGTATTGTGTACCTGTGAGCCAGAGAGAAAGGCAAACACCTGCTGTAGACTCATCTGTGCAGGTTGACTGGCTGCAGGCACAGACGAAAGAACATCACGACGAAAACTACACAAAGCAACCACAACCACAACAACATTCATTCACTTAAGAACATGTTGCTGTCACATAAAACCCAACCCCAAACTTAATCCAATTTTGTTCCATTAATAATGAGATATTTTATTTTGGTTAATTAAATTTTAATTAGAGCACAATAAATGTAAAATCCTTCCCGAGCCATAAGGCCCATATCTCCCGTTACATTAGCCCTCAGCCAGACACCAGTTTACACTGCCAAATCACAGATGTGTGCATCATGCGGTGTGCCTGTTTACGTCCCAGCTTCCGTTGACACTCATTGCGCCTACTCATGGAGGATGGCCAGGCTGAGTTCACCTGGGTGGCTGGCTACATACCAAGATGGTTTACCTGCCTGCAGACAGTCACCCATCCAAGTACTAACTGGGCCCGGCGTTGATTAACTTCGTTGATGCGACCAACGATGTTACCAAGCCAAACCGCCACCTGTTTTAATTTTAGCACTTACTAAAATTTAAACTGTTCTTAAATAATAACAAAACTGACAATAAAACTGCAGTCTTAAACTTATTTGATTTGGAGAGTATCTACCTAGCAGTGCTCATTCTAATAAGTGAAAATCCACAGAAATGCCAAAACTCATCAGGTTGGACCTTTTACAAAACCTGGGTTTAACCCCAAAACCCGATAAAACTCACTGGGTTGCATTTTTAAAAACCTGTGTTTTTCAACCCTGGTTTCAATAGATGTGAACCTTGGGCATTTTCTGCAATATCCAGTCTCCTTCAAGACAAATGACAACAAAACAGATGTGTGAGCACTTCACAAAGACCACTTAGATAAAACACACTAATTATTAAGCAGTGTGTATTATATTTTGAAACATGTTTACAACAACAGACATTGAATGCATCACTATAACAGAAGACAGGAAGCTGACGCTACAGTTACACCTAATGTATGTAGCACAGTGATTCTGATTTTAATTTTGACTTCAACTGTGTTTCTACGTGTTACATATCTTTACTGTCACTGGTTTAACCGCAAACTCATAATTGTATTGTAATCTAATTCAATCCAGTACTTGTGCGGCCATGTTTTAAAATAAACATTATTGTCTGGTGATTGATTGATTGATTGATTACCTGTCACACATATACAAGGCTTGTAAGACACTGTTAATGTAGCACGTATTGCCGAGGTTACAGAGCCCAGTTAGGCTGGTGTCAGATCTCCTCTCATCAACGTCATCCAGTATGCTGGACTGTTGTACAACAGAACTGGTGTCAGTCACTGACGACCATGCATACTGCTTGAGTTTCTCTCGCATCACTGCCAACGACGGGTGTGCGTACTCCTGAAATCGTCACACCATTATGAACACACAAGTTCACGACACTGTCCACCACGGCTACAAAGACACTGCAAAGTACACCACTTAGTACTACACCATGCTATCGAGTGGCGGCGTAGTGTGTTGGTAACACACTGGTCTTGATCAATGAGGTCGCTCTATGATAGGCCTGGTTAGTATCTGAAGGGGTGACTATCTGCACTCTGCAGAGAGGTAAACCATCTCGGTACGTAACCAGCCACCAGGTTGACTCAGCCTTCTACCCTCCACAAAATGGTGAAATGAATATCAGCTTTTGGGCTCAGTGAGTAGTAATAAATTGCAACGATGAATGTAATACTATAGCTGCCAGCTTGTGCAGATCTGTGGCTGAAGCTGATTGGCTTGGTCTAAAAGTCGGCAGCCTCCCAGTGCTGTGCTAAATTCATCAGATGAACCGAGTGAACTGTTGCGACGGCAGTGGAATGATGACAGTACTATACACACTATCATGGCTATTACTATTACTACTAAGACTAGTTACACAATGCCAGCTTACTTACTTTCAAGGCATCAACGACAGGTTCATAGAGGTCAGGAAATCCTGGATGCTGAAACATGAGACAATCAATGAGTTCCACAAGACTGTCCAGCAACCAGCCAGATGCTTTTGTATCCTGCTGGCGAAGACTTAATACCAACTCTGGTACAGAACCAACAACCTACAAACACCAAACTGACAGATAACAGTGCATTGTATATAATACAGTGTCAGTGTAACAAGTGTGATCAAATTATCTGCCTCTGATTCATTCACAACACAACTGAGTTTTACTGACAAATAAGAGCAACAAAACAGGCAACAAAGCCAACAAATTCATTAAAAAAAGGTAAAGGTGTGTATAGCTCATTATGGATTGGAAACCCATCACAGAGCTACGGAGCGTACAAATATAAATATTTGATCGACATTGATCACATATGACACTGCCATATGGGATCAAACAGTGTTACCTGCCACCCGACACAGGTGAACGCACCCAGCCTTAATCCCAGCCATGCAGAACAGTACTCGATTTACCTACCCCAGAGAGATGGAAGGCTGAGTTAAGCTTGGTGTTGGTCATTTACCGAGATGTTTTCATCCTACAGCAATCGGCATGAACATAGTTATTATAGTTAATAAACCAAAGACGGTGTACCTTATGAAACACAACAGGAGAATGTTGAACACTAAGCAGCATGTATGACACCACATTGAAGAACCCATGCTGCACCAGCGGATATTTCAGCTGTTCAAATATCTAAAGCACATGCAACACAAAAATATGAACAACAGACCTTAACCACACATTTCCAAAAATGACAATTTGCCTGAAAAATCTTTCTTCACAGAAGAAAATAACATAAAATACTTTTTTTATAAAATACACAAATAAATCAACTTAACAATCCTGAACTGTTACTGGTACTTGCCATTAAAAATGAATTCTATGCACAAACCTGATCCACTTTACTTCCAGCAATGCACATTAGAACTGAATATCGGTGAACAGAGGCAAGTCCACGCATGAAAGTAATTATCCATGCATCAATATTGTTTGTTGAAGGCCAGCACAGCATGTCCAGCATGCGAGACAGTGCCAGTAATGCTGTCTCATCAGACAGTGAGGCATCACAAGCTTTTGACTGAAGTGTTGAACGCATCAGAATATCAGGGATAAACTGAATGACGGCTCCTAAGGAAGACATGGACTCAGTACTCGACTGCTCGGTCACAATGTCGAATATCGTCTGCAGCGTATTTGCAACTACATCGTTATCACAACTCCAAATCTCACGCAGCAGCTTGCCTATTATGCTTGGTACTTCGACGACAAAATGGTTCACAGCCACCGGCTCGGTTGGTATGCTGAATCTACTGACAGCCCGCAACAGTACGGTGACAAACGTATGCAGCGAATCGTCTTGAGGAACACATTCGCGGTGCTCGAGCAACAGTGAACAGAAACTCTTGACCAGCTCAAAGTCGGCGATGCTGTAACTCACAAAACACGACGCTCGGCGTGCTACCGCGTGACAGAGGCGCGTATACGTCGCCAAGTCGTTTCTGCGAATAAGTCCGAGCGAAAAATCAATGATCCACACCACGCCTAGCGGACGACGACGGCGACTCTGCAGCAAATCGGACGCAATTGCTTCGGTGAAGAATTCCACGAACAAGCCCTGGTGGTTAGATGCCCAGTCGACGAATACCGGCTGACTTAGTACCATCATAGATTCGGTTTCTCCGTCGACTACGAACATGAGCGAACTGCGAAGTACAGAAGCAACCGATTCTGGAGGTTGAGCACCTTTAGAAGCTGCGGCGATTTTTGCGACGACCGTCTTCTTCACACTGACCGGTTTGTCCGAATTAAGGATGCCCAGTAGTAGCCGATCCATCGTGTGTTTTACACCACGCACGACTGTTCTATTTCAGTACAACTGTGAAATAAAAATTCATAAATAATAATAACTCCAACATTTACAAGCATGTTTACATAGAATTACTAAACAACGTTTAGTTTGTCAACATTAAAATAAGTAAAAACATTATCAACTTCTCAGTTTTGAGACCATGGTTGGTTGAGACTGTTGACTACAGTGATTGCAATGCCGGACTGATTTCTCAATCCCGAGAGAAATTTTAATTTGCTTGTGCGGATGAAATATTTCATTAGACGGCTAGAGTTGCTCATCATCTAACACTCAAAAAGTACTACTCAAACGATTTTTTTGGGATTCGGGATTGGCAAAAAGGATTTGGGTATTGGGATCCCAGGATTGCAATCATTACCGTTGACTGCTTATGAAACTTTGTACATTTCTGGGTGTCCTAGACTATTGGTCCATTACAGTGTGGGACAGACAGAGACAGAGAGATGGCCTGCAGGATCAATGTATATAAAAACTGCTCAAAAAATTATTAGTATGACAACAATAGTAACAAGTAACAACAGAACTTTTTTTATTTATTAGCAATCACAATATTTGCAAATCAAGGTAAAGGCACCATATACTGTTACCATAAAACTTCTAATACAAGCTCCATGTCAAATACAGGCTGGGATGTAGGTCAATTACAAGCCAGGTCTCTCATACAAACCAAGTGTCTAACTGACGTCCTTAGCAGGCATGGTGCCATGCCATTAGTGACGTCTTCTAAATCAGTGGTTTAGACAGTACAGAGGTAGATAGACCACAGGATACACTGCTTTTACCAACATAAAATGTAGAAGTTTCTTGTAGCATATCTGATATCATACATGTTGTATACAGAAAAAATTCAATATGGCAAAGTTGACAATGTTTCAATACAAGCCAGCTCTCTAATACAAGCCAGGAATTCTAGGTCACTTGCTCTATCAGAAGCTGGGCCGGGCTTGTATTAAAGTTTTATGGCGTATCTAAAATCACTTGAACATGCACACTAACACTACAATATTTCTCTCAAAACCGTTCTCTTGTTACTCTCAAGATCATATCCCTGGTTGAAGCAAGATGATCATTCACTATTAGATGCAACAGTCTGGTAGCATTCAAATAATCTTCTCACAAACAATGTAGCAGACACAAACTAAGAACAGCAACACATCAGTAATCATGAAAACTTACAACAAACACAATAGGTACAAAAGGCTCCATAGTAGTCAACCAAGTTATGATCATACACACATCAATTTACTTGAAAAAATCCAAGTCAAAAATAGGATGGGTTTCAACCTCCTGCCATGGCCTACCTACAGACAAAGTGCCAACTGTAGATTGTAGCTACTAAGGTATTGTGTAATGAAAAAAAAACATTTCTTATAATCACCAAATCAGCTCAATTTGACACTGTGGAGCCATAGCTCCAATGACAAGTAACTCAGTAACACATCTGTGACAATCTGTTTAACTGTTTTAAATCACGTACTTATTCAGTTGGGTTGCCCCACAGAATTTTACAGGCATGGAATCAACCCAAATGTCTTCTTATTACTGCCAACATATCATATCAAACACAACAGGATGAAAATGCATGATCACAAATGTTTACAGTCACAAAGTACATCTGAATGAATATCACATCATCGCATTTCTCAACTGAACATCCTTAATTCACGACTTATCAGTATCAATGTCCGCTGATCCAGCTTCTGACCGAAGTTTCTGTAGCTCATCAAGTTTGAACGGTTTATCTACAGTGCTGAACTGCATTGTTTTGGCATCATTATCTGACTGCTTAGCATCATCATGTTTGCTGGTAGGCTGAAGTTCAAAACGTGTTGATGTTGCAGTTTTCTGGGCATGTTTAACTGCTGCCGTATCTTTGAAAGCATTCACCATTTGACTGAATAGTTTCTCACCAGCCTGAACAGAAACATTCACCTCGAAAATGATGAGGAACATTAGAAACTAACAACATAAAAATCTTTTAAAAAAGATACAGAAAAAAAACTAAAATAAAAGAGTATGGATATCTAAAGAACTTCAACCACACACTTGTGAACAAATCTCCAATATCTAATCATCAATAAGTAGCATAACATAGTGTTCATTAAGTATAGTGATGATTATTATTACTATTATTAACAGGTCTAATAAGGAGATTATGCATTCACAGTGGTCTGTGTGCATGTCTGTCTGTATGAGTGTCTGTGTCCAAAATATCTCAAAAACGAGTCAGCATCTGATGACACTTTCAGGCTTGTGCTAGGAGCAAATCAGTTAACTGCTTAAGATCTGGATTCTTTCACAGATCCGGGATCACGTATGGTACCAAGACACTTCACCGTCTGCACACAGTGATGATGAACTAAAATTTTGCAGCAAATCTCAGCAAGTTATTACTTGATCTTTTTGATGGGTGGAGTGTAACCCATGGACCAATCACATAGATTGTAGTGGCAACCCAGAACCGTATCATGTTGACAAAATTCCTTGCAGGTCGCTAGTTTATGAATCACGACAATTACAAGTCATCTTTGCAATTCAATTGTGACACTATTAAAACAATCAAATTCAAAATAACCCTGAAAGTATGTAGCAGAAACAAAATCAATGAAATTAATGCAAACACAAGATAATGTGACAGTATGATGTCTACAATTCATTATTACAATATCGCTGTAAAAAAAATAAAAGAAAAAAAGTATTGCAAGTACTTATAAAACGTGACACAGTGTGTACATAACCTACCTCTGGTCTATATGAAGTCTTTAATATGAGAACAGAGACATGATAGCCTTTCTCCAGCCACTCAGACATATGAGTCATTTTAATCTTCAGGTCATGCTCAGAAATTCCAGCATTTACTTTCACTGTCTTCTGTCGTGTCCGTGACTGTTTCTCCTGCTTCTTATTATCAGGAGACAGATCAGGAGATGGTGGCGATGACACTGTCTTAACTGTGTTCACTGGCAGGATGTTACATCGGTCAGATAACTGCACGAAAACTGGTGCACAATTCCAAATAAGAAACTTTGAACTTTGCAAGTCTGGCCTGCATAAAACGCACATAAAATGATATGCTAACAATGTAATCTGATAAAAACTTATACAAGTGCTGTCAGCACATGCATTAGCATAAGGGCCACAATGCGGGTAATCCAGTGTATTGCTCGCCATTTGTCGCTACTCGCCTGGCCTCGAATGTTAGAACACTGCGTTAGACCAGAAAATCTACGACAGGTTTATGAACGGGCTACGAAAATAGAGCTGCTACTATCGCACTGAGTAAACATAAACATTTGTTTTAATGAAATATTATACTTGCAACAGTCATTTGTCAAACTTCTTTATTAAACGAACATGATGATGATGATAATAATTAAAAAGATTACCGTAAAACAGCAAAGTTCCGCAAAAACGATGGACTCTTTGCCAGCTTTGCAACCAAAGTTGCCATTTCTTCTATTATACAATATAATATCACAAAGTTAAAAGTTTGTTTATGTTTACGTCGCTAATGGGTCATACCCGGGGCGCTGAGAGGAAAGTGATGCGCGGATAATAAACTCATCGGAAACTCACTGGACGAGGTTTCACCAAAGACCGTATAAGCGCCGAACCCTTATACGGTCTTTGTGCATTCCACCGTTTACTTTTTACGAAGCCTCAGAAACTGAAAGGGTATTCTGCAGTTTCAGCAGTCAGGATGGCTTTTCTGGACGCTTTAAACTAATGCATTTTAGTTAGATCAGTGGATTAATTAAACATGCAGTTTAGTTAAAACCGCAGTTTCGTCATAAATTTTTAGCTAACAACTGAATAGTTTACTTTTAACAATAGTTAAATCACACGTTCAATTTTTTTCCCAGATGGAAGAGGATGGAAAGAGAAAAAAGGGGGAAGGGAAGAAGGGAAAGGGTAGGAGCTGAAGGCAGATTTTGCACCCAGAGAAAAAAGACCCATAGATGGAAATGTTTCTGCTGTGCAAGAACAATCCCAGTATTTCAATAGAGTGCGTTCTCATTAGTCATGACGGGGGCGCTGAAAATGCGAGACTGGAAAATGCGGGACTGGAATTATCGGCACCAACCTGCAGGGGTGGAAAATACAGGACTGGAAATATCGGCACCCTGTTACAGGGGTGGAAAATGCGGGACTGGAATTATCGGGAACAGGAAACGTATGGAACGCCACGTGTGGCATAACCTAGTCAGACTCCGACGACACCGGTGACGCCGACGGCGTTCCAACCGCCAGCGGTAACGTTGCTCCGTCAGCAGCCGTACAGCCGCCCGACCTCTGTGAGGTCTGCCTCGCATATGTCGATGTCTTTATCAGTTCCGGAGATATTTGCGATCAAAGTGCGAAGTTGCCCAAAATCGCACCAAATTTTGGACGAAAAAGTGTACCCACGTTATCATGCCTACCTCGCGGCACGTCGCCTGGAAAAGTTTGGTGAGGTTGATCCCCATAGCCCCAAAGTTATAGGCGCGCATTATGCTGAATGTTGGGCGAATCTTCACCACATTTTTTTTTCGTCGAACGTGGGAGGGATCGTAGTTGATCAATTGCTTTTCCGCTTGTCGATATCTTCATCCGCCAAAGTCTAAGTGCCGACACTTCCAATCATGTGTGAAAGTTTCAGGGCGATCGCCCTAGCCATCTCGGAGATAGGCTATATGTGCATTCTGTGCAGACATTATACGCGTTGCTCATAAGTTTGATTGCTATTTGTTGACAGCTGTTTTTCAGTGTTATCATTGTGAACCATTTACAGGCAAAATTTCTGAAATTTTACTATCCCTCGCCCGATTCCAGCACCAGGCTGCCCATGCAATTGCTATTGTCATTCCAATTCTCAGGGGGTTTTCATGGAAGTCTGTTCAATTTTGTAGAGACATCACAAATACGCACTTCGCAGGAAGTAGTCAATACAGCAAATTCTGCCGCTTTCGTTGGACGTCCAAAAGTTAACAAGAAAGCCCAGCTAACGCAAAGGGAACGCGCGACAGCAGTGCATGTATGAAGGCCCACTGCTAACAAATGTAAAATCCGTAAAAACCTCTATTTTAGTGCTCAAGGTC
>Ga0056124_1000566_pt1 | contig 12084 bp, 11 predicted proteins | sample WorMetHEROISLAND_2_FD_70069 | JGI IMG/M metagenome (GOLD analysis project Ga0056124, IMG submission 70069) | Marine gutless worms symbiont microbial communities from Max Planck institute for Marine Microbiology, Germany - Olavius sp. 4 HERON ISLAND | ecosystem: Host-associated > Annelida >... | reverse complement strand
TATATCACTGTACTTTGTTTGTATTTAGGGCAGTGTTCAGTACTTTTAGTCTCACTGTCCTGTCCTACTGCATGTCCAATTGCATTTAAATTGTCTTTTTGTTGGACGAATAAAGATAGACAGATAGATAGATAGATAGAAAGGTAACAGCGAGTCCGGAGAAAAGTAACGGCACTGCAGCCTGCCGCCGTGGTCATGGTAGTCAACTGACTGCCTGCACTGCCTGTAACTCATCCTTGACTAACAGACTTAGCGCGTGTTTGAGTAAGGTTTTGTGCGTCAAACGATATCACATGAGCTGAAATCGACCTAAAGTTGAATTTGCTCATGTGAGCTGTCCTCTGTGTGATTCTATGGCTGCTGTTGTGGTCATTAGTTGCTGACCCTGTTGGTCAAAGTTTTTGAGGAAAGGTAAAATGACGAAAAGTGTTAGAACTCAAAATAGTCACTGTTCTCGTCGGAGAAAAATATCCCGCAGCAAGATAGCGTTGTTAACTTGTTGGAGTTGAAATTAGACAAACGTACAAAAAGGTACTATACTATATTCACATCTGCATGGCGTAAGTTATCGTGCAATAAACGCTGCACAGTTAACTGTCACTCAAATCCGCTGAAACAGGAAACTCGTCTCTCTATTCGAGAACTCACAACTCACGGATTACGGACCAGCTAATGTCTTACAATTCCAGGGTGAGCGTAACTTGGAAAGGGTGGCAGATTAAGCCGGCAATTCAAACGAAAGTACATTCGTTTTTGGTGGGAAGTACACCGGTTCAAAGTAATTTTATTACCGGTACCTTTGAAAAGTATACACGTAAAAGTACATATATGTTACATTTACTTCATAGCAGCGTGTAACTGTAAAAGATTAGGCCTACTTTATTGGACCCAGTAACATATATTTGTGATAAATTACATTTAAAAGGTTATCTACCGAACACTGTCGGCTTAGCTGGCCTTTAAAAGCACTATAAATTGTTTCTTACTATTTATCTAGTCTCACTACAGTCGTAAGTAAGTAAGTAAGTAAGTGTACTTGTAATCGGTGAGAAATCGACCCGCCGAGTTCGGTCGGTTCGGGGTGTGGCGCGTCGAAATTCTGACAGATCGTAAGCCGCTCACGGGTCGTCATCGCACGGGTGTAAAGACATTAACTGAGCATGCACCGACGCCTCAGTATATGTTCTTGTCCTCTGCAGCTATAGCCCAATCTCCACCACTTCGATTAGTTGTGGACTTGCGGTGCAACAGGTCGTACCCGTTCAGCAAGTCGTACAACAAGCTGTACAACAATTTAGCAAGACATAATGTCAGGACAGACTTTTTCGCGAATCGAGTTGTAAAATATTGGAACTGTCTACCGCAGGACGTGACGTTGATTTTAGTTCTGTTAGCTGTTTTAAGCACAGTCTTTGTAGAATTGACTTCTCCAATTTTCTTATTATTGAGTAGTATTTTACATGTGTTAGTGTCTTTTAATGTGTGTTTTTAATGTATCTTTTTTATCAGCGTGCGTTCTTGCGGCCTAGTAGGGTTTATTAGTTGTAGTATGGGCAACCGTAAGTGCATTCTGCCTGGTTGTCCAGCCATAATGTTTAGTTATCAGCATGCGTGTACGTGTTTTATGGCGAAATACAATACAATACAATACAATACAATACAACATCCCGACATGTTGTAATGTTGTTGATTTGCTGTAGGCTTTCGACTTTGTGTGGAATTGTTCTAAAGCTTGTTGTACAACAAATGCACAGAACATATCGAAAAAGAGGATGTCAGACGATCGATAAAGTTGGTCAGCTTTCGTGGGCGTGTTTTGCTGGACTGAGCCGTCGACACGACGGATCTCATCACGAGCGATGCGTCCTGGTGTGGGCAAAGAGCCCGATCCTTGACCGGCACATCCGGCCACACCTGCGGCACCTGTGGGCGTGTTTTAGTTGCCCGTTGAACCACGAGACACGGCCGATTTTATCGTTTGCAACTTCGTACGATATCAGCTTGCACCACGGATACACAACAGCATGATGCAAATCGCAAAATAATACCTGAGTTATTTTTCTGCATCTAATGAACGAAAATGAGCATTATAGAATAACAAACAACATAAATAGCTAAAATAAATATTCATCTCCCACTGTAAACAATCACCGTGGTGACCGATATCCAAAAAGTTGTCCGATTTTATCGTCGAGAATACAACGTGTTTCAGTCGGACAATAAAATCGGACGATTTTTGTCGGCAGACAAAATCGGCCAACTTTGTCGATCGTCCGACATCCTGTTAAGTGGAGTGTGGGTTTGTAGAACCAGGCAAGGTCTGCTGCTGTCGTACCTGCTTCGTGAGATGCTCTGCCAACTTTCTCGCAGCGAGGTGTGCTCAGAGATACAAAGGTCAGCCGGTGCATCGCACCGTGAAGAATTATGCAATTAAGTTATGAAATTAAGTTATCTAGCGGCACGACGCTTGGGCGGTGGTATGTCTGCATGCTGCACCGCGGATTCAATTGTTCGTTGACGCGGACAATAGATCGCCACATAATGCGCTGCCAATTAACGCACTACGCAGCACGCCGTCTATCTACCAGCACTATACGCTGTGTCTTCGATTGGGGCGGTGTTATTTCTGTATTTCTACAGCCTCGCACCGCGGTTCTAATTGTTTATGCCAATAACGGCTTATTACGCCTCAGTGACCTATGCACACCTACTATCTGCCAGCGGCACTGTGGCACGTCCGTGGCGTTAACGTGCGGACTCTGGCGTCACGTGTCCGAGTGCTAACGGCCGCCGATTGTTGTTCGTAACAACCCGTAACATCGCAGCTGCCTCGCTTGCACCGGGCTTAACCGCCGCGCTGCCGATCGCCTGATGCGGATTGGGCGGGGGCTCTGCAGATACAAATTTGCGGTATTACGCGGGCCTATCGCCCCCATTACATACCTACAATCCCTTACCTTACCTTACATTCGGGGCGGGCAGGTTATTACACCTGCCCAGTGCTGAGGTTGTATCAGTTCGGCCAAAGCGCAACCCCGATGTAACCGAAGGTCACAGTAAACGGCTGTGAAGCCGAAGTCGGCGAGGAAGCCGAAGTCAACTCTGAACGCCGAAAGTTCACCAGCCACTTAGCACTGGTGACGTGTAGTATGGTTGTTCTTACGATATGGTCTGCTCTTAGTAAACTCCTCTCCGTCAGAGACGGAGCGTCGTTCGGGTTCTCGGAGTACAGTACCCCACTACTACAGCGAAGTTACAGTGTGTAATATGGACAGAAAGGTCAAGAGAGATACCGACAGCTATCATCATCATCATCATCATCATCATCATCATGACGACTCTCCATGATGACCGTGATCCTGTGCCTTCTTCCACTCCCGTCTGATACTCAGTGGCGATCCATTGCCAATCTGCATGATCCAAGAGTTGCGAGGACGTCCAGGAGCTCTCCGCCAGACAGCGTCGGGCTGGTATCCGGACTTGACAGCAATAACGTGCTTCAGGATCTGATGCGCTGGAGTGGTGGCGTCCAATCTGGCAACGTGTCCGAACAGCATGTGACGTCTTTTGATAATCGTCTCAGTGATGTTCGGTAGGCCTGTCTGGACAGCAACATCTGAGTTTCTGACGTGACCTTTCTGTCCATATTATACACTGTAACTTCGCTGTAGTAGTGGGGGTACTCCGAGAACCTGAACGATGTACAGCTAGTCTATGAAACACAAAAAGCGTACAAGTACAAAAAGTGTTAAAAGCGTAAAACGAAACTAACTATTGTTATCGTCTTGTCGCGTTGATCGTAGCTGTTCCCAGTCTCGTATTGTCACGAGTGAGTGATGCGAGTCATATGTGGTTAATGACAAAAATCTATTCACATTATTAGCCATGCTGACAATTCGTAGAATTATTGCCTGTAGCCTACGCACGAGCAACGACAAAGACGAAAGCCGTTGCAGCAAATCGCTTTCTTCGCAAAGGAATGACGTTTATTCTGTCGCTGACGATGTCTGTCGACGTGTCGAAATTAGGCGTACATCAGTTTGCTATTAGTCGATCTCACGGAGTCAGAATCAATGAAAGCTGTTATGGCGACTTGCTTCTGTCACGTCATTGGCTGCCTGCTACAGATAGATTAGTTCTGCAATCATCGCTCCACTGTAATGTCAATGTCAATGTCAATCAAATATTTATATAGCGCCAATAATCGAAGGTCGAATCTGAGGCGCTGGCGTGTGGCTGATTAGACGTGATAGGCAGAAGAGAAAAGGTGAGATTTAAGGCGGGATTGGAAAGTGACATAACTGTCAGATGAGCGAATGTGCGCAGGTAGAGAATTCCAATTATTAGGCGAAGACACACAAAAAGCTCGAGAGGCAAAGGATGATTTAACACAGGAAGGAACAGCAAGAAGGTGACAATTAGTGGATCGTAAACATCTAGATGGTACAGGTCGAGCTATTGTACTGTCATTATATAGTATTTCACTACGACAAGGTCGGCTTAGTATGGCTGCGAGTTTATTGCGTCTAGAAATATTTTTCTTTATTGCAAGTTTCTAGCAAAGTCTGCCAGTGAAAACAGTTTTAGAATGTGTCAATAGATATTGAGATGTTTACAACAGTACGCAGCGGCGTTGTGGCTAGGGCTGGGCAGAGCAACTGCCTTTTCTTTAAATTTTAGTCTAGTCCGTCCGAAACTTTTCTTCTCGTCGGAAAATTTTAATTCAAAAAATAAAAAAAAATGGGGCAAAAAGTTATTTATATGAAGTGATTTATGGGCAACATTGAAATTTCGAGCAACGATGTTTTCTCCGTTGGACATTTGCAGTTCTCTGTCAGCACGGCCGGATTTAAACCCGATCGGTCCCTGTTCGGCAAAAATGTGGACCCCACATAATTTTTTGTTCAGGAAATAAGTAAGTAAGTAACGTCGTGAATTTCAGATTTTGCAATACGCCGTATACAGAGCCCCCAAACTACCGCCGAGTGTCGTGGTCGTGCTGCACCAAGTGAACTTTTAAATGTTGCAACATGCCATAAAGAGGCCCCATAGACCAGGAAATGTCGCGCTGCTGTCCGACATTCTCTGGCTGGTCGTGGCCCCTGTTCGGCCGAACATGTTGAATATGCCTAAATTCGCCGCTGTCTGTCTGCCGGAAATTTGCAATTTCCTGCCGTCCTCAACGTTCGTAACCCACGACAGTATGGCGTCTTTCTGTTTGTGACTAAAGCAGGAGTCAGACGATCGATAATGTTGGCCAACTTTTGTGGGCGTGGTTTAGTTTCCTCAGCTTTCCTGAGAAAATCGGCCGATGAAATCGTTGAACCATGACACACGTCACTTCTGATGTCATGACAGTGACGACAAAAAATGGCAGACGATAAATACGCACACGCTTCGATGTTGTTTCCAATTGTCACTGCGAAACAACATAAAAAGCGGACCGTATGGGCTCGCCGTTGGTTACTAATTTGCTGGTCGTGCATTTGTTTTAAAGTTAACTGGTCAACGTATTTCGGCGTGTAACTGCATAGTGCATATATCAACTGCGTGGATCCGACATCACAGGTTTGTCGTGTAAACAGACTGTTGGCCAATCACAGCTCGGCATTCTAGGAACTTGGGCAATTTTCTCGTCGAGAATAGAACGTGTTCTACTTGGACAATAAAATCGGACGATTTTGGTGGCAGACAAATTCGGCCGATTTTTGCATGACAGACGGCAGATTTTTGTTGGCCGATTTTATTGGCAGACGAAATTGGCCAACTTTATCGTTCGTCTGACATCAGCTTAACTGTTATGCCACCAAGCCACCTCGAGTTGAGTGTGAATTGTTGTGCAGATGATAAACAAAGCACACGACGACTGGGTAACTGGTCTTGTTCTGATTCCCGGGTCCTTCCACCTGCTGAGTTGCTGTCGTGGTGGCCTGCTGAAAGTCTGGAACGTTGACAGCTGTTCGTTGGTCGGTGACGTCCACGCGCACAACAGTCCCATCAATGCACTCGCCGCCAACTCTCAACTTCTCTTTGCTGCTTCCAAGTACGAGCTTCTGCCGCTTCATTGGCTGATATAATTTCGAATATTTTCTCCACAGCCTGTGCAGAATAGATGTAGAGGTCTTAGAGTATAGTTATTAACCCAGCATTCGTTATTGCTGATACATGTGTACGTATTTTGCAACTCTCCAATATAAACAGCAGAGTTTAAAATCTCAAAGAAAACTTGTCTGTTAGCATTTCCTCTGCTTCCTCTGTAGAATTGCAGATACATGTACATATTCTGAAGTTGCATATTTATTTATTAGTTTTCAGTTTTAAAAGAGACAACTTGGTTATATCAGTTGAACTCAAATGGGGCCTTGCTTTGTGTTTTACTGTAGGTCGTGTACTACAGGTCCTGGGTGACGTTTGTATTTTAAGTTGACTCCTGCAAGTCTGCTCAATAAAGCTGGTCTTGATGTCTGTTCTTTCGGCCGTCCATCTGTCTGTCCACAAAAAGTTTTTCTGATTCGAGTGAAATTTGGTGTTTAGGTAAAGGTCGGTGGTATGCCATATGACCTAGGCCTAATCCAAGGTCAAGGCGAAGGTCCAAGGTCAAGGTGAAGGTCACGAGTTAGAAATTGTTCCATTATCAACAACATTTATCCATTTGCAATCTGAGCTGGCGAATGACTACTGAAACTAGGGCACAGAATTTAAATTTGATTGTGCCAGTTTTTTGGACATTTGTCTTGGTTTTTGTGTCACGTGACTTTGAACTTGGTAGAAAATTTTGATCTGAAGATTCGACCATTGTGCCACGTGTGGCTATTCCGCCTATAGCTACACATTTTGTACGTCTATCTGTCGTCTGTCACATTCGTGCACCCTGCTTAAACCGTTTGACAGATTTAGATGCCATCTGGCAGGTACCCTTGCGGGGTACAATGACACCTTGGGGGTCCTAACTCACCAAGGGAAGGGGAGATTCAGTCGGTCAAACCACGCAGCCAAAACATGCAGTTGCAGATTGCTGCTGCCACCTGGCGAATAGAAAGGAAGCGATTACGGCTATTGCCAAATTACTTCGGTGTTTGTTGTGCCGTTGCTGTTGTTGAGACGCTGCGTGCGGTGGGTGGTGATAGGGTGTTGGTTGGTTGTGTGTTGCAGTGACAGGACGGTGAGTTGCTGGAAGACGAATGACTCTGAGATTGATATGGACAGTGCTGACGACTGACTGACCGCCTGACCGACTGACCGACTGACCGTTGATATTTGTTTCACCGTCGGCTCACTGCTGACCCGCGTATCACATCGCTTGTTGTTTCTCACACCGGTGCTGCCTGCCTCCCTGCGTGGTGCTGCGTTTCTTCTCACCATCGCCAGACTGACTGCGACCGTCTTTACCTACAGGCTGACTTTTTTCTGGAAAACCGGGAGATGTCCGAGAATTTGACGACTCGATGGGAATCATCGGGAAAAATTTTGTCGGGGAAATTTAATTTACGTTCGAGGCAACACCAACGTTTATTAGCCCAGTGTTACCATAGTATTTGTGTTGGGGCAAGTTTTGGCATGTTGCGGCGCATTATTCTTTTATCACTTTTATATTTCATTATTATATTATTAACTAACTCTGTGCATAATGGGTGATTGCAGCATTGTTAGTGTGCCGCAGAACGTCAGGGAAATGTCGGGGAATTTGCAGTGCTGGACAATGGTCACCCTGGTAACAAACCAGTCTATCGTAATCTCTAATGTTTGGTGTATGATCTCGGAGCAAATCTCAGAATTGCTATTCCGGATAGGCTTTTGTGTTTTATCCACATTACTATTCTCGGAATAACCATTCTTAGAGAGTAACTTGGCGAATCTTTGTAAACAAGCTTCTGTTCTTGGTCCAGGAATATCAAAGATTCTCACGATATCCAGGAATATTTTGATGTTCTCGGAGTTTGTAAAACCGGGAGTTAGAGTCGTCGTTCTAGCAATGCAATTCCAGCAGTGTTTAGAAGCTTTTGTTGACTTTGCTGTTGCATACTGAATGACTAGCCGTTGGCATATCGAACCAAGTGTGTGATACAGGTAGTCATAGTTGCTGTTGATGTGCATTCACTCTGTGTTCAGAATGTTTCATCTGAGGGCATTTCGTTCTAGGAACTTATTCACGCACGTTTACGAAGAACAAGTGTTTGTTTTTCTTTTGTTCTGTGACGCGTTTTCTCCGAGTCGCAACAGATTTCCTACAATCCCGTTTCTGTCCACCGGCATCTGCTGAGTTTGTATTTAGGTCGTTTTGTTGAGCTGGCATGCTTCGCTGTTATTTGTTGATTTAATTTTGTTTCGTTGCACTTTTGTTGGAGAAATGCTCGTTTCCGCAGCAATATTAACTCGTGTGTGTTTGTGTTTAATGTTATTTCATTGTAGTCATCGTTGATTCAGTTGTTTTATCTGTTGGTGGTATTGTGTTTGAATCTTCAAGCAGCTATAGTTTCAGGTTCTGAGCCATTTGAGATTCGATGTATGTTAGACTTGGTTGACATCTAGTAAGTGACGTCTGAATTGCAGCATTGTTAAATTAAACCCGTGAAAACTTTTGCACATTTTAGGCATCAATAATTGGTTTTCTATTCCAAGTTATCGTTTTGTTCTGTTAATTTAAATAATTTTATGTAATATTCGACGACTCGTATGTTCATACTTATAGCAAGAATGACAGCTAAAATGAAACCACTACTTTTTGCCGTATAGGTTTCTGTGAATTTTATAATGTTAATGTTTTTAGTTTTACACTTCACTGTTCTTATGCTGTTGGTTCATTGACAGAAAGGCATCCATTCTTCTACAGTTCTTCAATAACTCCCGAATTTTACTACAGGGGATTTAACTTTTTGGTGTAAATATGGTAAAATTCACCAGTGAAAAGAAAGTTGAAAACACTTAGCACTACTACTAGTAATAATGGTAGTAATGTTCTAATTTATTGAGTCAGTATCGATGGCATTTGCTGGCATTGGCATTTGGTGTGTTGTGTGGTTAGAATTTCTAAACTCTGTCGGTACTATCTGTGCAAGTCAGTGATGTGAGACCTCCGTTCGTGACACAAGACAACAGATGTGTGTTCAAGTTGTTAATAAGTGGTAATAGAAAAAGTTAACAGTGAGTGCGAAGATTCGGCCACTGTCACGGCAGCAGTTTGCAGTGAACGTTTGAACGTGTTGTTGGATGTTTATAACACGCGTGACTGGCCACTTGTCTGGAAAGATGCGACAAAACTGGAAATATCAGGGAAATGTCGGGGATCAAAATTTTATCAGGGAAAAGCTTTTGCCTGGGAGAAAGTTTATTGTCATGTCTGAGGCGACGCCATTGTTTAGTAAATTAGTGCTGGCATGATGTCTTCGATTGTCTATTTTTGCAGCGCATTGAACTCCAATAGTGTACTGTTATTACCATTATATTTCATCATTAGAATTTATGGGCCAGAGTGCCTTGAGGAGTCAGGGAAATGTCAGGGTATCTGAAGAGCCTGTCGAGTGGTTACCGTTGAAAGAACATTTGCATCGTCTTGTGCTGTACGCTGTAGTGCTTGTATAAAAGGAGATATTTTGTTGTTTAATTTATTGACTGAATGTAGCACGTCGTTGAGCCTGTGATAATTGGTCCTGTGTGCTTCGTAGGCAGCTTTTAATTAACTGCATTACTGTAGTTCCACCCACTCCTGTTTTGTTTTATTTCACTGCAGTATGCTTTCGGATAAAAAGTTGACTCCAGGATAAATTGCTAATATTCAACAGAATCTCTGTTTGCCTCTAAACTCTTTTGACATGTGAACTTAGAAACAAATCATTAAGAACTGACATATTACTTGGAGAAGCGCACAGCGTCATGAGTTTTTGTCATCATTTTAAATACGTTACTGAACGTATGGAGTTTCCAGCAAGGCAACTTCATTTGTGTGTGCTGGATCCTTTCTAGCAACTTGTTCCAAGATGACATCGACCAATTTTTGTTCAAAAACTCTCACAAACTTTTTTGCTTCATAGCCCTGTTCTTGTCACAAAAAAACTGACATTGATAGCAGGCACCCACCAGTAGTGAGCTATTTACTCGAACGTATACTTGTAAAGTATTTACTTGCATTCGTGATTAATATTTTATGCCAAATTTTGCATAATCCGTCAAAGTTATTGAAAAATATTGGACAGTAAGTTATATTAATGTCAGCATCAGTTTCTAACACTATTATGAACGATGTTCTATGGGTCCACTTTTTATCCGGACCCGGCGTAGTTGCTTATATTGGTTGAAGCATTCTGTGAAAGGTAGATTCAGCTACGGAAAGAAATACGCGAATGTTGATTTAGCATGCAATGGAAAATGGCATTAATTGCTAGAATGAGACGGATGATAATTCTTTCTCGTCGAGCTATTGTCTACATATCTCCATTGAAACATTTCCGATGTGTTCTGTATGTACATATCGTACTGAGTTTTGTTGTTACTTGTTGCACACGACGGCAGCGTAATTTAACCGTAAAACTTAACTTCCGTTAACCGATGATTCTGCAACCGCATTGATGCTAATTGCTAACGTATTGTTACTGACATATTTCTAATGCTGACACATCTCTATACCGGGGCGTCTCTCCCGCTATGCCTTTGAGGAAGTAGTCCCCCAAATATCTCCCGTTTTCCCCAATCCTTTTCCCTCTTTTCCTCCTTTTTTCTCCATTCCTTTCTCAGGGTGTCGGGTCTCTCGGGGAGTGCTGTAAACTTCCCTAGTGGGGTCCGGTCTGGGCTGAAGTCCCTGCCGCCGTCACTTTTGTGAGATTCTGGGCCTGAAAAAAACGCACTTGTACTATGCTGAAGAGAAATCTGCTGTAATATAGGTTCTCCTTTGTGTCATCGTTCCCCTTTGAAGGTCTGTGAAAAACTTTCTATCTACCTTACTTACTTTTACGATGGAGCATTTGCTGAAATGAAAGATTGTGTCTGATAGCAGCTTGATGTCTGTTGTAACAGCGTGCTTCTGCCGTTAACCAGTCACATCGATATTAACAGTCGCCTGCGGTAACCAGTAATTAACGTCCGTTACTTCTTTATTTTGATAAATGCGATGACGAAGGACTAGAACTGAACTAGACATGCTTCGTGTGAAAATGTCCAGTTTCGTCTGCTATCAGAGTTACTGCAACATATACGTAGTATGTGTTACCACTTTTTGTTTGTCATTTTCCGACTTTTTTGAAGACAAAAATACTATGCATGATTCAAGAGCTGTTTAAAAATTCTTTTCACAACGTCAGTGCATTAGTACATTTTGGATATTACTGAGAATGATTTCTTGTCTGTACTGTAAACTGGATAGTTTACATTACTGTTCTATTTTTGTTGAGTTTAATTTTTAGCTGAATTATGTATTTTTTTGCCAATTGAAATGGTGCTTTGAGTTGGAAATTCAGTTTTATAGCGTTAAATTTCCGTTGCTTTGTTAGCACAATTTTTGTTTTTTTTTGCCTGTGCATAATTTGCTCAAGATATAATATCGTTTGCCATGTCCTCTTCTATTTATTATTTATTTAATAACATTAACATTGTTTTAGTTGAAAAATCTGTTGTAAGTATTGTTCGAATTTCTCCGGATTTCAGCTTGTAAATGTGTGAATTGATATTGTGGAGTCGGCGAAGTGCACTTTCACACGGCTGGTTCGAATGATGTTATCCGCATGTTCCAAACGATGTGCTAGCCTAACAGATATCTGCTGAAACATCTCTTGTCAGTTTCTAATGTGGCCGTTCCGACTGGCCACATTACCGGTCTTGCCCGTCCGTTCGTCCGTCCGTCCGTCTGTCTGTCCCATACTGAGTCCTAACGTGAACACGAAAAGGGGTAGAGAAACCAAAATTGGCGTGAGTAATCGGTGTGCCAATTTTCATCTCAGAGGGTCAAAGGTCATGGGGACGGCCGCATAATATGTATGCACCATGCCCGCCCCATGACCTTTGACCCTCTGAGATGAAAATTGGCACACCGATTACTCACGCCAATTTTGGTTTCTCTACCCCTTTTCGTGTTCACGTTAGGACTCAGTATGGGAC
>Ga0056124_1000565_pt1 | contig 12087 bp, 6 predicted proteins | sample WorMetHEROISLAND_2_FD_70069 | JGI IMG/M metagenome (GOLD analysis project Ga0056124, IMG submission 70069) | Marine gutless worms symbiont microbial communities from Max Planck institute for Marine Microbiology, Germany - Olavius sp. 4 HERON ISLAND | ecosystem: Host-associated > Annelida >... | reverse complement strand
TTGAATGTTGAAGATGATACGTGACTGATTACTGAGTCATTAGTTACCTCATTGTCATCAATGTGAACTGCAGTTAAAAGCATTTTTTGTTGTTTTGCTTACTGAAACAAATAATCGGCCAATTATCGGCCGATGCAGATATATAATCAGCCGATGCCGATTGTCAAATGGCCGATACCGATAATCGGCCAATAATCGGTGCACCTCTACCAGAAACAACTGCTTACTTACTCTAGGTGTGCGTTTGTAAGAACCGCAACTGTGACATAGAAACAGACTTGCAGAGAAACACAACAAAGCCAATGGCAATGTTACACACGATTAGTGTGCATCGCACACCGTACTGTCATGTACGGCTCAGGCTAAAGTTCCACCACTCATGCTACTGTCTGGCATTAGTGGACTACACGTCAGCTGAACAAAAACGCCTATCTGAAGCAAATCCTCATCCAGACTGTACAAGATATATACACTGTCTCAAAAGAACGTCACCCTTTTTATTTTTTGTGATATCTTTATTAGATTTTACGCAATTCTGCCATATTTTGGCAGAAACATAACCCAGGAAATTTAAAACAAACACCTGTACACGCCCAATTCACTTGTTTTATATGTTCGTACTGTACCTTGTAAAAACTAGTGATGATTCAGAACGCACACAACGACGTCGGCCGCTTACCGTTCGTCTTGTCATTGAACGGGAATGTTGCAACTTCTTTAAAAGCTCTATTTAAACTTTTGACCTCCCAACCTCTATCAGAGAATTCACGAATTAACGTTAAACCTCCAAAAAGTTTAAATTTATACAAATTTTAAATCAAAATGGGAACTTCAGCAATCAGCGGCACCTGATTGCTGCATGATCTGGTCTGGTCTGCATCAGCATGTCATGGGTGAGGCAATCGACCGCGATGCATGGACGGCTGCACGCCTGTGTGAGAACTGATGGATGAGACTTCAAACACTTGCAATATGAACATTATTTGATAGTTATCAGATGTTACAATGTGACTTTTATGTGGAGACTTCGTATTTGATGCTGTAGGCCTAATGTATGCCGTAAAAATTGTTGCTAGATTTAACACGGCACTATACGAACATATGAAACGAGATGTGCATTTGTGTTTGTCCCAAATTTCCCGGTGCACGTTTCTGAATCTAAGAATTGGCAAAATTGGATGACATCTGATTAAGTTATAAAAAATATAAAAAGGGTGACGTTTTTCTTTCTGAGACACAGCGTATATACATATATATTAAGACGCTGTCATTTTCACGACAACAGGACTATTTCGAAGCCGCTACTCGCTGTCAGCAGCTGTGACAACAGCAGCAGGTGGTGTGCCAGTGATACTGTTGGCTGGAGAGTTGCTGGTCTTCTCTGCCTTCACAGTCTGTTCACCGCTGCCGCTGCTGCTCTGATACCGTTCGATAGAAGCGCACAGTTCAACGAGCTGTGATCGCAGCGTGACCGCTTCCCGAGTCTTTTCATCCAGTGCCGTACGAAGCCTATTCACTTCCTGCTGAAGCCGACTCTCATTCGCCGACACTGCTGCTGCTGCGGCTGATGACTTGGTCGTTGGAACCAGCTGCCCGTACGCATCGATGCCGTAGTAGACCGGCACCGGCTGCTGGGTGCCGGCAGCTGCTGCAGCTGCTGTGCTGCTGTCGTTAGCAGCCGCTGCTGCCGAACCATTCGTCAACAGCTGGTAGACGACCATCCCGGCACTGGAGTCGGAGCCACTGGTGGCAGTCGTGGCAGCCGGCTGATGCCACGACCACCCGCGCGCCGACGACTCCGAACTTTCAGATGAAGCGGTCGACATTGCAACTTGGTCACTGAATGAACAAAACAGTTCACGTTGGGTCCTGTACAGCTTCGCCATCAACTGACGTACCAGTTAGCAAAACAACAGATGAACAAAGTAATCCCCACACTGTTCATTGACAAGAACTGCAAGAGTTGTTTTGTTTGCAGTCGGTCAGAAAAATGTGATTTTCACCAATTCATGGCTTTACCTCAGAGAAAATACTGTAACAGTGAGATCATTGTAACTGTTCCCTGTTCACTAGCTTATAGTCAGCCCGAGCTGTATCTGCCTCTACACGTTCTGAAAAGACATTTTAAGCAGTTTATTATTACATGACAAATTTCACGTCTGAAGTGAAACAAACTAGAGCCGTACAAACTAATGATTAAAAATCATTAAAAAATTATAGTGGTGAAAAAAATTGTAATCATTAGATTTTTGATTAGTCACATCAACAATAAAGCATAGTAAAGTTTTTTTTTAAATCACAGATTAATTAGTCATCTAAAACTAAAGTGTGTTCATCATAAAACACATATTTTTCGCTTAAAATCATGAGTTAGTCAGGTAAGAAATATCAGACAAAGACACAATGAGCAAGTGGTTTTCATTCAGTCTTGGAGGCAGACAAGAATGCTCACATTCTCTGGAGAAAGAGACGATCATTTTTTGATGATGACAGTATTTATCCAGAGTCGTTCACACCTAACAGATGTTGCAGAGATGCAAAAAAGATGCAGTCACACAAAATACAGGAATATACTCGATACTCACGGTGCAGCCAGTTGCACTGGTCTTCCTTGTATAGTCAGCAGGCTGCCATCAACACTAATTGTACCATCGCTGTTTGCAAACAGAGTCTGACCCGCAAGTCCCATCTGTGCGAGTAACTGCAATCAGTCAATCAATCAATCCGGGATTTTTAAAGTGGCCTAAGTAATACAAACTACTGCTAGGTCTACTAGAGAGAGGTTCTGTTAAGTCCGGTCCAGGGAATAATCAGTAAAAGGATTTGGCAAACAGGTGAGTTTTGAGTCGCTGACGGAAGACGGATAACGATTCGGATGAAGTCACGTCATCTGGCAAATCGTTCCAAATGCAACTGTGTCATAATTCGAGACACACCGGTAAAAATTCTTCAATAGTAATAATAATAATAATAAGACGATTTATAAGGCGCCATAAGATATCCTAAGATAAAAACAAGGGCGCCTTCTTCATCATCTTCATGGTAGATACCAGTACAGTTCCGACACGGAACACACCATGCAGTAATGAAATAACAAGTGAATTTAATTCCACAGTGAGGTTTACTTCCGACCGGAGGTTAGCAGCAAACTGGACAAAATACACAATGCAGTGCTGACTTCCAGCACACTGTGTGCAGTCTACATTCAACTCATGCCACACAGCTGCTATTTCACTCTACACTGTGTCCCAAAAAGTCGTACACCACCTCATACCAATAACTTTGTCAACTCTTAACAGATTTTCCAAATCTTTTCACTGGAAAACTCTCTAGAAAATTTGCGATAAAACTATCATTAAAAATCCCACCACATCCAAAGTGTGTTGCTACACTACCTTGTCAAACACGAATGCTATAAACTAGAAAAGAAGGATCGATGAATATCACAATCCAATTTAAATGAGCTGTCTGTCACCAGTAGCAACTGACTAAACGTCACTCGGCGCAAAAGTGTTTTTGCTCCACCGTTTTATTCTTTGCTGCATGAGACGCCATTCTCCAATTTTTTCAGTGTAGCTAATGTGAACAGCATTCTGTCACTATACCAAATGAAAACAACATCAATCGTCAACAGTTTTGAGCAGCTATGTCTCGGAAAACAGTTTGCTTCAGTCAGTTCTTTAGCAGGCGTCTCTTGAAACACTTCAAACTAAGATCGCCATGTTAAAATGATCTGTATGAAACCAGCTCGCGCTACTTAAATGACGAATTTGTAGCTGGTCTTATTGCCTTAGTACCAGATCGTCCACGATGACCACATTTTCTTTAGTTCATGCACTTACGTACACTGTTAATCTTTACGTGTCTACTAGGTTCCATAAAATGAAGGTTGGTCATGAGAATATAACTACCCGGAGTGTCCATCAATTCAATTTCCACTAGAAACAGTCCTCACCTGCTGTGCGGCTTGAGCATTCCATCCCTCAGCTGTGCTTCCATGTGCAACGGAAGATGCATCGTTGTTCTGTGGCTGTAAGCCGATGAGTGACTGCACTAGTTGCTGGCCTGTGTGTGACAGAGCAGTGGAGGTGGATGAGCCATTTGCAGCTGCTCGTGGATGCTGCTGCTGCTGCAGTAAGTGATGAGATGATGATGATGACGATGATGCACGTGGGTCTTTCTTCTTTGGCTTTGCCTTCACCAGATCAGACGCAGTCAAACCGGTCGCTTTCAGGTAAGCACGCAGCTCCTCATCATAAGCCACCTACATGCACACAACAGTTGCCAACTACCATACATACTCGTAAGTTGATCCACATATAAGTTCGCCTCCCGACTTTCATGACAAAAATTTGAAGAAAATTATTGACTCGTACAGTAGACAACACGTTGACCCCAACTTCTGATGTGGATGCCTCTGCCTGGTGCAGTACCTCACTAAACAAGACCAAACAGTGTTGTTTTCAACATATTCAGCCCCACTGTCACCTTAAAATTTTGACTTCTTTACTCCAAAATGTGAAGCATTGATCCTTGTTCCAGAATGCACCAATGTTGTAACTGTACCTGGTAACACTCAAGAAGATATCACATTAACAACATGCAAGACATGCACACACTCATGAAAAACCCGCAAACATTTGTCTGCTGGCAGAGGCACAAAAATTCCGAACATCTATTGGCCTGACTTACTGCATCAAACTCACAATACACCGTGTCCCCCCAAAAAACTGTGCAAAATTGTTATTGTCAGAACTTTGTCAAATTTTCACCAACTTTGATAATTTTTGGCCCACAGATAGCACAAAGGATAGGTTTATGTGAGGTGCACTGATTTTCCACCTCACCTAATCAACGTCACTGCACTACCGTGTTAAACACAGATGCACTAAATTGTTACATTACGATAGGTTGTTGTCTGCAGTAAACTTTCTAATGACACAATTAGCTTACAATAAACTGAAATGTGGTTCATTTAGCATAATTATGAGATTGTATAACATTTGGTTTACAAATTTGTCAGAATTAATGCGCTAACCTCCGCCAACACTATGTCAATGCTTTCCGTTGTGTTTGCCAGGTGGCAGCACTATATTCACTCAGCAAAGGTTTGCCATATCTGGCAATGGTAAAGAAACCTTCAATCCTAACAAAGCAACAGACAGATAAACACCGGATACCAGATAACCTCCTTGGCGGAGGTAATGACATTATTTCAGTACAGGTCAAAATGCCGTGGATAAATTGACACCAACCTTTTCCCTGCTGAACTGATCATTGTAACACTGCTTGTCAGAGGGATTCAGATCACGCCACATACTGCCAACAATGGCACCGAGTTCACACACAGACGACAGGTGTGGATTAGCAGCTTTGACCCGCGGCCATACCTGAAGCAACACAAGTCACAATGCAACCGATGATAATGACGGCAAATTTTAAGAAATAGTATTAGTAACAGTCACGACATGATTTTTATAGCACCAATGCACCATATAATCCAAAGATGCAGACTGGAGAATGGAGATGTAGTACCAGGTTCAGGCTACTGGCATAAATCGGTTTTCAGTACGGAAAGTATGGAAACTGACAGAGATGACTGTAGGGCAGCCTGTTCAATACAGCTTTTACTGGATGTAGATATCTAGTCAACTAATTATAATATTATTAATTAGCTCTCATTTCTAGACATAATTCACACGAATTAAAATTTAAAAACTGATAACTGAAAACTGTAGTTAATTAGCAATTTTGCAAAGTAATTCAAAGTACAAGTAGAATAAGCACAACACATATCAGCCAATAGCAAGTCTGTAATCATCTAAAGTAACAAAAGCCATGCGCACCATTTTGCTGAATGTCATATAGGGAGTCAAAGGCTTCTTTGGTGGCTTGAGATGGTCGGTAGCTGACTTGGTGGCTGGCTGACCTCGATCAGACTGGTTAACTGCAGCGGACATGAGCTGATTCAACACATCTGCTCCTATGGACCCATCTTTATCTCTCTTCTGCAGCAGGTCAGCAACCGACTGACCGGCGACCACAGAAACGGCAGCCTTGTCCAGTTTATCATCAGTACTGGACATGGACGATGCAATGCCGTGTGCTGACAGCAGAGACTGCGGAAGCACCATCATCTGGTAAGGTGACATTGCCATGAATGGAACTGAACTTGTCGACTGTGATGTGGCATCTGCAGCATTAGGAAGCAGCTGCAGTGGTGATACAAGTGTACCGGACGATGCCAGAATCTGCTGTAATGTAGCCGCTGCTTCAGTTGCTGCGCTGTCTCCCATCTCTTTCTCCGGCTTCACCACACAAGCATCCATCGAGCAACCGTTGATATGCTCCTAAAATGCAACAAACAAACAGATGCACCTACTCAATCCTTCAATCTGTGATCACGTTTTAATAATAACATAATAATAATAATAAAATCAGTTTATACATGGTGCCTAAAAGCAAAAAGTCACTAGGCGCTGCAGCCTAATCAAACAAATGTGTTTTTAGCAGCTTTTGGAACTGTTCATAGTCTTCAACCGCTCGCAGCGCAGCAGGCAAACAGTTCCAGACTCGTGGGCTGGCGACTGCGAACGATCTATCACCGAGCCTTGTCCTTGGTAGCGCACACGTGAAGGAGACCGCTGAACATAGTCGGTGAATGTCATCGCTGACCAAGTTGTAATCGTCAACCAGGTATGGAGGTGCCAAGCTGTTCAGTGCCTTGAACCAGTGTGGCGATATTTTTACCACTTGCCACAGAACAGTTACCATCTGCTGTTTGCAACATCACTACACTGGCGACCTTCCATCACCGACTGAAGACTGAACTAGCAACTACTGCAATAGCTGACATAGATTAATTGTCTCCGCAACACTTCTGCTAAATTATCTGTTTTTGACACCATACATTTCATTTCTGACAGTGTAAGGTGCTTCCACAGAGTTATACTCGCACAACCTCACCTAAATGTGGAATACATTTAGATAGATAGATAAATGACGGATAGTGGCATCGTGCTAGATTTGATCTGGTGTGACCAATAAGTTGGCTCTTCAACACGTATAGGCCTACAGCCTCTATTCAACCCGGTACAGTGCTACGGTACGTGCCACTCCCAGGTGCCTGGAAATCCAAGCAGCCAGGAATGAAAAAAAAAACCACCGGGAATGGATACCCCAGTATGTGCACGATGAATGTCTATATCGCCCACCACACATGGCTCGCTTGTTCAGTGCCAGTTGGCCAGCCTCTTGCAGCGGCAGCCGCTGCATCAGTCCTGTGTGTCACCATCATCTAGCAAGGTATCGCCAGTGCAGGTCAGTCGGTCAGTCTGGATCATGCACACCTGCCTGCTGTCATGATGCAAGAAAAGTAGGCAAGCAAATATGCAACTAATGATGCAACAGCGCGTGCATTGTAGTGGTAACTGGAACTTTTGTTCCCACATACTTTCGCTCCCGGGAGCGAAAGTTCCATGGGTGGAACTTTCGCTCCCTGGAACTTTCGTTCCATGGAACTTTCGTCCGCTGGAACGACGCTGTGGTCTACTTGCTTAGTCTTCAATATTTTACCCACGGGAATTCAGTACTGTGGGTTTAAAAAAATAATAATAACAATAATCGTAGACTGGTAGATTTGCATAGCGCCGCGGGTCTTAACATCAGAGGCGCCGGCGGTAAGAAACAAAGGTGCTAAAATCTAATTTGGCGCAGTTACAATACTAAAGTCTAACCAATTTTCAAACTTTATTGGCCAGTTATGATTCAACAATCTGTTCTGTAAGCATCACGAGCGTTCATACCTTGATGCCCGGCAGGAAGCCTCTGTGTATTATCTGGATTCTTGCTATTTCACAGCCACTATTAAAAATAATAGAATGTCACGACTGTAAAACAAATAATCATTCTTTCATTCGCAGGAAATTGTCTAAACAACGATGAACTTTACGTCAGTGTTGTACAGCGTCCATTCTTCAAACAAAACAAGCAGCCATCTTTAAAATACTGTAGCTCCCGAGTACTTGTTTTGAGAATTCCGAGGTACAGTACCTTCGGGGCACAGGGAAATAATGATACATGTATTCTGGAGAATAGAGTGACTAAAGATTTCAACTTTTACTCATCGTTTGTGAAAAAATAATTTACAAAATAGTCCCTCTTCCCTACGGGACTGCGGTCGACTCATTTGTTCCTGTTAAAGGTTTCGCAACGTTGCGTACCGGTGAAGTTCAGTGTAAAAAAACTAGGCCAAATTACACAAATCCGGCACGACCAAATTTAGATATCGCACCCACGTCAACTCAGCCTAGATATCGCTCCGTAAGTAGGCACCAAGCCTATTGAACCTCCTTGGTAGGCACAATGAGTACCGGCAAATGCTGGAGCCTAAACAGGCGCACGTCCGTGGCCTGGTACTGATGATGATGATGAATCGATGAAGTTAAGTGTTCGCCCACTCTCACAGCATAAAACGGTCGCGAGTGTGCTAATGAAGATGCTCTGGCAAACAGTTCAGTTTTTAGTTCATGTCGGAACGAGGATGATGGTTGACAGTTGCGTAGCGGTGCCGGCAAAGAGTTCCATGAGAACGGTCTAGCGACGGCGAAGCTGCGAGGACCGGAGCGGGTTGTGCGTGTCACTGGAACGGCAAAGTCACCACGCGCAGCTCAACGCAGGTACCGACGGCTGGGGTTCTCGGCGACCGGTTGACACATGGTGGACAGATAGTTGGGCGCCAGGTTTTGAAGACTGTTGAATACCAGCACGCAGTTCAAATTTCACACGTTGTCGCGGACGGGTAGTCAATGCAGGACGTCGTGGCAGTGTAAGCTGGTCTGTCTCAAGGCTAAGAAAACCTTTTGGGTTGGGTAGGAATTTACGACGCCCTTAGATTCTATTGGTTAAGAAAAAAGTTTCGTAACATTTGGAGTGATACGGACAAAACTTATCCTATGCGTGATGTGTGAGGAAGTGAGGATTAACATGAAGACATTTACAGCAAAGTCACACAACTGGCTCCACCTGATTGCTTATCTATGGTACACAATGCAAAGTATGGTCAGTTCATTCACTTTCCACCTATTTTCACCAAATGTATAGCAACAACAGGAATTAATCAACAGTTAATTGTGTATGAATATTAGGCTACTTTTGTGGTGTTAAAATTTTCCGTTGAGTCAGCAAAAACAGGGTTAGTGTTATTCGGTCTTAGCAACTGCAGCTGCACAGCCTTGTTCAGTAGCTATGCTCTGAGGGTTCAACAGTATGTTATGGGCTCGAAGGGCCGGAACTCAAAGGACTGAGAACGAGGATGGTTTTGGTGAGCAGACAGCAAGCCCCACTCCCCCGGCTAGGGGAGCGCTGTAAGCTCCCCAATGGCATCTAGGGCAAGCCATAGATGCCAAGAGTTTGGATGCTTTTGTGATCTCAGATGACCCATCCAGCTATTGAAAATTCTTTTGCATCGCCTCACTCGGGGCCTTTAAGAGTTTGGGGGCCCGGTTCATTGAACCACCTGAACCCTGGGTTTGTATGCCATGGGCCTTACTAAGCGCAATTAGCTCTGAGCTCAAAGACTAGGCCAAGTTATATAAACTTTTCAACCGTTCTCTGTGGTTTTTACAAGACAATCAATTTAGAATGTAACATACGCTACAAATAAAATCCAGTAACATGCAGACAAATACAACCATTTATGTGTTTACTGGTTCTACTATTTTGCACGCCATGCTCAGTCAAAAATACAGTTAAATTCGATTTCACTATGCATCCTAAGCATGCCAAACTTGTACAGATGTACACCCGCTTAAAATGACTTAAAAGTCAACCAAAATTAACCGCCGTCAGCTGATAGTTCACAAAGACATGATGTGGGATGCTGGGGTTAACACATACTAACCAGTTGCCCTTCATCTGGTAAAACCAGTCTATAATCTAATATAATATAATATTTTACATTGCGACGCACTGTTGTTTTTATACTAGTATTTCACTGTTCTATGACATGTTAGTGGCTTCGGCGCTTTGTCTTTTAATAATAATAATAATAATAATCGAAATTACTCTGCTCTGGTAGCAGTCAGTATCATCACTCAAGGCATCAGATGCTGTTCAGTGTTTTGAACAATATACACATGCTTCTGCCAACAAAATCTTGACACAAAACAAGTCGAATGAGTTAACATTATTCAACTCATGACTAACAACACTGTTGAAAGTGACACAGTCTCATGCACGTTGTCACTTAACGGCTGTTCTGCACACAAAATGCAATAAGCGAGTCATTTCTTAGCAAATGTTATCTTCATGGCATTTGTCGGCGTAATCTTGAAGCCCTGTAGAGCTTCCTTTGCCGCTGTTGACTGACTTTCTTTTTCAAACTCAACGAAGGCAATATCATGTCTACCCGGCACAAGCCGAACTTCCTTGAAACCCGGAAATCTACAGCAGTAACAAAGGTATACAATTTTAAATAGCTGACAATGAAATATCACATAATAGCATTTTTACGCACTGCAGCACGTGTACTAAGGGTGTACTAGCTATCGTAATTCTGTCTGTCCGTCCATCTGTCCTGGTGTCACATCCTGGTACTGATTCAAGCCTAGGTGAGACATAGACTCCGGGTTTTCACCATATGATAGCGTAGAGTCTCTAGTTTAATGTAAGCAAATTTCGTGCTGCTGGGTGAGAAGATTCCCCTCGAACGAGGACATCAACGAGGGGTACCACTCTAAGAATTCGTTATTTCATCGCTATAAGCTCGTCTAGCATGTTAACGGTTGCAGATAGACACAGACTTGCTGCTTATCATAACAAGCACTGCTGACGAGCTTTCCAGGGGTACCGACATTGATGACCTTGAACAACTTTTAACCCCAAAATAGGGGTTTTTTTAGTGAATTTTTCGCAATTTCGGGCTGCAACACACATTTAAAAAGTGAATTTATGCCGAAATTACTGGAGATGGTCCAAGACGACCTGCATATGAAATTAAACTGATGCTGTCTTGTGTCTTATGGGCATTAGCTCAGATTTCTTGTTGAAATTCGTGTACAGTACAACAAAATTTCTGACACCTGACCACCTGTATTAAAGTGTTAACCACTATATGCAACTAGCATAAAAGCCTATTTTAAAGTAGTCTTTGTAGCAATGCACAGGACAGCATCAACTTGTCACAGCTCTGAGATACTGCCTATATGCATTTCCAGTAGAAGCACACAGTTAACGAGATCGTTAAATACTTTGGTAAATGAAACACAAGCAGTGGTTGCTCACTGGTTGAACAGCATGGACAGCATGACGTCGCTGGTCTCCGGTGGCAAGTTGGTGAGGAACAGTATGTAGTGTGGTGGCTGTTCAGCCACATGTGACCCGGCCGACATTGGCACGACAGCTGCACATGCAAGCACCAGTCATTGCTCACTCAACAACCATATGTATGTCAATGACAAACAGCCAATCAGGGGCTTAATTTACAAAGCTTCGTAAAATGGACATTTGTAATTCTTTCGCATCTCTTTCGTATGTCAGCTAATAAGCTATCGTACGAAAAGTTTACGAAAGAATTGCTAAGGAATTACGAAAAACATACGATAGACTTCAGATTACGAGAGAGTTACGAAGAGTTTGCAAAACGTTTACGAAACTATTCGTAACTCTCTCGTGACATTTTCGTAAGTGCATTTTACGAAGTTTTGTAAATTCGGCCCCTGTTTCACAACTTCATGGCCATCACATCTATTGTGAAGCTGGGCAGAAATTTTGATACATTTCTCGGACAAAAGTCGTCTCATATGACACTGAAATATGGCCTGCGAAATTTCGTCCAGCTATCATCCTATGACTCCAGTAAACAGCATAAATTCTAAAGGAGCATAAGATGTTGCAACAAATACAATGGCAAGTATATTCTGCAAACCGCTGGCCAGCTGCTTGAGCACTGAGCACCAGCGGTCTCTATATTGCACAATACAATACAATACAATAATAGCATTTGTAGAGCGCTATTTACGAAGCGTCCAGGAGCGCTGACAGAAACTAGCGATGATATGCTCTGCGAAATAGTTCAGTCTTTAAACG
>Ga0056124_1000563_pt1 | contig 12098 bp, 3 predicted proteins | sample WorMetHEROISLAND_2_FD_70069 | JGI IMG/M metagenome (GOLD analysis project Ga0056124, IMG submission 70069) | Marine gutless worms symbiont microbial communities from Max Planck institute for Marine Microbiology, Germany - Olavius sp. 4 HERON ISLAND | ecosystem: Host-associated > Annelida >... | reverse complement strand
GAACAGATGTATTTTATCTTGAAAAAAATTTTCTTCAACATGTGTACAATACTAGAATATTACTACTGCAACAACTGCAACTAAAGATCTGCCCACTTTACTTAAATTTAAAAATTCAAATACATCAGATATTTGTGCTATCTTTGTCAAAAAAATCATGGGTGGCCACGAAACTGTGGAGCCTGGAGCAAAACTGCCCCGTCAGACAAGTGAGCCTTCGGACTACTGCCCCTTCGGACTAGTGACCCTTCGGACTAGTGACCCTTCGGACTACTGCCCCTTCGGACTAGTGAACTGTCCCCGACACGACTTCGTGCATATTACATTGCAGACCGAGTAAATTGAGTTCAAGACGCTCTGCATTAGCGCGCATCCATCTCGTAATGTCTAACGTGGAACCACGTCCAAGAGTGTATCGTATTTCCCCCAAATTTTCCGACTTTGAATGAGACGAAGACGTTTATCGAAAAAAAAACATGAAACAGTTGTTACTGCCTTAAATCAGCGTACAATTACGCAGCAGGTGTTAGCAGTGAGCCTGTTTACCGGAATCTGACAGTCCATGTATGCAGTTAAATGATACTCGTAAATATTAACGTAAAGTAAACAACACTCAGCTACTAAGTTTGTGGCTTCGTGGCAGCTATTTTCCGCATGTTTCGAGGATACCCTTTTTAACAATATCGAGGTTTTTAGAATAACAATAAAATTGAGAGAGGAGAGACTCTGAATGTGTGCGATAAGGAGTTGTAACCATGTGAGATAAACCCTTTCAGATGTTAAAGCGTTTGAAAAAAAACACATGAGGAACAATGTTTCATCAGAATTTGTCAAATTTCTACGATTCTTTGCATAAAATGGCTGATTATAAAAGTAAAAAATCTTTACTTATGGCAAAAACAAAAAGAAATCGATTTAATGCAGTATTCCAAACAATTCGCTACGTTTAACCACTATAATTCGTCAACAGTATACTCAAAGACTGTTTTACCCTCGCTATGTAAATATGTTGTGCCGATAAACCTTCGTAAATCACTGTATGTTACAAAACGTGTTTTTGCATGTCACTTCTAATGTTGAACTTTATAAGCTACGCTTGAACGATCAATGAAAATAGTTACATTTTTCACACATGCGGATAACTGCCAAACTGACAAATAACTAACAAATGTTCTGAGTTCTTTTGATCAGTTCGGACGTTCGCAGGTGCCCCCAAGTTATCGGCCGGCAGAAGCGTCCCTGCGTGCTGTCTAGCGCGTTATGTCAGTACGTGCCTGTAGCTCGGCATGTAGACGACGACGACGACGCAGGCCGACACGTGTTGCGGCTGCATCCAAGTTATCTCGACGAAGAAGCGCCGTGCATTCCACGTAATGTGATTGATAGGTCTCTTCGGTACAGCGCTCGGTCGCCTAGCTAGGTGCTGACAAGCCGCTAATACAGCCAACTGATGGCGCTCGCTGGCTCGCTCGGTCGGTCGGTCAATATTGCTGATAGATAGCGTGCGTGTCGCGACGATCCACGTGCGCCCGACTCCAACATGGATTAGTCGCCGTGGCACGTGACCTGTCTTTGACGGCGATCAACTGTACGCCAATTATTCTTCGAACATCGACTGGCGGCTCGGAATAAGTGCTATAATTTCTTCGATGTACCTGCGGCAATTGGCAAATAATTACCTGAAGATTTTCGGGGCACGTGCTTCAAGCAAAACGAAATCGTAGCATTGCACAGGAGCATGAAAACCGCGCTGATCCGTGTACATTCAAAGTACACTTTAGATTATCGTTAGCTGCTAGGTAAAAAAAACAAATATTTCAAAATTGTTTAAAAATCGACATGACCGTAAATTTCGAAGCCTAACTGCTTCGGTCAGCAGATGATATAAACTGGATTGGCACCAGTGGCGTAGCGACAGGGGTGCGGGCCGCACCGGGCGGCACTTGCTAGGGGCGGCAAAGGGGCGAAAAACGCCGAAAATTAAAAAAAAATCCCCTGAAAATTCAGATTGTTTCATATGTGTTTGCGTGCAAGAAAAACAAAGCGTTACGGCCAGCGTGTACCTATCGTCAGCTATTCCGTCGGGTACAGCTCTCTAGTTTTCAAAAACCTAAGACGGCAAATTTGACCACCGCCCTGGGCAGCCAAAGGTCTGATTGTACGGTCTGATTGTCTACGCCACTGATTGACACGTTGGAAATACAACATTTAGAACACATTGTCGCAACACTAGATCACCACAGACTTACAGCAAATGAATTATGTCACGCCGCTGCATTTTGTCATTACTATTTACAAGTTTCAATCGATGCATAGAGTCAGCGGCGAATTTGTTCATAATAAACGCAAAGTTCTATGCTAATATGTTCTGTCTAACATTTTAATCTAAGCCCTATAGACTAGACTATATTTGTCATATTTCTAATGGTCAGTTAGGCTTCGGCTATATTTCAGGTTTCGGATAATAAACAAGCTGTTTATACACTCACATAAAACATAGCAGTACTGTGTAGGCTTACGTATCCAACCGGTCAATTATAATCAGCTAACCATACTTAGACAGACTTAGACAGACTTTATAAGGGATCAGTTATTTTTGTCCAGGGCAGTTCAAACTGTTGCCCCGAGCACATAGGCCTACAGCTGTCAAATATTGATTACTGGGCAACTGTAACACTGACGTACTGTAGTCCCAGTCCCTGAGTTCAGCTATAGATCCAGCCAGAACACAAATTAAACTAATTATGCGTAGTGATGTATATATCCACAACAAGAAATCTGAGCTAATGCTCATGATACGCGCGACAGCATAGTGACAGACATTGCGCGTTTTGAAGGGGTACCGACATTTGTCGCCTTCGTACGTAGGACTCCCTGAAACTACAGGGTCGAAACTGTTAACATTTACGTTTTATGCTGAAAATTTCATATGCAGGTTGTCTTGGCCTATCTGTAGTAATTACGGCGCAGTTCACTGTTGAAATGTGTGTTGCAGCCTAAAATGACGAAAAAATTACTAAAGACCCCTATTTGGGGGTTAAAAGTCGTTTAAGGTCATCGATGTTGGTACCCTCCGAAAGCTCGTCAGCAGTACTGACAGCAAGTCTGTGTCTATCTGCAACCATTCTCATGCTAGATTAGTCGACAATAGCTGAAATCGTGCGTTTTGAAGGTGGTACCCAAATTTGATGCCCTCATACGGAGGACTTGTTGAACCTAAGGGGTCGAGTCGAAGCTTACTCCGTTAGAATCTACGTTTAATGATGTAATTTTCATATGCAGGTTGTTTTGGTCTATCTTTAGCAATTTCTGCGCAATTCACTTTTAAAAGATGCGTCGCAGCCTAAAATCGCTAAAAAATCACTAAAATCCCCTATTTTGGAGGTTCAAGGTCGTTCAAGGTCATCGATGTTGGTACCCCGGAAAGCTCGTCAGCAGTCAGCAAGTCTGTGTTTATCTGCAACCGTTCACACGTTAGACGTGTTAATGGCGGTAAAATAACGATTTCTTACGGAGGGTACTCCTCTTTAATGCCTTCGTTCGAGGAAATCTCTTCACCCACGAAATTTGATCGCAAAAAACTAGACTACGCTATCTTACGATAAAAACCCGGAGTCTTCATCTCACCTGGGCTTCAATCGGTACCGGGTCGTGACAGACAGACAGACAGACGGACGGACAGAATTACGATAGCTAGTTAGCGCTTAGCACTACGTGCTGTCGCGCGTAAAAATGTCACAAAGCGTTGTAGATGCTACTGTTGCTTGTTTGCCGTCAATGAATGTTAAGTTATCGCTAGTTGTCGTCGTTTGCTGCGGGATGCCAGACGTCGTCAGTGTAAGTGAATTTCAAGTTTAACGTGAAGTCGGCGAAGAGACACGCAAAACAGAACATACCTATGCCGCGAGTGAGCAAACTGACCTGGAACGTTATATACGCTAGATATTTTAGAGTTCTCATTCGTGGAAGACTTGAAAACTTAATTTAGCGTAGGATAACGACATACATAACGATCTTAACATGTATTCAGAATTAAATGCAGATTACCTATAGATGGAGGTAGAAGCTAAACAAACGAACAGACGTAAACTGAAAGTAGAGTAATAGCGGTCCTTGTCACAGCTAATGGACAACTGTCACCAAGTCCAAATGAGACGACATGTTTATGAACTAGATCGTTTATTTTAGCAGACATGGCAGGTGCACGGCACGCTACGGCTATCGTATTTACGGCTCCTACAGCGTCTTTCCAACGACAGACAGACTGGCTAAGCCTGATTTACTCCCTTACTAATACGGCGCTCGCCAAGACCAGGCTTAGTCGCTCCGTCCAGAACTGCAGCTGCTGCTTCTGGAATCAAATTAAGTAGCTGTGGTAAAAATGACCCAGCTTAGCTTACCTTCCATTGTGACCATACTGCCAGCCACACAAGGTCAAAGTCACTCACTGTATGTGCACTGACTCTAAAAACCTGGTACGCAATAGTATGCCGCACAACTCGTGCAAAAGTGGAACATTATGGATAACTGCTGTCATAGTTAGTCATCCAGCAATATATCTTTATTCGTTTTCACGTAGCTATCTCAGTTGTCTGAAAGAAATGTGAAAAATCTTGTTAGCCGGCGCATAAAACAGATTTTAACATAACACGCCATTTCAATGTCATTCAAGGTCACGTGTTTTAGAGTCACTGCAAAGCCGATAAGGCTTTATGTCGATAGTTAATAATGTTAGCCTTATCTCTAAAGGTTCCGAAGATATGGCGATCGAACTTACTGCAAGTCGCCGTTTTCCACAACCTCACTGTCGTTAGACGTTTCATCTCCATTCTCCACGGAAGCCCCGGCACGGGTATCCACATGAGCTTGATACTGCGTGCAAGCAGAGTTTCTGAGATACATTTCTGCCAATGATGTATTGGGCTATCTTTTTCAAGTTTCCCCGGTGAGCTCCGAAACAGCATGATTTATAATGTGCAATGTTCGTTCAAGGTCATTTTGGCACCTATTGAAAGCACGTCTGCGACTTCCTATTAGCGATCAATAGTAATCTAGACAAGTTGGCTCTATCGCGCACCGTGTCTGAGATACGGCTACTTATTGTTGAAAATCACCAATTTTCCTACCCCTCTCTAGTTTAACGCACTCGATCGGGGTAACCCCTTTCGAATTTCTAGAAAACTTTACATTTCCTGAGAACATAGTCCTTCCCGGAGCGCAGAGTAAAGATTTGACACAACACAGCTGTGCGACTGACGGGCGGACGCCCGTGCCATAGCAATACAGTGCATCTGCATAGTTGCATAGATATGCATAGCTATGCTGAGGCCTTGGTGTAAAAATGAGACACACTGGTAATAAATGCGGCGTAACTATCGTATAGTCACAGGAGTGCAACTTATGAAATCTCACGTGCGAAGCACACTCGCGCTGTTTGTCACGTTAATCCGTTTTGTGTTTCGAAAACTGCATTCGTTGAGCTAAGTATGCGGCACAGAGCGTACAAGATGTCGGCCCTTCGCTGTGAAGAAAAAGGTTTTAAATTTTTAAACGAAACGCTACACGCGGACGTCATGCAGTGCGAACAGCGGCGTCTTGGACCGTCATGAAAGACGGCGTGACAGCTGTTGCTGCTGCTGCTGCTGCTGCTGCTGTTTCGGTGGCATCTAAGATCATCTGTGGTGCTGCCGCAGGCTGCATGGTGTCCAGCATTATCATGTCGACACGTCGCGTTATGTTCGACGTCGTTCAAGCAGTAAATAATAACAACAGTGCCATTCTCATTCTTACTCATCGTCGACTTAAGCCGTACAGTGCTTTGTTTGCAGATCAGAGTTACTATTAAAGTATACGATGACTGATACAACTGGAAATGAAATTGACTTATACAGGAGCAACACTGAGCAATAACGTCTTGGAATTCTGGTTGACTGTTGTCTAAATTTCTCTGAGCACGTGCATAAGACAACTCACGAAGCTAACAGCATAGGCCTAATGGCAGTTATTAGAAGGACATTTACACAACTTGATTATCAGTGTTTTACTTTACTGTTTATATCGTTGGTACGTCCACATCTGGAATACAGAATACCTTTATGGTTTCCGTAAAATGGATATCGAAGAAATCGAAAAAGTCCAGAGACGACTCAGTCGAGATACCAAGCAAGCAAAATCTTTACGTGGTTCATCACATGAGCAACGACTTAGAAAGCTAAACTTGTCAACATTAAGATATCGACGTCATCGTGGAAATATCACTGAATTGTATAAAATACTATGGAATTGTAATAAAAACTATTTCAGAAATTCTTCATTATTTTGGCACAAAACAGCAGAACAAGAGGGCATTCTCTAAAATAAGTCCCACGGTACTCCAAGACGGACATAAGAAGAAATTGCTTTTCAGTCAGAGTTGTCAAACAATTGAATTCATTACCTGAATTTCTTGTGTCATCTATTATTACCAGAGGTTTGAATCAAAATTGGACAAAAAGTGTGGTTACATCAGCGTGTTCGTTTCTGTTACAAGGAAGAACGCCGACTCTAATCATTAAAATCTGGACACAGAGGACCCAATATCCTGCGTCCAAAATTCACCGATAACACGATGATGAGTAGATGTCACACGAACGAAAAGCATAGCGTACGCTCAAATAAAAATAAAGTTTGTTACAAACAGTGAGAAATTCAACGGACAGTCTTTACTCGGGACTGTCTTCTTGGATTCTGGGAGTTTTTCAGATTTCTTATGCTTATTTAATTTTCCTTTTTTAGTTTCTTTGTTGCTGTTTTGTTCGGTTTATTGGGGGCAAACTATAAGCTGGTTATTTTTATTTGCTTCGTTTCTTACTTTTAAAATAATCGTTTGATATACCATGTGTTAAATGTGTAATTTATTCCGTTTTGTTTTACATAACTACCGTCTTTCACTTCTTTGGCATGCTAGCCAGTGCAACGATCACCTGAATGTTTACCCGCGACGCACGTAGTGCAAAGTGCGGTATTGTCATGTAAGTTGTCCGTCTGTCCGTCTGTCTGCAAGGTTGACATATCCTGGCCATATAGGGTGGGTTACTTGAAAAGTAATTAAAGAATAATTTGCTTCAGTTCTTATTTCAATAACAATGTTAATACTCGTTTTGCAGTAATCGCATTCATATAATCACAGATAACATTCGTGTATAGTTTACGTCCTCAGTAACCAACGAGCAACTGTCGTTATTGCCGTTAACACCACATTAATCAGGGCGCTACTGTCAGTTCGAAGAAAACATTAAAAACATAAAATATTCATGAACACCACTAGTTGCACGACGGGAACGCGTGACTTTCGGTCCACTTACAATACCGCTTTTTACCGAATCTATATGCGTTTTTTACGGTCGAAAATATCGTTTCTTTCTTTTCTCCAGCACTTAAATGGAAACCTATTCAGCAGTATCGAGGAACAGATTAGTTGCTATAATATCTTCATATATCACACCGTATACATATCACAAACCAATACAAGAGACCACCCAGCGAGGACGGACGTAGAGACGAATGCATAAACGTGCAGTTGAAACTGTTCGCCGACGCACCATTCACTGGACGCTCGCCGACGGTCGTTCACACCGGAAGTCGTAAAAACAATATTTAGTGTTGAGCGTCTGCGACAGTGGAAGACTCATGGTCGGTCGTCGGTGGCACACACGTGGCCAGGGTCCGGCGCAGGTGCTCTATCAAACGCTGCTTGCTGTCAACATCGTCCTGCAGTCGTCGCAACCGGTCTTCGTACAGACCTCGTGGTGCCATCTGGCGTATCAAAATAACACACTAGCATATAAGAATACTGGTAAGTAGTACAATGTATGTATGTCGAAGACGTCGAAAATTGACCAACAAAATGGTAAAGTTCGGTACTTCTTCATACAGCGCTGCTTACATGAGTCACATTCGTGACCAGAAGAACTTTGCAATCTCGCAAGTGGCAGCTGATTGACAAGGGCTAATGATAGGCCTACCGCAGCGCATTACACACCGTGCCTGGCAATAACATAAAAAAATTTAAACTACCTTTTCTATTTTGGCACACATTATACCAATGGTACGTTTTACTAAAACATGTAAAATTTGCTTTCAAAATTTGCTCTCATTATGTCGTGTTGACGTAATTATGACGTCATCAAAACTGCCATTTTTATTGTATCCTAGGTGAAAAGCTGACAATATTCCACATAATAACTGTAACAAATTCAAACGTTGTGCGTAGACACAAATTAGGTGAGGTGGAAAATGAGTGCACCTCACATAAACCCATCCTTTATGCTATCTGTGTGCCAAAAATTATCACAGTTGGTAGACATTTGACGAACTTCTGACAAAAACAATTTTGCACAGTTTTTTTTGAGACACGGTGTACATACATTTAATTATTATTAGGCTTCAGCTTATCACGATTCGGAGTGCCTGTAGTTTGCATAGTTTTTAAACGAATAAATGGCGAAAGTACCAAGTGTTGACGCATGTAGTCGGCGACCAGCCTTCCTATCTCGTTGCAGAGAAAGTCAACGTCTGACGACGACGGCGATGCTTCGGACTCTTCAGTGTGGTTAGTTGCCGAGGATCCTAAGTGACGTCGGGTGAGTGGACTTTGCTGCGTCGAAGCGACGTTTTGGACGCTATCTGGCACGCTGTAATCCATGTCAGACTGCAGCAGCTGCCACGCGGGTCGATAAGCAGTTGTTACAGATGGAATGTGTTGAGATGTATGGCGGTCATGCGACTTGTCATCCGACCCGAGCGGCGTCTTGAGTGCACTCGGGTCCAGCACAACTTCCGCCTCCTGCACGCCGCCTTCGTCTTTCACCGGACCATCGCTGTCTGATGACCGGGCCACAGAACCAGCGTGAACATTACCAGGACACTCGGCTCTGTTGCTCTGACCGTCAGAGATGACGCTGATCGTTACGCCTTGCTTCTCGCCGGAGGATGGCGCGTCGCCTTGGCAACTGCTCGAACACCCGGAAGCCGCAGTTCCGTGTTGGTCGTTGAGAACGTCGACACGGCTGTCATCTGTGTCCGCTACTCGGCCGCAGCGTTTCAACCACTTGCTTCGCTTCTCGTAGACGCCTTCAGAGCCGCAGTCTTGCTGATCGCTGCTGTTGTCGTCGCGCACCGTCAGAGTTTGTTCCGACTTCTTGTCTGGAACGGTCGACCGGTCGACGCAGTTGACGCTGTTCGGAATGACGGTCGGACGCACGCGAGTCGTGCTGTCAGTCGTCGCTGAGCGGCCACGCCAGCCAATGCCATGTCGCTGGTCGCTGGAAGACGGCGGACCGCCAGGTCGTCGACATCGCCTGCGCAGCCACGTCAGGCCCTTCACAAGCCGACGTGACGCGGCTGCCTGGTCGCCGTCACCGGAAGGTTCCGCCGCCGGCGACTGGACGAGACTCGGTCCGTTGGCGGGCCGACAAGGCGCCGTCGTGTCGTTGTCGTCAGTGTAGGGGGAAGCGTCACTGTCGTGCGACGGAGTTACGTTGGACGCCGTCGCCGCGGCGAGGCTGAGCTCCATCATGCCCTTGATGAACCCAGTGCTCGAGCTGACCATCTTCAGCACTGCGCCTCCCTTCTCCACATTCTCCGACACTTTCACCAGACGTCGCCTCTTGTGCTCGTCCAGCTCCTGCAGTCTCCGTCGACCGTAATCTCGGATCAGAAGCTGCACATACACAGAAGCTCTTATGCTATAGCGCCTTCTGTGGCTTGTTTTAGAGGAAAGAAACACTTGCAGACATCTTACCCCATATTCAATAAGTGCGGTCTATCTGTGTGTTCGTTAGACTCTGCTGCTTATCCTCCCCAAGCACTGAACTCGGAAACGATCTGAACTTACAACTGCTTATAGCTGCGACAATTCCCGATGGCTTACGAGGATCCCAAAGGTCACTCAAGGCCTTTTGAATAATCTAATTTTCTAACGTATTCGCCACGCAACTACAAAAATAGGCTTCATCAGGTTCACTGCATGTGGCCATTAATTAGCTTATAGTTTTTACCGCTCCATGCTAGAGCAATGGAGCGGTCATTAACGCTTGTTCCAGCCACTGCGGAAACTGATATGCATTGTCTGCACCGCGTTCAATTGGCCCAACCAACCAGCTAATTAAGTTGTCATGTGAATAGAAAGGTTGGCAAAACCAGCACAGACGATCTGGCAGTCAGAATTCAGAATTTTATTTAGTAAGAACATAAAATTTATTAAATAATGATTTCAAAACAATTCTCGCTTTCACATAATAAAAAAACGACCACGATAGAACTTACGCCACCAGCGCACCTGCATCAACGGGCTACATTACGCGCTAAACAAATGCAACTATAATAATTATTATTATCACTACGGCCCGCGGAAGCGAAAGCGGCATTGTTTTCAGCATTTTCGCTGTTTTATTTTCTCTGTTAGAGCGATAACTCATTAACCGCTGCATTTAGCTTGATGAAATTTTGCACAAACATGTATCTTGACAACTTTTAAAAGCCTATTGAATATCAAGGTCATAGGTCAAAAGTCAACGTCACTTGGGTGTTTTGTGTTTTATGTGTGGATGGCACTGCTTGAACCAGTTGGCCTGGATTCGCGAAATGTTTCACATATGTTTAGTTGTTGTAAAGATCTTCAGAGGTTCAATCAATCAATCAATCAATCGTTCATTCATTCATTCATTTGTTCCATGAATAAGAGCACTTATGGTAACCTAAGTTCTAGCCATCGTAACCATCGTAACCTAAGAGAAGTTCTCTCATTTTTCTCAACTTACCGTCAACAGACCGTCAGATCTAGCCTAGTTCGGATGTATGGGGTGAACGTGCTTTCTCCATGCAATGTACGAGACATTTGCACGTAAAGCATTATCAAGACCAGTAAGGTGTTTGTCACTCATTCAACATTGGGTTACCCGTGGGCTGTACTTAGCCTTGAGCAACGGCTGACATGCTTGTTATAATTCTTTATTAATCGTAACAACGAAAACGTTGGATTCATGCACGTAAGAATAACGTAACTCGTGTCCGTTAATTCACTGTTATTGTGCACAAACAGCAACACTAGTCGACGGAGACTATTGGCTTACCTCTGCAACTGAGGCCCAATGTCAGCGGCGTATGGCCTATACGTTGCGCATCGAAAGCGAAACGATATACGACCGTTTGGCAGAGATCTGCATAAATCATGCCCTGCAATTGTCTATAGCAACGAATCGCCTATGTTGTCTAGCAGCACCGCGCCAACATAAAACTTGTACCTCGGCTTCTGGGTGGTCTTTGAATGCAGCGAGAACGTCCTCACGGGACAGAACGAACAATTCCGAATATCCGACAGATCTCACGTCAGCTGTGCGCCTATACAGCCAGCCAGCATCGCCGTCTAACCGTCTAACGTCTCGACTACTGCAGCGATTACCTCTGATACCTTGTCAGTTTCATTCTCCTATAATATTTCATGTTAGCAAACAAAGGCTGGAACGTTGGTTCTGATTACATTGACAAAACCTAAACCGACAAACACAGCTTAAATTGCATTCTGTTTTAAAGATCAGGTAAAACATTCATTGCAGTCTATTGTGAAGTTCAACATTACATATTCCGCAACAGCATATTATTAGCAACGTTTCATGTGCGAAGAGTTTAAAGTAATGTAAAGTGTCGCCTCTGCGACGGCTAATCTTTTTGCTATTAGGTGTATGTAGTTTTTCTTTATAAACAGTGCATCGTGCACGTAAGATGCCAGATAAAATGTACGAATTCGCAGTTATCTCATATATTATAGTTACAGGCATATACGCCACGTTAACAGCAGAAGCGAATGCAAACGGCTCCTGCAAGTGTTATAAAATAAACGCGAGTATTTGGCCGCGGTTACGTGTAAAACAAGACGCACTTTAAATGCTACAAAACATTTTTCAAATGTTTTATTTTACACGTAACCACAGCCTTTGGACATAGCGAGTGAACATTTTACCGGTTAATTCCGCCGTCCATGTTTAGTATTCCGATTTCTCCGAAAAAGTCCCCGGCACCCATCTGCTTCAGCACCTCACCCGAGTCACTGTACACAAAAC
>Ga0056124_1000562_pt1 | contig 12108 bp, 9 predicted proteins | sample WorMetHEROISLAND_2_FD_70069 | JGI IMG/M metagenome (GOLD analysis project Ga0056124, IMG submission 70069) | Marine gutless worms symbiont microbial communities from Max Planck institute for Marine Microbiology, Germany - Olavius sp. 4 HERON ISLAND | ecosystem: Host-associated > Annelida >... | reverse complement strand
ATGTGTGGAAAAACAGAAAGCAGTTGATCGACGATCAATTCGGAACATCAAGTTAATCGGAGATCAGTAGATCGGAGATCAAAGTTAATTTGATTGGCGATTGAAAAACCGGCCCTTAGCCTCTACACACGAAGTTAGCGACTTGCGCACGTCTTTCAGTTTTCTCTTACTACACAGAACGTACACAGAAAGTGTTGCCTAACTGCAAATATGTATTATGAATAAATCACACCACAATAAAAGAACCAAACGAACAACTATGAAACTGGCAACAAACTGAAGCTGCGCAAAGCACAACGACAAGAAAACACTAAGAACTGGTGACGACGTCGAGAGACGGCGGCGGCCAAGCTGCATAGCTGCGAGCTGCAGTACCTCGACGTATCAAAACCAAATCACAGACTCGCTTAACGTACACAGTCACTGGCCGACCACTGGAATATCAATCTGTAATTTGCAGGAATATTTCTCGACATCAAGAAAAACCGAACGTACCAAAACAAAGCACACACAAACGACACTTCACACAATTTTCACTAGACACATGGGAGACTGAAACTGATATGCGCAACCACTTCTATTCACAAGAAAACGCACTAATTTTCAGCTTCTGCACCTCTAAAAAAATTTTAAAGCACAATATCAGGATGTGCTTCAATTCAGGTAGCAATGTTTTATATAAAAAGCAGCAAAAACAGACGGAGTTGAAGAAAATACAGATCAAATACACTGGGCCAATATGAACAACTGATTAGTGCGTGTGGACGTGATATGCAACCATATTATTACAAAATCTTATCAGGCAACAACAGCCTCATCACAACAGAATGACCCTATGCTGCAACTAGAAATTATTATAAAAAAACTAGAAACTCAATGAGAATTAATACAAAAAACACTACCAAGACAAAACTGCATACAAAGCATGGCTAGACTTAAAATCGGCGCACTTTTTTTACAACTGTAATTCCAAAAGGCATCAAACACTTTACATTTTTAGGACAAGACAAATTATTTTAAAAAACGAAGTCTTAAACAAGTATCAATAAATGGGATAAACTGAGAAATAAAAAAGACATTCACCTCCAAAATCAAAAAAACCAAAGTGAACTGTTTCCACATACATTCAAGCTGTGTGCCTTGAGCTATATACACCATGCATCGACATGAACTGTGTGAAGTAACAATTACACTACAGCATCAATTACTACTTACTTAGCAGCAGGACGTCTGCGTGTCATCACCTTCATAAAAACAGTGGCTGTCAAACGATTAGTTTTTTTTAATCATGTGACTAATTATTTTAATTGTGTGTCAGTCGTAGTCACTCATAACACATATCTTTGATAAGTAAATGCGCAACGTGCTCAAGAACTACAGTGCATGTAGCCAAAACAAAGATAAGGTAAGAAACGAAAAAAAACTAATTTCCAGTGCTATTAGCTTGTATTTTAGCGATGTTTAAGCGCAGTGAGATAACCACCGAAGAGGAAAGCAAGTTGCTACAAAGTAATTTCTGTCACTGTGCTAATAGCATCAATTCTCAATAAAACTTTCTTAATTGACATGTCGACATGTTCATTGAAATGCCAATTCAACAGTGTTAACAATAATTGTCCAAAACAGACAAACATGAGATACAGGTTTAAGTATTGTAGTGACAGAAGCGGCTACACAGGATCTGTGGACATATCGTTTGATGCCATGCAAGAGTATACAGTTTGAAGAATGACGGTCAAGATAGCAAAGGAATGGATTAGGATTAATGTAATAAAGGCAGGCCAAAGAACAACCGGCTCAGTCAGGTAAACACAGATACTGGCTGGTAAAATGGTCACGTGTCACAGCAGCAAAGTGAACATAATACATTTACCTAAATTAAGATGATACAGATTTTGACCGAAACAGTCTGAAAGACTTGGGTAATGGTGTACGAAGTCTTGAACACTACTTAGCAGATATATGAAATGCCTCATTATGATGTGGCTTTTCAGGCATTAGAAGGTTCAGTAAGTATTGTAAAAAGTCAACTAATAGCCAGCCAAGTGCATGCGATCAAGCAACAGTTGGCTTTAATGCTACGGTTAATGACAGATCTCAAAGCTAACAGCAGTTTACAATATTATTTCCAGAAACCATGTTGTATTGTATGAGAAGAATCACAGCTAAATCCAAAGCAAACTGTCACAAAAAAACATACGACATATACTGCTACAACATTTAAAGTGTTGAACGTTTCAGACAAATGAGCTACAAAATCAATAGAATACAAATCTAGAAAACAGCTGAAAAAACGTTGTGATAAGTGAACATACCTCAGCACACTATTCTCAGTGGGCTCGATTCAACGGTTACAAATCAAGACTGCATACCACGTGACAAACATACCAACTTCAAAAACAAAATGGTGTATTCGAAAAAATGCTAAAGTCAGGATACGCAAATAATAGTAAAATAGATGAACAGCGTGACACTAGTGCATACGCAAGCGTCATTAGCAAAACAAGTGCAATATGATCACAGTCTACTGAAATAAAAATACTGATGCAATGACTCCGCTGAAAATGGAATAGGCTTAAAGCAAACGATGCAGGATAAACTTTCACAGCAAAGCAAAAGCAGAAGTTAAAGTCAGACAATGCCGATGACTGCTGCGCTACTTACTGAATTCAATCAATCGTCATTTCCATCACAACGTTCCTGCCAATTTTATAAAAACAGCTACACTACTCTCACGACACTAAAATTCTACATAATGCATAGCTATACATTAAGGTTTTTTTTCGTGTGGAATACCATACAACCTCACTTGCGGGAATAAGACATTAGCTACAACGATATCAAATGGCAACGAATGACACAGTTGTCCTGACAGACTGCAGCACAGAGCATTATGACATTTGTTTTTACTTGTGCCATACAAGTAATTGAAATAACCTTACTTACTCACCTACATACAGAAGAAGCACTCAGCCGGATATTTTACACTAATGTGCAAAGAGTAACTGATCCGAATCACACGTGCAACTGGTCAGGTGCAATTTCAGAACAACACACAAGTTGTTGAATCATTCGCCGAGTTAGCTAGATGTGCTCCGCGGACTGAGTGGATGTGATGACAATAAACACACACGCACCAATATAAATATGTACACACACAATAAGTTAGCAATTGGCACTGATGAAAGAACAGCGGCAGACAGTAAGTAAGTAACGCTGTGTTACAGCAACAACACACACGTGACTTTACAGCAGATCAACACAACGCTGTGCATCCAGTTGTACATACAAACTGCAAAGCATTCTCTACACATACTGATATGACACGAAGCCAATAAATTAGCAATAATACAACTATTACAGTAATAACAACCACCAACTGAATATAGTGAATAGGCATAATGGCATAATGCAGCAAGTCGGCGGCAGTGTATGGCATAAGCTTCACTGACATGACAGTTCCAACAATGACCTGCAAACACCAGCTTCAACTATTCACAAACATTGACGCATCACCTTCCAACAGTAAACTGTAAAACTTCAACAAATAAAATGCATGCACCATGGTGCAATAGGTATTCTAATTAGGATTAGTGCTGCAACTGTGCCAACTGGTTGCCAGGTGAGTAAAGATACATCGGCAAAGTGGAGAACACAAAACGACAGCAAGTTGACAGCCTCGGGCCTGATTCACAGACACTGTCATAAGATTTATCTTATGATATGTCTTAGGTCCGTCGCAGGACAGAACTTAAGATATCCTAAGATGATTATACGACCTATCTTAAGAGTGACAGATCTAGCGATCATTCAAGACAAGTTTTGTGGATTCACTTAAGACTAGTGGTGCACATTATAGACTAGGTTAGTTGTGAGGTCAGGGGCCCACCTGCTATCATTGCTGGTGTTGAACGAATGAAGCTGCACAAGACTGTTCTGTGAATCAGATCACTGTCTTAAGATGACCGTAATGTGCAAACTGTCTTAAGATTATCCTAAGATCTTCTGTGAATCAGGCCCCTGGTCTGTTAAAGGCACATCAGCCGAGGTTTACTCACCTTCCATCACTGACCTGTCCATGTCTATCCACTGTACATCCAAGTAGACATTCACATTTCTCATGTTCCTAGGCTACTTCACAGCAGGCAACTTGTGCAGCTTCTTCATTCGTTCAACACCAGCAATGATAGCGGGTGGGCGGGCCCCTGACCTCACAACTAACCTAGTCTATAATGTGCACCACTAGTATAACGCAGCTAAGGATGAACGGTCTGTAAAACGGTCAGGTCACTGAGAAAACCACCCACTGCAGCAATCCCAGTTGAATTCTCTTGGATACATAGCCTAACTCCAGAAAATAAACCCACTGAATAAAAACCAAATAAAGAAATGCTTACAACATTATACTCTATAAGCTTCACGGTCTATGTAAACCACAAATCAGACAAACAAACCCAATGCCACCAGGCAAAAAGATACAAATAATATGTGACAATATCGAGTAAATTCAATGGCACAAACAATAAGTCTAAACTAAATGATTTATCCTACAACACAAATAACAGTAACAGTCGAGACATCAACACCTTAAATATTAAACACATACTACATAACAAACAGAACATCACAAACACCGAAGAATTATTTAATACCCGATAAAAACAAAAAAAAAATATCACCAGTGTTTCAATGATACTCTTCTCAACTCACTACAACAATAAAAACCAAACAACCTTATACTAAAATGCACCATTACCATTTTATCATAAAATGGTACAAATTTTTATTAAAATGACAATGAAAATGAGTGCTTCACTGAATTGCAAGAACATATTTTGTGAGTTGAAATCAGCAACAAAGTGCACTTGTAGAGCCGTGGAGATCACACTGATGACATCTGCTCATCAATATGCACATTATATTTGGGTTATTATGTGGCCATCCTACAGGCAGCATTACACGTCTGTGCTCCTGACATGACAGAAAAACTGAAACATTCCTCAGTCCTCACGGTAGAGTAACCACTCAACAGCTGGCGCTGACAGTAGACAAGACCTAACCACTGTAAGACACATTTACTGTCAATGCCGGACATGCTCATCAACCCCACACATATCACGTCAGCAAATAACGTCAACATCTTCCCTTATTTATACAGAGTTACAACACTGAGCCACTATGTTAATGCCATTTAGAGAAACTCTTAAATGAAAATGTAGTAAAAAAACTGTGCATCATTAGCTCCAATAATTTCAACTCATTACAAACACTAAACTAAATTTACGTTAATCTAAAGGTAACGTGACTATGGCCAAGTGAGCTGGCATTTTCTTTATGACACAAAAAGCTTCACAGTCCTTTATATATACCGTATGCTGACTGTATTTCAGGCTTATTAAATTACACCCAAAGACGACCAGTTCACCACGGCACCATGTTGTAACTTTTTTACTGAATGACCTATTAGTAAAATGCTGTGGACGAAAGTGCACTAAAAACTGATCCACATTGCCGAAAATACTTAACTGAAATAAAACACGACTAAGTAAGCAAATGCCAACAAAATATAAGCAACAGGAAAAATGCAGGCACGCAACACAGTAATAAATAAGCATAACACAAGCACTGGCTGGTCTACACAGCTAAAATATACAGTGTTCAAACAAAAACAAACTTTGGCTGTCGGTTTAATATTCTTTGCCAGTCGTGATGTAACGGTGATGTCGCAAAATGTGTTGTCACAACAAGCTCGTTCATCTCAACCGGCGCCATCAGTTGACGCATAGCCACACTGCTTTGCTACCCAGCACAGCTATGCAGCAACTCATTCAAACTGATTGTTATTCGAGTGAGTTATGGTAGATAGAAAAAGACGGCCTTTTTATTTGAACACCGTGTACAATAGGATGACCAGTGGATAACACAACTGCGATTTGGAAAATTATCAGACACATAAACGCACTCACATGTATGAACAATAAGAATTTGAAGCTATGCAAATGTGCATTTTCACACTAAAACACATCACGTAACAAAATGTCCGCTTTGTAAAACCTAAAACCTATTGTACCACTAATCAGTACAAGTTCACGAAAATGGTAATGTAGGTGGTTAAATACTGCGTAAAGGGTCATTAACATTATCAAACCAACACATGTTATGTGCACAAATAACGCATATCTTAACTACAAATAACTCGACTATAAACAATTCAATGAATAAAACAGCCAGTGAATTGGCCACTGAAAAAGCTAAACAATACAATATATTAACTTCTTTACAATAAAAATAGAAAGAAACCACTGAAAACCCGAAAAATAACAAATGTTAATAAAATGAAAGAAAGTGGAGTATGCTCCAATGAACGATGTGCAGCTGGGCTTAACACCAACGGAACGGAAGTGACCTTGGCCGATCAGCTCCCTCCTTGACAAGTGGCTTGTGGTACTCGCGGCCAGGCCTCGAGTGAATCTGCATCCAGCACTGCTCACAGTAGTACTGCAGGCACATGACACTGGCGCAGAAGAACGGTGCAAACTTGCCTGCACAGCGTGCACCCTGGCACTCATCACACAGCTGGTCATCAAGCACATACGGCTTCACCTCCACCTGCACCCACCCACACACACACACGTCCATCATCAGCTCCAGTCTATCTACTTAGACCTAACAACATTCCTGTGCTTCTGGTTGCAGCCGGCGAAAAAGTAGAAATGGGGGGGGGTGCAAATAAATTTCTTTTCAAATTTTATGTCACGACATGCCGTGCAATATTACACAACAACCCATAAAAAACAAATTGACACACTGAATAGTACCCACGAGTACTAAAGTAAAGACACTGCAGCATAACAGATGCGATGCAAACAGTTTTTGTCAGTAAAACTTTGAAAGCAAACTAAAAACTGCCAAAATATCTTTGAGGGTGCAATAAAAATTTCAAAGATGCAGGTTTCTTAGGAATGGATGGAAACTGAAAGCACAGCAATTTTTTCGGCTTTACGAAATAAATGTAACTGGCTTTCATGGCACAGTTATCCGCAATCTATAACAGCAATTTACAATCAACTGTTTTAATTTTGTGTACTACATACTGTACCATATTGCATTCTGTGCAAAATAATTTTGTGAAACCACTTTCTGACAAGGTTTCAAACAGGCTTTGCGAGGTAAAATAGCTGTGGCTTTGAGACAGGAAATTGACGCTTGGCTCGCCACGTATCCTGAAACAGAATTTTAACTATAAGGTTATCCAATGCCTCAGCACAGCATGTTCCTTTGGTACACTACAGCTAGAGTCTTAGTGCTACTACCAAATTATTTCAAATGTCTCAGTAACATCCAGACAAGATCCAAAAGTTAAAATCTAGATGTATCCATTTCAGCAGTCCAGTAATAATCAGCATGCCACAAAATATCGCTCAATGGCAATGTTCAAGATTTTCTGCAGACGACCTCTACAACTGAATGCATTAAGAGGCAATAAACTGCATAAGAAATTTTACTTGTCAACAGCTGTATTGATTTCAGCAGCAAGAAAAGCCTGCGCATGTTATAAATACTGAGGCTGTATGCAGCAGCTGGAATGCTGCATAGAGAAGAAGGTTGCAATGCATCAATAGCAACAGCTGCTAGCCTCATTGACATTTGCCCAGTCGCTGACAGCTTTCCAATACATGACTGTATACCCCACAGTAGTCAACTCCACAATGACTGCAGTTCAACACTGTTTATTAACACTGTCTACCCACTCTACCCAGCTCTATAGCCAGAATTGAACTGTCTGTTCAACAAAGTGATTGGAAATTGCTGCTCTGTGCTATTAGTGACAGTACTGAACGAATAATCAATAAAAATAGAAACATAAGACAACTTTACAGCTGGTAAAACTAGCATGCACACAAAACAAATGGCTCAGCTAAACGTTTTTAGAAGGAGACAGACTCTATGATTGTCAGACATCAGCATTAAAGAAGACAGGTGCTTGTTTAACATACACGTTTGTCAATCTCGCCATGCTGGAGCTGCACAAATCTTGCACTTATGGCAGCAATGTAGCTCTGCTGGTTCGAGAATGCCACACGTCCGGCACCTTTAGGATATCGCAGCTCAGGGTCAGTGTCAATTCCAGCATAGCAGACTCCTCCATACAGACGATCCATTATCATAGCCAGCTCCACTGAATGCACAAACATCAACCTCACGTCCTCATATAAATACGTGGCAGGCTACAGGCGAATGCCTGTAGGCCTGTGAAAATTATGCCCACCTGCTAAGTACCATCCAACTAGAGTTAAAAATCCCTACTTATTCTATTTATTGCTGTGATGACAATACCCATGCACGCAGAATATTTTATTGTACTACACAATACTATTACATGTGTAGTTAATATACTTAATGTACATTACACTGAAGTTCCTTACCATTATAACATCAGAAATCAAGGTGTTTAATTATAATCGCATTGTGTGCTAACAGAAATGCCTCAAATAACTGCCAGACAAACCACATAGCATTTCACAACATTCCATCTATTAACTAGTACAACTGCAACTTTGATTTTTTGTCAGACAAATTCATCTCGAGTTACTCCAGTATGCCACATACCCAAAAATAAACTTTTGGGAATTGTTGAAGAAGGTGCTTTTACAAGTCAGGGGCGGTATGCATAAAGATGTCATACGTTAGCATGGAAGTAAGGCCTACGTCACAACTAACTACTTCCAAACTAGCAACTTACATCCAAACGCTGTCATAGAGAGCGACTAGCTAGTAGCAATGTAGTTGACGTTGGGTAGTTTGACTCTGAAATTTCCCAGCATACTCGCCCCGGCGCCCAACCTCACTGGCTTATGAATCACTACAGCTAAAGATAGACTTAGGCTATCTTGTTGAGTGCTACAGCCTAGAGCCTAATTACAGCTCTGTGTGCTGTGGGAATACGTGACACAAATAAACAAAATGTATCGGACGATGTATGTTTTATTCAGCAACTTTTAATACTAGAATTACTTTCAGTTGAGTAACTGACTTGCCATACGTCCTCTACGACACATGCTATGACAGCAGCTGCTCCGTAGCAAAGTTAGTTTACACTGAGAACAACCGAATAAATAATTACGACAAGCTGCAAGAGCGACTGGCGCTAGTTTGGATATAAGGGTTTGACTAGTGCTAAGACAATGTTATGCATACCAACTTACTGCTACGTTCGACGTAAGTCGATTTTAGTGCGGAAGTAATGTTATGACATTGTTAGTTATGCATATGGTCCCAGGTGACCTGTTTGGGCTACAACAAAACCTTCTTGTTGTCCAAGTAACAGTATCAAAGCCCTCAAAAGTACAGAGTTCTACCTATAGCTGGCTGTCTAAAAACAACTCATCGTTTACACCATCCAGCTGCTTGTAAGGAGGAAAACAGTCAACTGCTATTAAAGCTAGGCTACACATATACAGTTCAGCTGCAGCTTGTAGCACCACTCAATAAAGTGTTCTCATGTTTATTTTGGATAACTGCAGGCTTCACATAAGCCACAAAGTCATCTGGGATAAATTCATCAGGAAACCATGCCTATCTGAAAATGCTCTACATGTGACAACATGTGCCAGCAGGCAACAAAACAGTCAGCAACATAACGAGTTAACAATCCAGTATATCACCACAGTCCTACCTAACAAGTGAGCACATCATATCTAGGGTCAGAAGAAATTCTCTAAATCGCGGAAGCCGCGATTTCCGCGATTTTGGGAGCCTGCCACGATTTTTGACAAATGCCGCGATTTTGCAGCGCAGCCGTGAATTTGTGCGATTGTCCAAGAACTAGTGATTACACACACCAATTAATTTACACACTTTATATACTGATGCAATACAATAAATTTAAAAAAGCAAACTGCACTCGGGTGTCTCGGCTACTGGCAAAACATCAGAAGTGAGCACCTATAATGCACTGTAAAAATACATGAAATACCAGCACGCAGCGGTCTAGGAACTCCACCCACAAATATCGTCTTTCGTGGATCAAGTGGCTGAGATCCATCCATAACAAAGTCAGAGTCAGCTAAGTTCCACGGCCTAATCTGAACCTGTTGCACACATAAATGTGAGTCTCGATACTAAGCCAGTCACACTCAGCTTCCAATCAGCATTTTTCACCAAATCTCAAATCTACCTCCCCAAAGAGCCATTACCGGATAGCTTCATCACAACACAACAGCAGTAAGTCAATTTTCAATATACATACATTCCAGTTTATTGATTTTGCAGCCAAACTGGCTGGATAGGTGTAGAATATTCATTAAAATATACTAAGTATAACAAAATAACAATGTGCAATATGAATGAAACATGAACGAAATTCACACTCTAATATCGTGTCGTGGCAACCAGAAATAATGCACTGAAATACATGAAAGGTGAGAATGAGAACTGACCGCCTGTTATTTCATACATACATATGCTTTACAACACTGACACTTCATATCACTAGATGCCACACACCCATGTTCAGCTAAAAACAGATCACCAATGGTATGGTAATTGGTTAACCAGTTTTTATACCTATACTGGACTACTGGAGTGCTAGTATTCAGTCGTTCAGTCCACTATTATGAGGGGCATTCAATAAGTAATGAGAATCAATGTATTAGACTAAAAAATGTAATCGGGATAATGTGTGCCAAAAGTAGTGAAGATACGTTTAAATTTGTTAAAGTTATTCACAGAAGAGTGCAGGTCCTTTTTTTCCAGACACGGTGTAGAATGTGAATTTTTTTTAGTCTAATACACCGATTCTCATTACTTATTGAATGCCCCTCATACATCATGTTCTATGTAACAACATAACGAACAAATGGAAACAACAACGCTCGTTCAGCGTCTTCACGGGAATTCAACTGGCAAATATACACAAGAAAGCACTGAATGGCCAGCAAAGAACACATTTCATAGATTTAAGTTACTTTGCAAAGCATAATAAAGACAAACATACACAGTGTTCAGTACACTGAGACATACCAGCTTGTCTTTCATTGTTGGGCTGGTAACGCACCAGTACATCTTGCCATCCTCCACAATGGACGCATCAGTCAATGCCTGCACTGACAGCTCATCTTGGAACAGCAGAAAACAATATCCTATCAAACACAGGACAAACTCACATACCAAGTGTGCCTATTCCTATGCAGTCCTATCTCTCACACCTCTACCTCACATGATTACACATTATCGGCCTACCATTGGTAGGCATTATAAGGACTACTGAGTTAGAAAGCTGCTTAATACTTCCTAAACCTCGTCACTTCTTAGTAATTATCTGGCCATGTAAGATGGATGGTGCATTTAACTTGGCTAGCAACAAAAGCACGAGACTGCTAGCCATTACAGTAGTACAGTAATCATGATTCATTGCAAGTAACATTCTCGCAGTACTAGTGTGTCGAATACATTAGTTTTTTTACGAGAATGCACTATATAAATTCACATTTAGCATTTGATGTGCTCAAAGCATTCTGTCATAGCATTCAAATCTGGCTCATAAAAAGTTATTATACAAGCCAAAAGGCCCATCAACACTAACACACCAACACCTGGAATACTGGCTCGGTAGGCACAGACGCTCATCTGCACCGCTCTGGCGATCGCTGTCGTCGATGTTGGGCAGAAATCGTGACGTAGCAGCACCGAACGACTTCACTGCCGACGACTTTGCAACGTTTTTTACCAGCAAAGTCGACGCTATCCGTGCTGCTACTGCAGATAAGCCAACGCCACCACCAGAAGCTGGCGCTGTGAAATGCTCACTGTCAACGTTTCGTCTGCTGTCACAAGCTGAACTGCGAGCACTGATCACGAGGTCACCGATCAAGTCGTGTGCGCTCAATCCAGTTCCCACGTTTCTACTAGGCGAGTTCGTCGACATAGGCTAATGCTGCCGTATGTAACTCGCATGGTCAACTCGTCACTGCGTGACGCTCGAGTGCCGGACTCACAGAAACATGCCATCGTCACACCGCTGTTAATGCGGCCTGGACTTGACACCAAACTACAGGCCGGTGTCCAATGAGAAGTTCGTGTCGAAGGTCATCGAGCGTGCAGTGGCCA
>Ga0056124_1000561_pt1 | contig 12108 bp, 9 predicted proteins | sample WorMetHEROISLAND_2_FD_70069 | JGI IMG/M metagenome (GOLD analysis project Ga0056124, IMG submission 70069) | Marine gutless worms symbiont microbial communities from Max Planck institute for Marine Microbiology, Germany - Olavius sp. 4 HERON ISLAND | ecosystem: Host-associated > Annelida >... | reverse complement strand
CCTGTGCTTGGTATACCACCGGGTTGTGACAGACAGACAGACAGACGGACGGACAGAAATCCCATAGCTAATACGCGCTCTCAGCAGTACCTGCCGGTACAGCTGTCGCGCGTAATAAACTCTAGACGGTGTTGAAACGTACTTATTTCATGACTGTGATGGGCGGTGTGTTCTGCGTGGGACGTGCGTGTGATAAACAGGCGCGAAACCCGCTTCAATCGTTACGCTTGACTGGAGTGAGATTATGCGCAATTATAACACGGTATACGCTGTAGGCCCCCCTAGTGAGATATAGCAGGACGAAATAGGTCATGAAATAATCGCAATTTCGCAATCGGTATATTTGTAGTAGAGCCACGCCGTCCGAAGGAGTCAAAGTAGGCCTAATGCCTGAGAGCTCGAATGCTCTAGTTTGACCGTCTGACCGAGCTGCTGAGTCAGCACGTTGTGCAGCCTCTTGTACGGTATGTATACCAATGATATCTCAACAAGCAGAACATACAACCTCAGTGGTACATACACATGATGCAGTAAACTCGTTGATGCAGCATCGTCAGCAGCATCAGCAGCAGCATCAGATGCATCACTGATGGAGATCAGCAGACAGCTATCAATCAATCAATCAATCACCTGCCTCCTCAACGTTCCAATGCTCATAGAATATTTCACACGGCGCCAATCAGTTTTCGCGGCGCAGAAACTTAGCTTAACATGTACAACTAAGCCGGGCCTGGCGAAGTATCTATCGCTCACCTGTAGGCTTTTTAACGGGAATAACTGTACGCCGAATTCTTCAGCAATTACGACGCCGAAGAAAATTAGCGTACAGCAGGCACATGCAACGAAATAGTTGTCTCACAGTAATGAGTATCTTGCAGGTCTTTGATGATGTTAATGTTATGTGCAATTATGTGCTGTAACTGTAGAAGGACAGTGCTGATGTGGTTTGCGGACCACCCACATCTAAGCGTTTAATTAGCAAACTGGCGGGCGCGGCTGCTGTGGCCGCTAGTCTATGTCGCTCATAAATCACTCGAAGCTACAGCGCCGGCCGCGGCATCGATTACTGCTCTGCCACCGACCGACCGACCGACCGCATTTGCATTGATTGTCGTACGCTAAATACCGCGCGTTGGTCAGCCTTGTTCATCTGATGCGTCGGCCCCAGACTGACCATATTGCCGCGCTTCAACGCGCCTGCCGACACCGCCAGTTGCAGCAGCAGTTAGCATTGTGTGATAAATGCAGAAAAAGAACGATATTACCGGCTACAATACACCGGCCACAACAACGGATCCCAAGGAACGGCGCGTGAACGCAATGAACCCATGAAGCAACACGTCAGAGGTCCGCTGCAGTCCGTCGTAGTTGGCTAGCTGGTCTGCTTGGTATAGGCTAAAGTGCTGCTATCCCAAAGAAAAATGATATTCATGTACACATTATGTCAAACTCTGTTCTTTAGTTTCTTATTTTCTATTTGCGCCTCTGAAGTCACGACCTAACAGCGCTATACAAATGCTATTATTATTATTATTATTATTATTTCACCTTCAGCTTTCAATAATTTCAAACGTACATTCAAGGTCACCTACGGTTATCAAGAGCCTTAGTGATCTGCAGACGGACACACCTGAACCCAGCAATCTCTAACTTACTGCAGTAAAATATGTAATATAAATTTGATTTATTATCGTAATTATTAATTATTCCAACTTTCATTAATGCATTAGTGCACGTTTTATGGCATATTTGAGAACTGATGGAATAATGAATTAAGAGAAACTCACCGACACAACAGCATTATGACGTTGACAGAACAATGGTGTGAAGTAGCAAAAGAGTCAGCAGATATTTCTGATATTCCCAGGGGCGGATCCAGGGGGTGTCCAGGGTGTCCGGACACCCACCCTTTTGATTAGGGTGCCATTTTTGAAAAGAACAGTGCCAATAAATATCACCGGGAATGCATAAAAACTCGACCTCCGGTGCCCCTTTCAGATAGATTGGACACTCGCCCTTGTAAAATCCTAAATCCGCCTCTGATTCCGGACTGATACTTTATTGAAAACACGGAAATGTAATAAGTTACGCAAAGTGGTGTTCATTCGGTGGCCTGCAGTGAATGGCGGCACCATCTGCATCGTGTTGAAACGCGTTAACAAAGACCGTTCTCCGTGGCCGTGCACGATCGACTGTTCTCTGTTCGGTCGTATAGCTTGCCAACGCACCTGTTACGCTACGTTTCTGCCAACACATTGCAAACCGTTTCTACACTGAGTCTCAAAAAAACGCACCAACTTTGAAACGGTATAGCTCGAAATTATAACGATCGATTTTGATGAAATTTGGCTCAAATGTTCAAAAGCTCTAAAATAGAGTTTGCATGTTTCAGTTTTCATGTATATAGAGGTTTGCTTTTTTATCAACTTTTCGTCTTTCAAACCAGACACCGAAAATAACGCGAATTTTGACGCTGTATCAAGCAAATGACGTGCTCCACGCCGACAGATGGTCAGCTGGCGTAGCGTCTCGTGTTCTCGATGTGAAAGTCTGAGACCCTCAGCCAATCCCAGCGACCCCGTCTGTGCAGTCTGGGATCATTTTGTTAATCCACACGAAAGCAAAAATGGCGAAGTCACTTCAAATAGCTGCAAATTTGGCATACCGATCCGTTAAAATTACACTTGTAAATGTAGATGTAAATGTTCTATGCTGTCGCTTGCTCTCCATAGCCAGCCAATGAACTACCGACACCAAAGATGCAGTGCTCAATAAGTCCTTTCATCTGTACTCATTGTTAATATTCCCTGATCACGACTGTGTTGTACCGCTTAGCCATAACATATTGACCCTTAGTCCGGTAATCGGCTGTGCCACTGGCTTAAAGACATTGTTCAACGCTGGTTGTCCATGGCGCATGAATTTCACCCTATGACTCCGGGATGATGTCAGGAATAACACTTGTGCAATGCAACCAGTTTTCCATTGTTGACCTGTCCATTGGCTCGCCGGTGTACAGTACAGCGTACAGCAGCAGATAAACCTGGCGGCCCTGTAGTCACTCGCTGTGTGCTGATCTGTCGAACGGCGTCTGTCGTCTGCGCTGCGGCTGCCTCATTAGCGGCGGGAAACAATGCAGATTGGTTTAGCGGCGGTGACGAAGGAGGCATTAGTCAACTGTCGCGGTACTGCACGACTGCAAACATGTCGCACGTCTAGTGGTCGGTCGGTCGGTCGGTCCCAGTCACCGTCGTCGTCGTCGTCGCCGCCTGCTGAATATAAACAAGCCTGTAATTTCATGGGTCCCTTGTGGTTACCCACAGCTGTGCCCGAGAATAGCCCGACTCCCTTCGCTTCGCTGTCGTAAAAGGCGACGTGAACCTGGTTTTCATTTTGACCAGTTCATACCATCTATACGATTCGTGTGTTGCGCATTTTCAGTGCACTGTTAGTTAGGTCAAGGACTCCTAAATACCATTATGCTAATGGATCTAGGCGTCCGTGGCTATGGTCTAATATCTCTAAGATGAGAAGCCCCAATTATGGTCGTCCCTGAATTAACAAGAAATCTGAGCTAATGCTCATGAGACGCGCGACAGCATCAGTTTAATTTCGTACGCAAGTTGTCTTGGTCTGTACCCAGTAATTTCAGCGAAAATTCACTCTAAGTGTGCGTTGCATTCTAGAATAGCGAAAAATTCACTAAAACCCGTATTTTTGGGGTTCAAGGTCGTTCAAGGTCATCGGTGTTGGTACCACCGGAAAGCTCGTCAGCAGTGCTTGTTAGGATGTGCAGCAAGTTTGTGTCTATCTGCAACCGTTCTCACGCTAGACGAGCCAATAGTAGTAAAATTACAATTTCTTAGGGGGGTGCCCCTCTTTTATGCCCTCGTTCGAGGGGAATCTCCTCACCCAGCGGCACCAAATTACCTCACTATAAACTAGAATCTCTAGTCTATCATATAGTGAAAACCCGGTGTCTTTATCTGACCTGGGCTTGATTCGGTACCGGGTCGTGACACCGGGACAGACGGACACACGGACGGACAGAATTCCCATAGCTAATACGCGCTCTCAGCAGTAGCTGCTGGTACAGCTGTCGCGCGTAAAAACTGATGCGTTTATCCAACTTAAAGCGTTGTTGCGCAAGTAGACTGGCGTATTCACTGAGCGAGTTTGTGTGACTACTCTTCAGCTGCTCACAATGCGTCTGCCAGATACACGATGTCTTGTATCCATGCCTTCCACTCTGACCTTTGACTTGGTGAGTTCTCGGTGTGTGGTACTTTTATGCGTGCACGATTACCATTATAGGTTTTAATAAGGTGTGGCTATTTATTTGTTAATTACGACACGTATTGTGTCCTTGACCTCCGGACCTTTTATCTAAAATGCAATTGCAAGTTATATTTTCGATGCACAGTTTCTGTACCGTATTTGAAATTTTTAAAGTATTTTTTGTTCTTGTGTTATAAGCCCCGGATGCAGCACACAAGTAGAAAATACCTGTAAAGTACGGTGACCTTGATGTTTAACATTAACAAAACACCAAACTTGTTCGAATAACACACGATTTTTAATCTTTCATTCTTTGGGGCTATGGGCATAAACGCCACCTACGAACAGCTGCGTGTCGACCGCGTAACAGTGCGAGCTGCAGCTATGCGGAAGCCCATGTAATGCCAGTTGGTTGTGGCTGATTTTTTTTACCAAATATAGTTTAGATTTTGGTGTCTGAGTATTGTAAATCTTAAGCTTTGATGTTTTGGTCTAAACTGGGCATATGATCGATTCTTGTTGTCATTGAAATCATGCATCAAATGTGAAATTTCTGCGACTTTCCGTATCTGAGATATAAGACAGACAGACATACATACAGTGCGCATAATGCGGCTTTGTATAGGAGAGTCATAGAGTGAGTGAACGGTTGAGAAGAAGAGTGATGTCGAAGTGACTGTTGAGAAACACGGAACGGCGTACGGCGACGATTCAATAACGCGTCGCATGTGAGCGGAGCGGCGCTGGGCCGGCGGGTTATAGATTGCCTTGGATTACTGCGCACCGGCAAAAGACCCATTATGACCTCGGCCGGTCGTCGGCTTGTGTGAAAGCCTAAGGACAGCAGCAGCTGCAGTCAACCGAGCGATGAACGAAGCAATCACTCGTTCACCCAATCAATCAATCAATCATTCATTCTGTCATTCTCAGGAAAGTCTTGAAATAGTCCCAATGGCACTAAACATGTATCGCCAGTGTGTCGTTTGTTCTCAGGTATGTTACGTACGTGACGTGTGTGTTTCGGGGATGTCTTGATTTCAGTGTTTACCTATTGTAAGCTCGGTGTGTGTAAGCTGCGTTTGTCCTTCAGACTTCGTCCTTCGTCCGTCTGTCCGTCCGTCTGTCCTTCACACACGCGAGTCCTCTACCGGGTGGCGCATAAAGAATTGGAACATGCATTACGTAGATTGCGCATTAGCAGTCGGACAGTTTTGGAATCGACTATAGCTTGATCATTGCAGTGGAGGGTGGTGGTATTGAATGAAGTTCAACTGTTCCGCATAACGACCCGTCATTGCAATGATCGAAGCTGGTCGTTTCCGAAACTGTCCGATTGCTTGATCTACTGCTTGACTACTAGTAGCAAAGACTAACATACATAGGTTTTACTTAGTATATAGTTAACGATAGCAATTAGTGCAAATGGTCTTAGTGAAATAATCGAAATACAACTTTAGCTAAATGACGTCTTGGGGTTGGCCTGTAGATCACGGCCTGTGATGTCCTTTTAGTGGACCATAATGACCTTAACCCTAAACGCCCACGTTTTGAGGTACAATATAATCTTCTGGACAGTACCGGCCAACAATACCGCTGCAATAAACGTTCGATATGGCGCTTCGCTGGCACACGTAGAACTGCTGGCAATGTTTGCGTGTCTGTTGCCGATCAATGCGCGTCATTGATGCATCATCGTCGGTGCCGTCGTTCGTATGTCATCAGCGTCAGCCGGGACAGTCACATCACAAGTACATGTACATCACCCGTCCAATCACAATCAGTTCTATCACCGCGTCCGTCCGTCCGTCCGTCGCAACGCTCTGCAGTCTTCTACGTCTGTTCGTTCCAACCTGTCCATGAATTCGCTCGATAATCAGCATTACGCGTCTTATCAACTTTGTGCACCATGGTACCACCGTAAACTTAGGCTAACTTATCCGATAAGTGCGAATATCAGCGCAAATTTGCAACCGTGACTTGTGGGGAGGTGTCGCTTTGTGAGGTGCATGGCGATGAGCTCTAAGAACGAATGTCATCAATCCGTGATAGAGCTGATCGCTTCGACTAAATGACTCGTTATACAACGGTACTGCCAGGCAAAATGCGTTAGCACATCAGCTGCACGAAGTACATGTATATGGTACCGGATAATCCTTGGATAACGAGGATGAATGCAAGTCGGACATAAACTTCGTGGCGAAGGTGAAAGTAAAACTGCCGTGCAGTAGAATGAGTACTGCAGGGCAAACTGCGTTCTGTAGTATAGCTAGTGTGCATTGGGATGGCAGCGCTATCTGATACTGTGGTCAAGTAATGCGGCAATAAACGGGTGCATATGACGCCGTGTCGGTAATGCAGCGCAGTGCGTAGCGGCATACATGTAATGTGATAAACTGTCTTAACATCTTTAAGCAGCTAATTCTATCGAGTCTAATCACCCGTGTCGCGAGCATATGTTCACCGTGGGTCAACAAGTAGGCCTAGGCCACGACGATTTATTCTATGACCTAAATATTGGTCGTATGTCATTTTTTTCACCGACACACTCTCCAGGAAATCTACATTGGAGCGATCACTGAAGATCGCACTACACCGTGAATATGTCGTTACACTACCTTGTGAATTATTAATGTCAGACAACCAGCGTTTCCAGAGCGCTGTAGCAGTCTTGCTAAAAGTAATCAGGCGGCAAGTGCAGTTTCACATGAAGCAGATTTAGGGGGCCATGCCAAGAGTTGCACGAAAACGCCTCCCACTAGATGCGTTCTATGACATTTAAAATGCGTCAATTTTGATTTCGGACCCCACAGGGGAGCTCACGATGCTCCCCCGGAATAGGCTGAAATTGCAGACGGGGCAGGCGTACTCGAGGTCTGGATATCTCGCGATCACGTAAAACATTCTTAAGCAGTAGGCCTATACTTTGGAACGGACATTTGTTGTAATAACGGGCGTAATTGATTAGATATTGACAAATACAGCTCATTTGCTGTGGTAAAGATTCAGTAACTGGAGAAAACTGTTCTGTACAATTCAACTGTCTATGACTGATATGACTACTGTACCGTACACGAAGTACAGGTGTTATAAAGAGATATACAATCAGTGCAGTATTAAAGTTAATGTTGGCAGTTGCTACACTGGTTTGGTTCGTCGTTATATGTTTCAATGGGTTGTTGATCACTGGATCAAGTTGGATGTCCCGTCACCTTGTCGGCTTGATTCACTCTCGGGTCACATGTTCTGACGTGTGACGGGCACTAGGTGAGGACAGCAGCACAGCAGTCTACATGTAGGGCCTAGTAGGCCTAGTACTCGTATGTGCTGAGTGACTGGCGGCTTGCATCGTTCGAGCAGTCTCAGTTGATCGGCTTACGAGTGTCATCATCATGAATGATCGATCTCTCTTCGCACTCACGTCTACGCCGTTGATCGCGGATTAACACTCAACTTCGCTCGCCAATTTTCCAGTTGTCGATCTGCTGCCACGCTGACCACTCAGTTTCCGAATCTTGCTGTCGAAATGACGCTTCCGTTGGATTATCGCGGCATGACGCCTGCGTAGATCTATGTCTAGTCACCAAAATTGCTTTGCATTAACTATGGATGCAGAAAAGTTCTGCACGCTCTAAAAGGAGAAGTTGGTTTTGGAGCACGCCTCAAGTTAACTCTCTCGCTTGTTTTTACAGATAAAAAGAGTTGATTTCGTCGTCAACTGGTGCAAATTTGTTTACTATTTTACGGATGCTGGAAAGCTCAAATACACCCCGGTAAGTGGTTCTCCCGGACATGCTTCACTGGCTGCCGGTGCGTCAACAGACACTGTTCAAGGTGGTAGCTGCTACCTTGTTCAAAGTCATCCTGGTAACCGACTGTTCTGGTCGTCGTGCTTAGCTCCGATCAGCCAAACACAGAGTCTAGTCACTTAACTCGCCAGACGGAGTTCTCGTGATGCTGTCTTACTCAGTGGCGTATTCAAGGGGGAGGGGTTAGTGGGGGTTCAACACCATGACTCGACCAACGAAAATTTTGTGGCTTTCGTGGGACGTCAAAAAGCGAAAAGGCTTTCCGCTTTAGGAGGCTTCGCCCCTGACTCCCAATAAAAGGGCTCTGCTCCTGGATCCCATTAGGGTCACTTGTTTCTACCGTGTCAGTGTCCAGCGAATGTCTACATCTCGTGTCATACACAAATAACCTTTCATTGTCGATGTGTGCTGCCATAGCTGAGATTTTCTGCGTCTGCAAAATACAGAAAATAAGGCAAATTTGTGCTTCCATGGGACGTTAAAAAGCTAAAAGGCTTTCGGCTTTAAGGGGGTTTCGCCCCCAGACCCACTGATCAGGGGCTCTGCCTCTGGACTTCGCTGGGGGCTCCGCCACAGACCCCGGTTTTAGGCTCGCGCTCCGCGCGCTTCCCATGGAACCGCCCCTTGACAAATCCTGGCTACGTCACTGGTCTCACTCGTCTGGAGTGCCCTGCCACTAGACTTACGCTCAGCATCAATTAGTCAGTGCCAATTCAGAGCACCGCTAAAACCAATCTCTCCAGTCAAGCGTACGTGACCGCCTCAGAATGACTGTCGAAGATAGTACGGCGTACGAGCTTAACTTAATTGAACCTGAGTTCTCGCAATTCGTAAATAGCAATTAATAGGTTCTTATGTTGCGCGCGATCATAAGATCGCGCTGCGCTATCTTGTTACGTTCAGAATTAGGATGGTTTAAATTGTATTTTTTTCTTATTTTTCCATTTTCATTACGCTACATTTTAAAATAACTACTACCATTGTGCAATGTGCATAGCTAGCGCGTTTAGTCATTTGAATTCTGCGTCTGATCGTGCACACAGTTATGATTTTTGCGTGTTGCAATTAGCGTCCGCTTTAGGCAACTTTGACCACTTATGGACGAATCGTATACGCATGTTGATCTTCGTGTTTCAGTGTCTAGCTGTTTTAATTTCAATCCAGCACTTGTATCAGGATACAGGAGAGGACCAGATCGGCCGCGAACGAACTGGAGGAGCACAGTCAACAAAGACCTACAAAGAATGGGGCTCAGCTGGGAGGAAGCAGAGGTGGCAGCTCTTGACAGACACGTATGGTGTCGCAGTGTGGCCGAACGTGTCCACGTGGATAGGGACGAATCAAGGTCAAGGTCAAGGTCACTTGTGATGTCATATTTTCTTTAGTAAATGAACTTGATTGGGGAAACTAGACTTGATTGCGCAGTCGACGATAATCGCTAACAGCGATGCGAGGCGCGGAAGAAACTGCGACCGACTTAAGATGCATGTGACGTGCCGGAGCGGCAGCGTGTCAGTGTCGCGCGGGCGGCTGGTCGTAAAGACAACGTTGTTAGTATTCGATAAATCACGCAGTGCCAGTCCGGCCGGTGCACAGCATATCTCCGTCCGTCTGTCTGTCCGTCTGTCTGCTAGACGCGGACTGCAGCAGTTCACCGAATGGACGGGTGTCAAGCGGGCGCCGTGCCATGATCTACGTGCGACTACTATTGACCATTAGCTGCAGTACGACCACCATCCATCTATGACAACCAACTGCCGGCGTTATTCTCTCCATTTGCTGCGATAGCTTAGCTATAAGCTTACATCTGATCCCTCCGATCCCTGCTACGCAGTCACACTTTTCACTGTGGCTACAGCAGACTTGCCGTTTGCCGACTACTAGTGTATCAGGCACGGCATTAGACGTTTTCACGTAAAAAACACACATATAAATTTACGTTTTATTTACGTAGGCCCGACATATTGGACAGACATATTAGCACCACTAACACAACGACAGATATAAATTACAGCACATATAGCGGTACAGAATAATGAGAATATACATACTGCAGAACGTAATAAAAAAACAACAGGTCCACAGCGGAAGTTCTGTGTTATCAAGTGTCCTGAAATAAAGCTGTGATTATAACGATAAGGTAGATAATTTAACTCAATTCAGTACCGGTAATCAATCAATAGGCGTTAAAGTTTCTAGTGCGATAGAGCATCGTTATCAGTAGGCCTACAGTTCAAACAGAAATTTTGTAAATTACTAAAAAGTAATCTACAAAAAGCGCATGATGTTCTAGCAATTGAAACAGACGCAGCAAAAATAGCAAGTAGCATTATTTACTCCGAGCAGCTGCGTTCTTAGCGTGGAATGGAGTATATATGACATCAATGTAATGAATATTGACGACCGACCGACCTCACTTTGTGAAAAATTTCAAACGGCCATATCTCTGCAACCGGTCATCCGATCTACTTTTTGTTTGGTTATAGGGTACGGTATTCAGGGTCACGTGACCTACGACGTCACTTTATTGCGGCCGGCCCACATCTTGGAAAATTTCAAATGGCCATCTCTGGAACCGGTTGTCCAATTCACCCACGTGGGTACTCCGAGGGTAGGGTTTTCGGGGTCCGCGAATCCACTGGCGCTACTTCCTGTATGATCAAATCCAAGATGGTGCCCTGCCGCCATGTTGGAAATTTTTAAATGACCATATTTTAGCAACGGGTCATCGAGGGATCGAGGGTTAGGTTTTTGGGCCGGCAGATCGCCATATTACGTGCTGGCGGGGCCTGCCATAGCCTGTGGTCGCCGATTTGGTGATCCTAGGATAGGGTTAGGGACTGTTAAGGATATAGGGATAGAGATAAGGTTAGTGATGGGGTTAGCAGTAGAGATAAACTGCATCTTTGGCTATGGCGGACCCAAACTGTGCGTGATCAATGACCCGTGTCTACGACGGTCCCTGTCTATGGGGGACCGGAGCCGCCTTTGGTTGGGGTTTTCGGTATATGTGGATAATGTGCACTGAGTATACAGTTGCAATCTAAAGTATTTCTTGTTGTGTCAACGAGTTCACTACTGATGGTATACGACTAATAGACTGCTGAACGACGACCGGGCCGGAGATAGTTTGTGCTAGCAGAATTCAGTACACAAGTCAGAGAGCTTTATTAGCAGGAATCACATGTACATTATACGGTCACACGTTTTTACGCTGCATATTATTAAGTATCCGTTAAATAAAGGCAACGGTTATAACGACGTTGATCGGTGGCGACTGCGGTTTCAGCAGCTGCAATAGTAGCAGCAATACCATGGATCAGTTGGATTCAGAGGAGCACATGGCAGCGGCGTTTTTACGTACACGTGTCACGTGTTGGCACACTGAACAGCTGAAGGGCGTCACTCGTTGATTAAATCTATACGAAGCTTACCGGACGACTATGTAGACTCTGGTTTACGGCATGACGTTTGCTGTTTTGTCGGTCGGCGTCCCTATCATTGCGACACGCCGCACGGTGCAGTAGAAGCAGATCCACATTTTACCGTTACCAGAATTTTTGCTTGGAGAGGAAGTTGATCTTCATCTCCCCTTTCTCTCCTTTCTTCTGTCCTCCCTTCTCCTTTCCCCTATATTTCCTCCCCTTTTCTTCCCCCCTAGCCCTATTTTGACACATTTATGGCTGTCAAAACGCATTATCTCGTGTCAACATCTTTAAGTCGTCTATGTGCAATGCAAATGACTGTTTTGTTGATTTGTCAAGCAAAAAAAATCTAACTTTTCGAGGGCGGGGGAGTTAAACCCGAGGTACCCCCTCCCCTTAAATACGGCCCTGCGTAAGTACCGTTTATTTGTGTACATCGGCTTCGTGTATTTTATAGCGTCGACTTCTCGCTGCGCTATAGACTTCCGTTAGATGTCTGACCGGAAGTCATCTATACTGGATTCTTTAGATCGAGTTAATCTGTATAAATTATTATTAATTTATTGTTTCATTGACTGTAGACAACGTAGCGTTAATAG
>Ga0056124_1000560_pt1 | contig 12113 bp, 9 predicted proteins | sample WorMetHEROISLAND_2_FD_70069 | JGI IMG/M metagenome (GOLD analysis project Ga0056124, IMG submission 70069) | Marine gutless worms symbiont microbial communities from Max Planck institute for Marine Microbiology, Germany - Olavius sp. 4 HERON ISLAND | ecosystem: Host-associated > Annelida >... | reverse complement strand
CATATCTTCTCTGTCGGAAAGTTGCAGCTGTCCGTCGGAAAACTGCAACTTATTGCCCCCCCCGCCCCCACACACATCTTTTTTATGCAAAGCACCGCTAATTATTGGCTGTAAAACGACTTTTCTGACGCTAAAATGGGACAGCTTTCAGTAATTCCATTCCATGTCACCATTCTTCCACTTTGGAGAAGAGACAAGGTGTCTCCCGCCCAAAACTTTGAGGGGGCCATGTCTCTCATGCCCCTAACGGACTAATGGCGCCCATGAAGTTACGACCTAACGGCGCTATACAAATCTATTATTATTATTATTATTATTATTTATAATGTATACCTTAGCACAAGCACCGCTGACGTGAAATCTACAGCTGCAAGACTCTGCGGAGAACGTCAGCGACATTCTGTGCTGGGAGAAGATGCGAATTCCACAGTTATAGTTGACTCCAAGCACGAGTGGATAGACTTTTGGAAACGCGTCATGGCGAACTGCAGCTGCAGAATGACCAGCCTTGTTCCAGTTCCATATGCGTCGCCTTGCACCGTCCGGCTTCAGCTCCAAACCACCAGCTGGCATCAGGCATACTCTACACAGCAGAGCAACAACACACTCAGGCTCAGGCTCACTCTACACACCACCAGTAACAACACACTCAACTGTCGTCTAAAGAGTGTTGATTTTAGCAGGGATGGTGTAAGTTGTCAGTTTATTTCTGACCTTCCATTCTTTTAGCAGTGGTATTTCTTTTTTTCTCTTTGCTGCTGTTAATAAATATATTGATTTGATTTGATTTGAACTGCTGCTGCTCAAAACCCACGTACTCAGGGGTCCTTGCGCCTGACTCTCCCCTTTGCAATTAAAAAAAATAATGAGAAAAAAATATTCATAAGTGTAAGGGAGCTTGCCAAGCCTGACGTAAAATATTCCTGATATAGAACACCTGCATCGGCCCTTCTTTGGCATTACTGAATACGCCCACGCCGCCAGGTACTTGTGTATAAATTACAAACGTAAAAAAGTACACTATGCCTGCAAGGACGGCGAATCTAATTGCCAAATCAAAGGACTGTCACTAAAGATAAAACAAAACCGAATTTTACTAAATATTTCCTTTTTTCTACCGGAAAATTTTCTTTTTCAATATTCACTATCTGATTAATAATTTTATCAGCGCATCTCTAATGACAATACGGAAAACAATAAACTTGTAACGAATCTAATTAGAACAGTAAGAGATAATGCTGCTGCTGCTACCACTACTACTGCTACAACTACTAGCCTACTACTACTATCCCTTATTGTTCAACCAGCCAACATTTCTGGAGTACTTGAATCTATTGAGTCTGCAACAACTTCTATTAGTAAACAGCTTCATTAGACGAATAACAAAAGAGCACACTGCACCTTGGAAGGCCATCAGCATGGTAAATAATGCCACGTCCCGTGGGCTGAAATACAGCCACAATGTCCGCAGTGGGAGCGTCCTTCTGTAAGATGTATGTAAACCGACCTGGTCGCACGGCAACAATGCTGACAGCCAGTCGGCCGCTTGGATAGCTGCGTACTCAGCGGTGACAGGAAAACCAGCAGAAACCAATGTCACCAAAAACACATCAGTAATTGTACTTTAACTGGCGTCTATCCGTTTGTCAATCTGTCCCATACAGGCTCCTGACTCGAAAACACTAACACAGAGCAAAACCAGACCGATGTCGGCATCCTCCAGAGTAGGTCGGAGTAGGTCCAGTGTGTCAATTTTCAGATCATCAGACCTCAAAAACCAAAAATTTCACGGAAACAATCGACGCACATCTCGCCTAGTGACAGCCCCGTGCTACTGCATCTTCTTGTTTAATGTACTTAAGGCGAGCCTCAAGCCAGGTTATAGCTGTAGACAGAGTTGCCAGAGATCCAGCTGCATATAAGTTCGACGATTTTCTCGTCGAGAATTCAGCGCGTTCTAGTTGGACAATAAAATCGGACGATTTTAGCGGCAGACAAATTCGGCCGATTTTTGCGTGATAGACAACAGATTTTTGTTCACCGATTTTATTGGCAGACGAAGTTGGCCAACTCTATCGTTCGTCTGACATCCCCTTTAGAGCCAACAATCGCGACGTGACAAGACTTTCTGCTGCAAAAGTCCAATTATGTATGATTTTTGATAAGCAGCACAGACGTAATAAACGTTAGGAAAAAGTATGGAAAAAACCGTTAAAATGCGTTTTTATAGAAAACAGAAAAAACGCTTGTAAATGCTGAATAAAAACAGTGACCCGCTTTTTATACGACGTGTTACGAAATCCACTGCTTCAGAATAGTTTTTTTCGTACTCGTCAAATTTTTGCCATCATATACAAGTAATAAATCTAAACACAAATCCATTATTATCAGTAACACTCTAACTGTTGTGTGCAATATTTTAAACCACCGTCATTTTACAATGGCCGTTTAAGGTCTATAAAAATAAACTAACGTTGAAAATGTAAAAACATAACAAAACGCGTTTTTGTAAAAAAAACTGAAAAACGTTTGTAAACGTTTATTGCGGAAATGCTAAGAAGCCAACAAGCCACAGTACACGTATAAACATAGTCTGCTGGTGCAGTTAACACAAGGATACAATACGCTGCCACTTCCATCTGGGAGAATGACGAGAAAACGATTGCCATTACCATAGAACCTGTCGATTGTCTGATATCCCTGCGTCGCCTGTAAACACTTGGATCATGATTCTCATGCGTGTTAAGACAAAAATATCAAGCATGTTTATAAGCAAGATATTTAGCTCAAAAGGAGAACGTCCAAAATACAATCTGTGGAGAGTAGAATGAGATCAATGTAAATAATAAACCAAAATGACCCATCACTGAATGGACGTTCTTGGGGTTTGTGCCCGGGAAATTTTTGGAATTGCTTTATCGAAGTGACTGCATTTTTGGCAATTTATGCTGACGGATTCAAAGTGAGGTTTTTGACGTTAACCGTGTCGACGGACCTTGTACAACGGCTCTTCATCTTCCAATATTTCATCAGATACGCCGAGTGCATCTGACGCACTGTGAGTGTCGGCATCGTCGGAGTAAACTGACGGATGTGTCGGCGGCCAGACAGTCCAGCCGTTCTCAAGGCACTTCTCTGATGACAACTGGTACGAGATTGTGACAGACTGTCCATCTGTACCGGCAACAGCTGTATTCAGCAGCATAACCAATCTATCAAACTCAAAATCATCAACGTCTGATATGCTTGCATACAGTATACTGTGGTAATACACTGTGTCTCAGAAAAACGCACCAACTTTGAAACGGTATAGGTCAAAATTATAAGATCGATTTTGTTGAAGTTTGGCTTAAATGTTCAAAAGACTCTAGAATAGAGTTTGCATGTTTCAGTTTTCATGTAGGTTTGCTTTTTTATCAACTTTTCGTCTTTCAAACCGGACACCGAAAATAACGCAAATTTTGACGCTGTATCAAGCAAAACGCACCAACTTTGACGAGGTGCAATTTTTTTTAAACATATAACTAAGCTCATAATGTTTGGCACACATAATCTGCACACATTTAAACATAATACACTCATCAATGAATTACTGCTAATGCAGTTTTACTTATTTAATATTCGTCCTAAATTGCATCACCGGAAGTGACGAAAATTACGCGTCACACTGCCTGTCAACATGCGCGCATTATTTTCGGTTGAGAGACGATAACGTGATAACAAGCAAACCTACATGAAAACTGAAGCATACAAACTCTATTGTTGAGTATTTTGAATATTTCTGCCAAATGTCATCAAAATCGATCCTTACAATTTTGAGCTATACCGTTTCAAAGTTGGTGCTTTTTTGAGACACAGTGTATTACATGCCTGGCGGCTCTACACGAGCACGCAGACAGACAGACAGACAGACAGACAAACCCACACATGCATACAGACAGATAATTAAGCACCCTATTTGGCAAGCAGTACTGTATAATACCAGATAAAACTATGCACTAAAATAGAAATCCGCATAGTATTCGTCATCTTGAACGTATATTTAAGGTCATCCAAGGACACAGGACAAGATACAAAATGGAAAACATCTAATAGGAAGTATATAAAGACAGTGCGTTTACAAGAAAGTGACAGCAGCGAAACTATTTGTCTTTTTTCAAGGCTTTCTGTGTAAAAAAACTGCCAAACACCTGAAACCATTTAACAGGAAAATATACATAAACACAGAATGTTGCTTGGTGGCTCAGTGGTTAGGGCGTTGGATTCGGGACCGAGAGGTCGCGAGTTCGACTCCCGGCGGCTGGGTTTCCGAGTAACAAGGTCAACTCAGCCTTCCATCCCTCCTGGGTAGGTAAATCGAGTACCAGCCTGCATGGCTGGGGTTAAGGCGGGGCGCGCTCACCTGTGTCGGGTGGCAGGTAGCACTGTGTGATCCCATATGGCAGGTGACGCTCCATAGCTCTGAGATTCCATGAAGACGTCTTTTTTAACAACATGGAATGAAACACACTAAAGCACTTACATCGTGATGTGCTTCCCACATCCGAAGCAGCAACTTGCAACAAAGCAGGTAATCTGTTTGATGCCAACTTCTGCTGACCACGGATAGGCTCAAAGCAGTATCTCGAAGACTGGTTTCCTTTAATTCTGGACGGACACAAAAACAGGATCATAAATTTAAATCATGAATAATATCACTAACAATTTTGTATGCATCGTGAAATTATATTGTGGTGACTCACATACCGTATTATTTGAAAATTTGTAACAAGTGTTTTAATTACGTGTACACTGTACAGCTTAGTTCACTGCAAAAAAAACAAATACAATATTTAAAAAAAACTGAAAAACAAAGAAAACCAATAAGCCTGAAAAATCCAATAAATGGCTGAGTGAAGACAACTACATAATGTGTTATTGAACTGCAGCAGTCAGACAGATCAACACAGATAAACAATAAAAGTAATGGAGAAAAAAAATAAAAAAGTAAAAGAAAAAAATCTTGTTGCAGCAAACGTCCGAAGATTAGGGTGTCCTTTGAGAGAGCTGCCTAGCGCTGAATTTGTTAGGGAGGTTGGAAATTTATGCCTGCACAAAATGGCTGATCCCCATATGAAGACGAGTGGCCCGCCATTGGAAATATGAAACGTATACAGCCTAAGAACTTGTCCTATAGTAGCGTAATCTGCAGTAAGCGTGGAGAATACGCCAGACAACGAAAAGCTACAATAGTGTGACCGTGTGCAGGCGTGCATGTCAGTGATGTACTGCATTGACAGCGCACACTTTACAAAATGCTATGTCCACGGAAATCAAGGGAGAAGGATTCCTGCTCCTCCTGTAGTTCAGGAACAAAGCTTGAAGTCCCTGTAAAAGCCTGATACTTACTGCAGCACGACTAAAGCAGTTTTGTGACCAAATATCCCGGAATAAAAGGCGGTTTCCTTGTTGTGAACATTCGCTAATCATTGTGAATTGTTTTGCAGTGAATTTTTCTGTGCAGTGGGAGACGTAATCTGGCCCAAGCCATTAGTGGCCACGGCTAGCCTAAACGTGCTGTAACCATGGCCACGGTGGCCATAGCCGTAGCGCTGGCCCTGTGCACAGACAATATCAGTTTTACACAGATGTGGCATGATATGCTGTGAAAATGACCAACGAATGCATAACAAATATCTTACGTAGCATAAATAATACGATTATTACACAGACCTCGTTGCTAAATAATCTTTAGTCTTGCGATTTGCTTTTGCTTCCTTTTTCCATCCTTTTGTTTCCTCCGTAATACCGAATTTCTTTCCCGTGCTTTTACAATCTTTGTATTTCACATCTGCTTGGCCATAAAGTTTGCCAGCGGTGGCGGAACGTCTGAATTCCGAGAAGCTCTGACAACAGGATCCAGTCGGAGTAACTTGACTGAGACAGAACGGACAGACTGCGAGAGCGTGAAGGTAACGGCGCCATGCCTTGGCGTCCACTGTGAGAATGTAGTTGTACAGGTCCGTGTCAACGATCTCATGGCGTGACACCGGCAGCGACTGGTCAGTGACGGGCAGTCTGCTTAGTTGCATTCGACTCTCCAGCGGAATCTACCAATCACTCAGTCAATCAGTCAATCAATCTATCCATAAAAAAATTACGTAGTAGTACATGTATTCATTCATGAACTTTAGATCTGAATATTTTGCTCCTGTTTTTTTTGTTATCTGTGCTGGCAATTTTATAAGCAAAATATTTAGGTCTAAAAGATGAAAACACATTTGTACAACGTTATTATTTTACGAACGACTAAGAGACGATTGGCAGATCTACAGTTATATGATGGTGAGTGAGTTCCAGACTGGAGGAGCGTTAACATCAAAAGCTTTTGCTGACAACGATAGCGCCGTCGGAGGTACAGAAAATAACATTTTGTCAAAAGATCATAATGCACGTGCTGGTAGATAGTCTTGAATGAGATGAGATATTTGTGAGCTGGGTTGCAACCTACTGGTACATCATCATATCATCAGATGTAATAGACGTTAGGAAAAAAACAAAGAACGTTAAAGCATGTCGTCAAAAGTGCAATCACAGCAATAAAAGAATACCAAAACTTCCCATGCAAAAACCCCCAAAACTCCAATTCAGTGACAGATTCTTTTGGGTGCCTAGGTATTCAGGTCCATCCCCATCGATGAGAAATTTCTGGATCTGCAACCGTGATTTGTATACTGCTGGAGTAACATACAGGGTGGCGCAAAAAAAGTGGAACTGTAACATTTCAGTATTTTTATCCTTTATATTTCCGAAACCAGAGTTGAGGAAATATAAATGTAAAGCATGTTTGTTCCACTTTAATACATCACCCTGTATTTTGCAGACTCAATGTCCTTCCTGTGAATCGTACACTTCAAGCTGTTGACATGCCGTACAAAAATGATTTGAATCTAATACTACTGGTAAAAATTTAATAGCTGCAAGCGAACTTCCAAAATATCCAACATATCTCTGAGATGTATTTCTTAATCCTTTATGTCAAAAAGTCAAATACTAGAAGCTAGAACTAGCCATATACTGATTATCAGAGAAGACTTACTTGAAGGATCCGAGGAAGACTGCTAAGAATGTCACTGGTGTGTCGTCGAGAAGCAATATCTACTTCAACGTTCTAAGAAAACATAAGACAAATACCGGTTATTTCCATAATTCCACCACTCAATAATTAAAAAAAAAAATTTGTATTTCATTAAAATTATATGAAGCATGATTTGACAATTACCGCTATGACAAAGCTAGGGAGGTCGATGACTACTCCACTACACCACAAAAGGATTAGTAAATTATGCTAACATTTTCATTGTTCATTCATAACATTAACATTGTTTACTATTTTTTTGCTACATGTTCTTTTTATTTACGTATTGTATATTCTGTATTGCATATTTTTGTACTTCTGCCTCATGTGGCGAATAAACTTAATCATTGTCTCAAAAAAGCTCATCACACAGTGAACCATAAAAAACGTGCCAGCAAACTTTTGCCCATATATTCGCCAAATATTGACCGATTTTAAAAATTCTTTTACTGATACACTCACTGGACAATTTGCAATAACGTGGTGACTAAAAATCCCACCACTATTAACTGCACCCCCAGGATTGACGCCACGTATAGGCTTAGCAACTCGAAGACTTTACTATAATCGTTTAAAAATTGCACCCACGCCACTGTACACCGTACTGACCGTAGGATCTTGAGAAATATGGCGACATACTTAGGGCAATGGCTGTCAAACGCCTGAAATTTGGACCTTTAGCTCCGCCTTTTTAGCTCAAGCCCCTTAGATGTGCCATATATGGAAACTGCAGAGTTAAGCGACTGGATCGCACATGCGATGCAGTTAACAAATTTCACATTTACGGTGCAAGTGCAACCAGGCAACTCCTGAGTACGTGCCAAACGAACGAAAAACCCAGAGACGATATAGGCACATAATCAACATCAAGTAATCAAGTACATAAGTGCTAAAAGCCAACCATGATAAACATGATAAGAGCTGAGCAGTGGTAAATGACTGGCAAATGCATAGAAAACAGTGAAGCAACTATTTCACAGTTACTGCTAAACACTGAGAGACAAAAAAGTCTTCAACTAAGTTTCATAGAACGAAGTAATATCGTTCACGTCATTTGGTGCAGAATTTCCAGCCTTAAAAAAATAGCAAACAAAATCAGTTAAAGATCAGTTACATAACAAATAGTGTAAAACAGTGAGTGAAACCTATGCTCTTGTGCAAAATTCACATAATCAACTACCTATAGAACTTCGCAGAAATATAAAATAAAAGTAAGTTGAACATTAAAAACCTATAAACAGTGCACTACACACTGTGCAGCAAAATGGACGCTCTACGTTGTTGGGTCCAAACTCTGGTCCAGTTTTTCGACCTTTGCGGACCAAAATTCATCAAATTAAGTCATCACCATACACGGGAAAGACTGTGGTTTGCAACGCCGTTTTCCGATTAGTGACGTATTGTTCCGTTCCGGAGATGTGCGTGGTCAAATCTAAAGTTGTCCAAAATTTGACGTTTTCGCTCCAAGTTTTAGGGGAGGGTCCACAAATTTTAAGACTTTTCCCCCAAAATTAGACCCATTTGCGATTACGTAAATGGTAAAGTGGTAAAGTTTTGTGGTAATTCGCCGAGGGACTCAAAGCACTAAGCAAAAAAATTGATGCAAAACATATCAATGGCCTGTCCTTACTATCACCATAGTGGCCATAATGAACAAAACAATAATAAACAACTACAAAACAACAGAGAGAAGTGCAGTAGTAACAAAAGATGCTCTGCAAAACGTCAGAAGTAACGGCGTAAAACAGCTAGACACCGTGCAACACTGAGTTTCATCAAGTGGACTTACCTCACAGACACCTCAGTATCTGCAACTAACAACAAGTTAATGACTGATGTGAAAAGCTGACAAAGAACTCGATTTTGCAGCTTTGCACTACAGTAGCTCCAGAACTAATTTTGGTCCTAATTTTTAACGTATATTTATTTGGCTATATTTTGTAGACAGAACTTACAAGTAACTGTTTTCATAGTTACTACATAACATAAGCGGGCGATGACACTATATTAAGTTCAACCGTTTCATTTTGCAAGTGCTGTTAAGATGCTATCAAACGGACTCTCCTTTGCATTGACCAATCTAGCAGTTCTGCAGGAGATGCTGAAAATGCAAGACTGGAATTTGCAGCACAAAAGAGAACAAAAATGCAAGGGTGGAAATGCAGGACTGGAATATGTGGGATAAGAAATGTAAGGGCGGAAAATGTGGGATTGAAAAATGCAAGGCTAGAAAAAGAGAACATGTAACTATCTATCATCCTATACTTTAGTACACGTGCTGCAAGTAAAAAAAAAACAAACAAAAAACTGCAAACTCAGTTAACAATTAACAACAGGCAAAAATGTTCAGCCTCTGGATTCCGAGTATCAGCTACACACCTCGTGCACGTCATCGGCATTAACAGCTTCAGTAGCACATTCATCAGTAGAACGGTCATGCTCCCACGACGAATCACCGGCAGTCGCAGCAGAGTCATTCACAGCTGAAGCAACATCCTCACTCCACTGCGTCTGAACACCTGCATGCACAGCAACACAAACGACCCAGTGCTGACATAATTATCTGACCTCTGTTCTTTTAAGCTAAAAATCGTCTACTCCTACCCTGGAGAAAGTTCACATCAATTTTGGTTTTTCTGCATCTTATGTTGTTTGTGAGTTAGGAGCGAGCAGGAGACAGAGGGACAGACAGACGGGCAAGACATGTAATGCGGCCTATTTGGACAGCCGCACAAAATGGACAAAGTAGGCCACAGAAATGTGCAGCAGATTTGAGGTTATTAAATAGTGTCATGCATGACTTCAGTCTACAAGAACTTCTCGGGGGCCACTTTCCGAACATACTGCCAGTGATGATGATCGAGGCCTGAGAATGAGGACAAAACCCCGAGGACGAGGACGAGGCCGAGGACAAAGCCGAGGACAAAATCACGAGGCCGAGGACAAGGCTGAGGACAATTTTTTTTAGTTTGAGAAGATATTCATCTAGTTAGTAACTACACGAGACAATCATCACACGCATGTATGCCACATACCAAAAATTATAATCTAATCATCTCTGCAAACATTCTGTAAATAGTCATCGAGGCAAGTCAGATGGCTGTAAATAGTAAATTTGTACTGGGATGGCATGGGACGTGTTGTCGAATGCAAATCATTGGCTTGGGCTTTGTCGTGAAATACACATATGCTCAAGGCCAAGTTATAAAGTCTGAGGACATGCCGAGGCCAGATGCCCGAGGACGAGGACGAGGACAACATGTCGAGGCCGAGGTCGAGGCCGAGGACAAAATTTCGGCCTCGAGGACAGTCTGGCCTCGAGGACTTAACATCACTGCATACTGCAGATACTTACTTATATTGTTGCAACTTGCAGCCTAAAGCCTGGTTTCCATCCAACGCAATGCCCACAATGCAAGAATAGACGCTGCTTCTATCCTTGCGTTTTTGGCTGTTGCGTCCTTGCGTCAGCTGCGTCCGTTGCATATTATCTTGCATTCACTGCATTCGCTGCATTTTGGTTTTCTGCATTTTGCGTACTTTTCTTGCGTCACTTGCATCAAAGAAGTATGCAAGGATGGTGCGTTGAATGCGTTGCGTGCATTGCACTAGTGCCACTTGATGGAAACCAGGCTTAACTGAAGGACTGTTCACTTATTCTCTATCAAGACTATCACTGTAAGCTGATGCCGAGCTGTGTAGCTGATACTTAATTCACAGGAAAGCAGTAATTATTTCAGACATCTCAATAAAAAATATAGTTATAGAGAATACTAACAAAAACAGTTTTTTAAGTGATCCACTAAATAGTGCCACGCTGATTGCTGACGACCATGCAATCATTTCAGCTAATGCAAACTGCAAAAAAATCCAGTTTAATGGAAAAAGTAAAAAAAAAGCGAAGCAGGAAATCATGAATGAGCTTTCATTCATCAATTTCATCCAAACTTATCTGAAGTTACTAGTCTACAACATCATCATTCCCTTCTACAGACCAATTCACATGTACATGGGCATTAGAGGTTATTTTCAACATTATGCGCTCTATAAATCCACGTTTTACTTACTTACTTACTTACTTACTTACACTGTACAGTGATGTAATATATAACCTGTACTGAGCCCGAGATAGTCTTCCATCAGCACTGCGTCTCTCTTCCAGTCCCAGCAGGTCTGACACTCCACATCACTGGAAGCACCATCAACAGTGCTGCAATTGGCCCAGCTGCTATCAATGAACACACAACCCAAGCGAATGAGTGTGACATCATGCACAAGCACAGTCTCAAAGCCAGTCACACTTACAAGCACTGAAAATACACCAATCAGCTCGCATTAGCCAGTAAGTCATAACGATGCGATTTAATATGGTAGAATCGTTAAAAAAACATGGTGGAATCAATACATGACAGTCAAAAACATAGGCTACTAAAAACTAAGAATTCAGAACTAAAAAAATAAAATGATAAAACAAAAAGCAGATTGTCTGGAAAGTCACGTATGGTCGACATTGTTGTAAGACCGACAAAACAGAAATGCTTCCAGTTAATAGCACAAAGATACAAGCGACGTTGCAGTGTTGACTTCACTATAGTCAAAGAGCATCAGAGCTGGGCTGGCATGACTGGATGAGCTTGGTCGCCAAGTATAACTCTAGTTGTATCTTTGTTTTCTTATTATGGACTATTATTGTTACCATTTGCACTTATGTACTTCTTTGCACTTATGGACTGTGTTATTTTGGATTTTAGGACTGTGTTATTATTATTGTTGTTGCACTGTTTGCACTGCACTGTCATTCAGTTATTCGGCTATCTTCATAGCCGCAAGTGTGCAAAATAAACTCACTCACTCAGGACCGTTCTGTTGCAGCAGCAAGCAAAGCTGCTGTGGGCGCCAAGTGTATCTCTGTCATGATTAGTGCGATCATACTTGGTGCTGCTGCTGCTACTATTTCCATTTTTAAGCAGCCTACTTTTCAGCAGCTACTTCAGGT
>Ga0056124_1000559_pt1 | contig 12116 bp, 8 predicted proteins | sample WorMetHEROISLAND_2_FD_70069 | JGI IMG/M metagenome (GOLD analysis project Ga0056124, IMG submission 70069) | Marine gutless worms symbiont microbial communities from Max Planck institute for Marine Microbiology, Germany - Olavius sp. 4 HERON ISLAND | ecosystem: Host-associated > Annelida >... | reverse complement strand
AGCCTTTCTTTCAGTTCATCTGAGAATGTAACAGTGAAAACATTATTAAAATCGGTCCATATTTACCAAAGTTATTGCAAGAAAAATTTGGCGCAGTTTTTTTTGGCCCACCCTGTAAATAGGCCTGATACGTGTAGGCCTAAACCGCCACGATATTTTGGATGGAAAGCTAAAAGCTCAACTTCATTATTGCGCACATTGCTGAGGTATATATTAAATTCGCCATAAATGACCTGCGCTGCAGATGGTTAGTGCATATGGTCACATAAGCACGGTTTACTGCCCCACAAATCATAGGCCAAGAACATAATAGTTAGTTGCTATGGCTGCTGCTGCTGCTGTCGTAGTCAGCGTGAGATGATATACGTTTATTGTGTTTCGAGGTCTTTGCGGAAAACCATAATACACTCGTGGATGATGTGATAGCGCGATTACGCTGATGATAATTATCCTTACGCTAAACATGCTGCATGCGACCCGGTTCCACTTTGGTCCGTAAATAAAGATCGTGTCTACAGATTAATATCAGATACGCTGTGGGCTGTAAAAGATGACACGATGGTCTTGGCAAATGCAGACAGATTTTTGTATAAGTCATCCATATTTGCATTCTAAGATAAACTGGGAAATAATTTTTAGCGCTATTTTATCTACTAATGATGTTTTCGAGGGCCGGCAGAAAAAACGCACTCACCTTAGATGCGTACATTGGGCGCACTACGCACTACATGGGCTATTACTGCAATATGTTTAAGTGAAAAAAAACAAAAGACGATAGTGACAGTTAATTCCCGCACAATGGATATTGTGCATTGTGAGGCTAGATTTCAATACTCGCAAATCTGCCAGAGTAGGGGGCCTACTTCAAGGTCGACAAAATACGTAAGCGAAGGCTATACTTAATGCCGCAGCAAATTAAACTATAATTAACGAAAAACAGAAAATAGTGAAAAAAACATCTTTGTTTACGAAAGTGAAAACTATGAAACATGCACATGTTTCTCGTCAAAGTGGACTACGATGCAAAATGCGTATATTATTGTTGTTGTTTTTAATTTCCGGAGATAGTGACCCTCTGCCCTCAGATCTTGGCTGAAGGAAAAGGGCGAAGAAGAGGGAAAGAGATACACAAAAAAGTAAATAGAAAGGAACGACAACTAAAAAGTGGGAGAAAATGATCGGTGGACATTTGATACGTGACAAAATCTTGAATACGCCTTTGAGCATACATAAAACACCTGCAAGTGAAAGAAACACCGACTTTTGGAAAATGTCGCATCAGTGAATGCATATAGGGCCTAATTGCGACACGAGAAACGATTCCGACAGACATTCTAATGATTCTACTGTCCAAGCCGCATAACGCTGCTTGCCATTGACAGCTCGTCATCGTAGGCAAGGATCGTCGTTTGCAAGTCACGTCGAATTAACAGTCAACATATCGACTGAAAGTAGGTGCGCTGAAAGGATCGACGTTCATCGTAGCTTGTCACCGCCACATGTCTGCGGCTTCGCGTCGTCCGTGCACAGTAAGGCAGGGATGAAAATTTGGGTACAATTTTTTTTTTTGGGGGGGGGCTGCACCCTTAAAATTTGCGGGCGCTAAATTTGCGGCGATTTCGGACAATATACTTTATACTTTGATCGCGAATATCTCCGGAACGGACGGAAATAACGAACATCGCGAAAGTAAGTGATCAGCCAGCCACAACTCTTCCCATGTTAAGCAAAAAGAATTGGTAAACTTTGGTCCAGTAACAAAAAAGTTATAGGCGCGCATGTTCACTCACCAAAAGTCAACACTGCGCATTTCGTACGAAGGACTCCTTAAACCAGGGGGTCGAAACTTACACTGTTAAAATCTACGTCTCATGCTGAAAATTGCATACGCAGGTTGTCTTGGTCTGTCTTCAGTAATTTCAGTGCAATTCACTCTCGATAGGCCTATGTGTGTGGCAGCCTGAGATCGCAAAAAAATCTCTTAAACCCCTTATTTTTGCGGTTCAAGATCGTTCAAGGTCATCGATGTTGGTACCACCGGAAAGCTCGTCAGCAGTGCTTGTTATGCAGCAAGTCTGTATGTCTGCAACCGTTCTCACACTAGACGGGTTAATAGCGGTAAAGCAACGATTTTTTTTTTTTTTTTGGGGGGGGGATCTCATCAGCCAGCGGCACGAAATTTGGTCACAACAAACTAGCGACTCCAGGCTCTTATACAGTAAAAACCTGGAATTTCTATCTCACCTCAGCTTGAATCAGTACCGTGTCGTGACCAACGAACGGACGGACAGAATTACGATAGCTAATACGCGCTGAGCACTACATGCTGTTGCGCGTAAAAATGAGTCTTAACAGTTACATTTATCAGTCAGTCGGGCGCATACTTATGCATACAGTGATGCGTCGGAATTATAAAGCTGGAGAAATTATTAATAGGCCTACGTGGTATGCAGCATCGAGATGGCAAACGTCTACGGTTTAACGCGCTAGTTTCAGCAGTAATTGTTCGACTGCCATAGATTGATAAACGGACGCTTGTCGACCGCACACTACACTGCAGACGCAGTACGCATAATTCATCATTCATAGCGCAGAAGCTATGCTATATATTTCGCTGGCGAGACAGACAGCACAATAGTTATACGATCTATCAAATTTTTGCTCCAGTGGTAGATTAATATGCAAATTCTAACGGGTGAAGTTTATCAAAGCCGTGCATTCTGATGCATAGTAGCCTACCGTTGACGGAATAATCGACACTGTCATGCAAACATCGTGATACGTACTAGATACTTACGTTAGGCCTACGCAGTACGAGCTTATCCACTGCAGACAGTGCAGTATCGTATTTAAACCACGCTCGGATCGCACAAACTACACCGTCGTTTGCTTTACGACGCACGACTGCAGCCGAAAGTTGCGAAAACACTGTACCAGTGCGAGATGAGAGTGGTTTGAGTGCGTATGCAGAACTTTACCGTACTGTTTTAACTAATTTTACTTAAGTTAGTTGCATGTATATACTATACGTGTCTCTACCTTTAGCCTAGTACGCTTTAATCCAGGCATTTGCTGCAACACAGAATAAAGACGTTTCATTCATTCGTGTCTCGTTTAGCCGACAGCAAAAACTAAAAACTGCAAAAATATTTTGGAGGGTCCAGTAAAAAAATTAGGGACGCGGGTTTTTTTCGGGGACGGACGGAAACCGGAAGCACAGAATTTTTTGAAGGCTTTGTTGGGTGCGTATTTTTTTACACCTGGATGTCCTTCGTGTCGCCCATGCACTGACGGAAAGGTAAGCCAGCAGACGAGGTTCACGTCAAACGAACGCATCGTGCAAAAGAAAGGCGTCAAACGTACGAGAGCCAAGACCATGGCTGCCGCTTTATTACTGTATAACTCGAGACACGTCTATTTACAGCAGAGACGACACCGCCAAGTACAAATATAAATTAGACAACAGCGCGACACGCCTATACGAACACGCAAGCAGCAGCAGCTGCAGCGACAGCAGCAGTTTTTGCTATCATATCCATAGAATCATCCGCACTCAGTCACGATACGATGGACGCAGGAACTAAACATTTCTAACGAGATACTTACCGACTACAGGCTCCGTGCAAAAACACTTGCATAAACGTCCAGTCGGAAAGCAATCGCCCAAAAACAGACGCCGTGCTTTAGAACACTAGGCCTAAGTGATTTTCAACAAACTTTCTTACGACGAAAATGGCCAAAGGGGCACGAAGACGCAAAGGGAGGTCGTGCAAAAATTTGTGTGATGACAGGTATGAATGGCTGCTGTAGCCTAGTCTATCACATGCGTACGGAATGCAGCGAAGCATCAGCGACCTCGCGTTCTTTCACAGAAATTGCCGCAGATTTGCTCGGTTTGTACGAAACGTACGTACAGCCTAACAGAACGAAGAAAATCAAGAGACGCGGGCTGTTGCGATATTTGTAAAAAAAGTAAAGTTAGGTTATATTATAGTGCGCTCTAACGCTTAGCTTAATCTAGCGCACTTAAACACCATAACCACTTAGGCGCCCAAAACTCCCTTTTGTACCCCAGTTTCTTGGAGCTGAGAAACTGGGGAGGCAATGTGTGTAAACAACTGGCCCAATATGTTGCTACCCCGTGGAATAGTGGCGCGACCCGGGATTCGAACCGCGGTCGCCGGGTTCTCATTCCAAGTGCGCTAACCACTACACCACCGAGCCACACACGTTCTTGTACCTAAGAAGACTGCAGCAAGCAAACACCTGTATAGCGTGCTGCAGCGCTAAGTATGAAGAAGCAGAGACTGGCAGACGTCGTACTTCGCCTATGGTAGAGGTTAGCACTGTTTCAAAGTAGGCTATCATTAACAAGAAGGTTAATTACTCTGCATGAACGTGTGTCAGCGTTCAATTGTACCTCTGTGGCAAATAAACATGAAACGTAGCTCGTTCGTTGCACAAAGTACAAAAGCCAACTCAGTCAGTTTTACAGAACAAGAAATCTGAGCTAATGCTCATGAGACGCGCGACAGCATCAGTTTAATTTCGTACGCACGCTGTCTTGGTCTATTTCCAGCATATTTCAGCGAAAATTCACTCTAAGTGTGGATCGCAGCCCAAAACAGCGAAAAATTCACTAAAACCCCCTATTTGGGGGGTTCAAGGTCGTTCAAAGTCATCGATGTTGGTACCACTGAAAAGCTCGTCAGCAGTGCTTGTTATGATAAGCAGCAAGTCTGTGGTAAAATAACGATTTCTAAGGGGGGTACCCCTCTTTGATGCCCTCGTCACCCAGTGGCACCAAATTACCTCATTAGAAACTAGAGACTCTAGGCTATCATATGATGAAGACCCGGAGTCTCTATCTCACCTGGCATTGAATCTGTACCGGGTCGTGACGGACAGACAGACGGACAGACGGAATTCCCATAGCTAATACGCGCTCTCAGCAGTACCTGCAGGTACAGCTGTCGCGCGTAAAAAAACCGATACAGAGTACAAAGCACACGCAACACCCGATTGAAACGAGCAATGTTCCTACGTCTTCAAGGTCCGCAGCGCAGCTGATCAACTCGTGCTTGTCATGCTGTACCTACAACGTACCTATACACTGGCCGACTTCACTTTATGACTTAGAGCCAATTAATAGTAAGTCTCCTAACAAATCCAGCGAAAGTTTAAAAAAGTTGAAGTCGGTTCAGACTCGGCGAAGGTTAAGCCCTAAGGGCTAAAGCTATCTCTTCCCTGCAAGTTCGACCGACAAGTCAGGTTAGTTAGGCTAAACTTCGGTCTAAGTAGCCTATGTACTTGGACCATACTTTTGGACTGGAAGACTTTCGCTGAGCCTTTTCATTGAGCGGAAACTTCGGACTTGGACGGAAGATCGGCTCAGCGAATGACTCAGTGAAATCACTGAACTTTTTGGCTAAAGTATCATGTACGCAGATCGAACTTTAGCTAAGCGAACTAGCTCAGCAAAAGTCTTAAGTCAAAAACTGAAGTCACCACTCCGTACCTACATCAGCCGTACACAGGGGCACCACTTTGGCACCATAGTGTACCTACGTGGAAAGCTTTTAGTTCCGATCTGTTGCAGTTCCTGCGATATCGCTTGACGAAAGAGCCGTGTTGGTTATGACCTAATAACCTACCTAGCCAGTAGCCACTCAAGTCAGCCAATCAGCCCATTTGACAGCAACAGACTAACGGCTGCGTTGAAGAACGTATTAAGTTCACTAGACACAGGCCTATCACACCACGACCTAAGCTGACAAGAATCGTGTTGCTTGCTTTCTGACGAATAAAAACGGAAATAAACACAAAACTACAGCAAACGGGAGAGATCAAGTCGAACGAGCAAAAGGCAGCAGCGACTTGGCACTTGGCCAGCAGCAGACTGTGCATTATGTCGCTGACAACAACGAACAGTCTCCGCACACACGAACATTCACTCACAATTACCTGGCAACAAACACTTACAGGATTGTCCCAACTACTCCCGACTTCTGATCCACTTCCCAACATTTCCACGTTTCACCCTGGAAAAACGAAAAAGCATCTCAAAGTGGAAACACAAATCGGACTTACGTAAACGACGTGCGGACAAATGTGCCACTGTACATCAACTTAATTATGAAGTCAAACACAAAATACTCGAGTTTGTTTATAGACGCGATGGATAATCAATGTGTGAGCTTCAGTAAATAGGTAGGGACACTAATAATACGTCGTCCAAATGTCATTTTTCGTCCGTCCAAAATCACAAATTTCGTCAAAAATTCTAATTTTCGTCCAAATTCCGTGCAAATTTTTTTTTAGGTCCAAAATGCTAAATTTCGCGATTTCGTTCGTTTTTCGTCGAAAACGAATTTGCTGTGTCCCTATGAATAGGTAGGTCATCATGGCTCTAACAGATGAACTAAATAACTCAACGTAATGTAAGCAAAGTCGTCAAGACAAGAGGACAGCTGATAAAATGAAATTATGTGTAACTGCTAACATGATACTCGCTCGATACTTAGGCTGCCATCCAGTTAATGCACCACTGTAGTGAAATAATAATAACAGAGATAATAAAAGAAACATACAGATCCGAAAAAAACAGGTTAGCATGTAATAATTGTGATTCTGGTGTTGAGTCAACTGAGAAGAACATTCGTTGTAAATGGCAAAAAAAATCTCCGAAGCAACAAAAACGCACACAGCACGAGGAGCAAAAATTATCAAAAGCAGAAATGAAGCTAAAGAACAACTCAGAAGAGCCTATGTACTGAAACTGACAAAATGCTCTAGTACTGTATGTATATATGGTATCAGTTTGGCGTGTAAAACCTCCGATACAAACGGCAAAATTTTTGCCTTCTTTACCAACTTTGTCGACAACTGCAAGACACGGTAACATCACAGATCCACATCCGGCGAATCTACTCACACGCAAGTGCGAGATTTCGTAGCTTTCTTTACGGTCAGCAACGTTTCCGAGACTTAACTTGGCAACTTAGATCTTAAAGATGCTGCCACCTCACCTTAAAGAATTACATAACATCAATCGCGAACAGTCAAACTGAGGTCTAAAGACTCGACTCTTCGCGTACGAGCTTACTCTGAGAACTCAGTCGAAGCACAGCTACAGAAACGCTGCATTTGATACTATCTGATTTGATTTACTGCACTGTTGATAAATTTTCACGTCGTTCTAAAACTGCGGCAAGTCAACGGTGTCGTTTGTTTAAAGCAACAGAATCTAGTGCATTTGTCCTACTGCATCTCTACAAATACTCCTATAGGCTACTATCTTACATTATATTACCACATCTTGTACAGAAATAATAATCACACATACTCTTAACGTACTGCAGTCAAGAACGTTCATACGCATGCATTAACCATGCAATATAATGAGATTCAGCAAGTACGTAACGGCAAAACCGTGCCTATACGAAAGACCGAAATTGACTGCTATTCTGCACACTCATTCTGAAATGAAATATAACACAGTGTGATAGGTAACGTCATTCTAACGTCGACAGATTGGCCACAAAGATGCTTACAGCAATTCACTGACGAGTACACCACTGCTGAATAGATCATTGCTGTGTATTGAGGAAGCAACGAGGGGACTGTTCAATTTCATCACATTTTACTGACGCTTCTGGACAGTAACGTAAATTTCCCGAAACTGGCATACAAAAATAACTGTGCAAAGTAATGAATGTGAGCCCCCTTCATGTTACACCAAATCTGCCATCGAGAGCCAAAAAAAATCCAGCATCATACCACATAGTGCACCAATATGCGAGGCAATTGAACAAGAAACAACTGTATGCCCGTGAAACGTAGTCTCTATACATCGAAGCGGGGTACCAATTCCCACTGTGCTTAATAGTAAGTCTCCTAACAAATCTTCAAGTCTACAAAGAAACATCTCTCGAGAACTTCTAAAATGTAGCCTACATCGCATCACAATGCTACTTCGTTTGCGACGCAGCCTGTAGAAGGAACTTAGTTTCAACGCACATCGCTGGGTCCACTAAAACGTTAGGTCTGCGGTCTTGCCAGCTACTGCCATTGCACGGACGTCCGACAAATCAGAACTCAGTGCAAACGAGAACTAATAAATTTACAAGACCATCTGGCATCGGCAAAATGTAAACAAAAAATTCCTAGTTACTTTCCAGGTCATCCCATTATGATGCCCCAGTAAAGAAGTCTGCGTCCTACGACAAATGGCCGAGTACCGACAGAGTTAAAGGAAACAGAGCAAACCTGATTATGAGGCCAACGTGTATCCTAAGTATGCAAAAAATACAAGACGGTGACATCGAGCAACTATGCCAAGCAACAGACAAGCACGATATTATTGCACACCTTGTAGCAGGAGATAAACAACATCTATACATATTATGCATCATACTCAGACTTGGTATAAGTAAGACATCAGCTCGTTGCATTATCACGACATCAGAATCCTAACACTGCCCACATGTAAGGACTTCGCCACGCTAGAAATTGTCGGGGCTATCAATGTTGCTATTACGATCAGTCAGCCAGAGCATGGTTACAACATGGAGCACGTGTCTCTCAGGCGTTCTCGTTAGCCGAACAATCTCTGACAACTGTTCAAAACAGTTTTCAGCAAGTCGGAATCCACACGACCGTCTAGATGGCTAGAACTCGTTGAACTCTGTATGCCTGTGCCCGCTGTGACCTTGGCTTGTGACCCCCTCCGCCACAACTAACAATACTAACAGAAGTTTGGAGACAGTCCATCAATGCATACTGGAGACACCGCGGAAATAACATAATGGGTGAACACAGGCCCGCAGCCACCCAATCAGCCGGAACCAGGAAATGCTGTATAAAAAAATAAACAACAACGTGACAACCAGAGGCGATTTTCGAACAATGCATTTGCCCCAGACCACACTGGGGAAGCTTACAGCACTCACCAGACGCTAAACCTCACTCACTCACTCTCCACCTAGCTGGATTAATGGAGAGGTCTAGGGACGTGGAGTCGAACCCCTTCTGTAAAGCCTGGCCACGGGTCGGTAACACATGCATGGAAAGCACGAAAACGCAATACCTCCAGCCAGTGGCGTCACAGAAGGAGAGGCGGCAATTGTCCCCCTAAATTTTAAGCTGTCAAAAAATTCTCAAAAAATTTTGTTCTTGTCGGAAAAAATTCGTCCAAAATGGCAAATTTGGGGCTGCTAACCTACATTTTGGAAAAATTTAGGGGCAAAATTGAAATTTTGACCATCCATAATCTCCTCTGTCCGAAATTTGCAGCTGTCTGTCGGAAAATAGCAACTTTCTGCCCCACCTACTTCTTTAACACACGACGCCGCTGTGCCCCGTACTGCCTACAGGCGAAGGGCGGAGGCATAAAAACCAAACACATCAGTCGACTAGTGACAGTCAGTCTGTAGCTGAAGTCAGCCAATGCAAAGATGACGATGATAATGGCGCATCTACAAAGATCTTTGGCTTCGTTGCACACACATTTACTGAACTGACATATCTCTGTTACTCACACTACACACTTACTGCATACTGAATATTTCACCACAAGTAGAGCTGTACCAAATATTCAGTTCGTATATGTCTTTAGCCAAATAGTGGCTTTAATTCGAGAATATTCATATTTGTATAAAAACGTGGATAGTTCGAATACAAATATCGTGTGACTGGACATCTCTATTATTTACAAAGTCGCATCCAGAAGCTGCTGCCATCAGCACTATGCTTGTTGTTTTATAAGCTTAATGAAAACAATCACAATTTAATTTGCGCAGTATATCCAGTCAAACAGTAAATTTTTTTAAAAACTATTCGGTACAGCTCTAATTACAAGTCTATATCCGAAACATGTCAAGCTTCTGCTGAAATTTAACGCACGAGAAATTACTGGCGGTCGAAATGTATAAGTAAAAAATTCACCGTTTTACTTGGCACATATGCGACGTAGAAGGCATTCCAACAAGAAACTGTCTCGCCAGGGTGACCATCGCTTTCCCGCAGTGAAAAATTCCCCAACTTTTCCCCCAGCACTTTGCGGCATTGCTCACCACGCAGTGGTCACCCACAGCAAGCATACTGACAGCAGAAAAAATGAAATCTCGCAGTACAACTGCGCAATAGGGCGATGCAAAACACCCAAAACGGACCAAAGAAAATATCATGCTACTACTCTGCTACCAGAAATCAGAGTTGTCCCAAATGTGAGGATAACGATAAGCACCTTTCCCTTAAAACGTTTTCCCCAACAATTCCTGGACACTTCCCCGATTTTTGGTGAACTTCCCAACTTTTCCCCGACAGATGTCAGATTCGCTCCTGATTTTCCCGACGAGTGGGCGGTCACCCTGAGTACCTGCGCAAGCATCTCGGGGAAGGTCCGAGAGACTTCCGTGTCGCGTGTAGCGTAGATACTTAGCGGATGCCGACCGGCTGAGGTCACTCAGTGCACAATAACCACGACGACCGTTAAGCACGATGGAAAAACTGCGGCAGAGACGTGGCTGGCACGTCGATGAACCTGACAGAGACCGATGAATGATGACAACGTGTCATAGCTGCAGCTGCTGAAGCACGTGACGCCAGCCAGCATCGTCAGCCGAGACAGCAATCATCATCATCATCATCATCATCAGCAGCAGCAGCAGCAGCAGCAGCAATACTGACTGACCCAGCACACAGCTGCTGCTGGCAAATGGCGAGACGATGCAGATTATCACACAGCAGACGGACCTAACCACGACAACAACACTGTCACACCTCAGTTGAGGAAAACATCAAATATACCACCACTACCAGGTTACATTGGGCGGCTTCACTTTTTGACTTGACTTAAGTTTAGACGTGCACCGATAATGCCGATAATCGGCCGATGCCGATTGTCAAATGGCCGATACCGGTTATCAACAAACTGGCCGATAATCAGCCGATACCGATTATCGGCCGATAATCGGTGCACCTCTACTTAAGTTAAGCCAATTTGCTGAGCGAAAGTTCGGTCTAAGTACCCACGTAAGCCAAAAAAGTGAAGTGATTTTTGGTGAGCGAAAGTCAAGTCCAAAAGTATGGTTTAAGTGCCTACTTAAACCAAAGTTTAGCCTAACTGAGTACATAGTTTGGTCTAAGTATGTACTTAGACTTTGGTCTAAGTACATACTTAGACCGAAGTTTGGTTGAACTCGGATCTAAGTAGGTACGTAGACCGAACTTTTGCTCAGCGAATGGGCTTAACTTAAGTCAAGTCGTAAAGTGAAGTCGTCCATTATGCAACAAGCTACTGCGAGTGTCCTTCGGCGACAGCGGATAGTTCTAACTGGCACGTTACTAACTGTCATTTCAACCGCTTGATACGTCAAGTAGACGACTGAAACTTGAACGCCCATACGTTGATGCTGTGACCTTGACTTTTTACCTTCTGACCCCAAAAAACCTAAACAGCTCATCTCTGTCCGAAGACGCACTACTGAACAAAATTGGTGAAAATCTACTACTGCATAATAATAGTAATAATAGTAGTAATAGCCACGACAATGTTTATGATGCTGTCATCATAGCAGTGCACTGCCACTCCAAGAGCCCCCCCGGTTCATTTGATGAGTGCAGCTGAAGCGCCGGGCGGCCGCTGACCTTAGACGAAGCGATACACACATAGATATCTTGAGAACACATCGTGGATGGACTGACAGACGGAGAGCCCACACAAAATGCATCTGGCATCGCCTTCCAGCGGCAAGTGGAAAAATGATGGAAAAGCGACAAACCGTTGAACGCCGAGTGGTTTGACGATGGTAAGGAGAGTGGGAACGCCGAGTCGTGCATGGTCCAGCGTTTAGACGACGACATCACATCCGCGTGAACGCTGCTAGTGTGTAGGTGAGTGCGCAGCAGTTCATCCATCTCAGGCGCCAGCCGCACTCCCGGCACAATGAATATTGACGATACTACGACACACACACACACTGGATTACTACTATTACTACTACTACTGCTACTACTACTACTGCTCCCAGTACATCTCAGGCGCCAGCCGCACTCCCGGCACAATGAATATTGACGATACTACGACACACACACACACTGGATTACTACTACTA
>Ga0056124_1000558_pt1 | contig 12123 bp, 1 predicted proteins | sample WorMetHEROISLAND_2_FD_70069 | JGI IMG/M metagenome (GOLD analysis project Ga0056124, IMG submission 70069) | Marine gutless worms symbiont microbial communities from Max Planck institute for Marine Microbiology, Germany - Olavius sp. 4 HERON ISLAND | ecosystem: Host-associated > Annelida >... | reverse complement strand
CTCATTTAGGGCCCTCGATTGGGGTGACCCCTATGGAATTTTTGGAAAAGCGTTACAGATCCTGAAACTAGAGTCTTTGGGGCAGCGGATGGTGAAGATTTGATGATCCTAGCTTGCACCATTTATGCCTGATCCACCCGTGTGACAGACAGACATACAGAATTGCGATGGCTAAGACACACTATAGCAGTTCCTGCTGTCGCACGTAAAAACTGGAGTATTACTGATTTATCATTAGTGGATTTTGTATTTACTAAGTTTACTTGCTTATTTGATGAGTATGAAAAACCTGTATTCTGAAGCAATGGGTGTAGTGTGTGCTAAGCAAAAAGAGTCAGTTTTTATTCAACGTTTACAAACGTTTCCCCCCAAAAATGTTTTTTTATAAAAAAAATTCCCCTAATGCTTATTGCATCTGCGCTATGTGTAAGCAGCATTCTCATAGCAATCACTTAAGCCAGCTTCAGTAGCCACTACATTAGCAGTCATTGGTTATATTGTGAACGTCTGGCAAATTTTATTGTCATTACTTGACAAAATCACCTTAGTGTTGGTGAGGTGGTATGCAGTCTCAAATTAGGGACACTGGTTAATAGCAGAAAATTTTCTTAAAATATCTGCATCATTTTGATGCAAATTATTTGCAAAAATGTGCAGAATTTGTTGAATTATGCAAATCTTTGCATACTTCCGCACATTCAAGTGTGGAATCACGAGAAAATGAGATGCGGATTTTTACAAAATATGCGTCATGCAGTATATACCGTGATCACGTCTGCTTATAACTGTATCCCTACTTAGACAGGGTAATGCATGTGTTAAAATGCTTTACTGTTGTAGTCATCAGTACTATTGTTCATGTCACAAATATACAGTAATGTGATTAAACACTGCTTAGTCTTATTTCTGTCACATTATTCAAGGAATGAAGTGAGCGTTGCATATTTTTGGATGCATTTGCCTGCCATGTAAGCATTTAATAAATATCAATCATTTTTCTGTTCTTGCAGCTCTTTATTGTTACTGTTATGGTATTCAGTAATGCACATTTGCAGAAGTACCAAACTGCTTTATAAAAAACATGGTTGGATAAATCAAGCCATCAGTATTTTTCTTAAAACTAAAATGGCAGCTACAAACTTAATATTTGGAACTGTGCAAAATATACCAAATTCTACAGCATTCAGAAAAAAACCACTGTCATTTTCAGCCGACTGTACTAACGGTCGCACGTATTCTTTATATCTAACTGGAAAATGTGTGGATTTATACAAAACTTTCAGGGAAGATGAATTGATTGTCAAAGTTAAATATTCATTGCTACTGGTGACGTAATTCTGACGTCATATTTACATTTGTAAATAATTGGTCTTACTATTGAAGATAGACAGTTTGTTTGCGCAGTTAACTATTGTGCTTTAGATTTCTTTAGACACGCCAGTTGATGAGTGCGAGTCTCTCAACCTCAACGATGTCGGCGTATGCTCACTGCATGGACGACCGCTCTGTGCCATTGGTCGTGCCATGGTCGAACGGGATGACATTGCCGGTCATGCCAGTTTCCCTTATTAAAGCTTCCACTCCATCAGCATTCCAATGTCTGTCTGGAAACATCTTGCACAAGCGTGTGGCTTCATAACCCTTGCTGACTTGCAAACATTTTATCAAATCCGTCTTCAATAGCAGTACCTATTAGTGTAAATATGACGTCCGAATGACGTCACCATCAGGAATGAATACTTAACTTTGACGTTCATGGAACACCTAATTTATCATAAACATTCCCTGAAAATTTTGTATAAATCAACATTTTCCAGCGAGATAATAATGTGAGTGGGTGTTTTTTTCTGAACACAGTCTATGTCATTTTGATTCATTTGGTGTTAATGTATTTTACTGAACAGTGCAGACAAATTTCATTAATTTGTATTAACCATCAACAAAACATATCTAGTGCAACTTTTCACATGTGTATTACCTGAAGTAATCATCAATGAGTCTAACAAAACTGTGTGGCATAATGAAACAGAATGCCATAGTAACATACTCTGTTTATAAACATCCTCATCATAGAGTTAGCTAGACAAAGGTTATTTATTCACACAAATTATTAACCATACTGTAGAACTACAATTATTGTGTAGTCAGTCAGTGGATCAAATGTGGAAATGTTGCCACCAGAAATTTGTGAATGTGCGTCTCATAAATATCCATTGTATGTCCAATGAATTTTCATTGAATATCCAATGAATATGATCCAATATCTCAGCATAATTCAAGCTCCATGCTGTGTAAACTGTTACAGCTACAAAATCACCAGAGTTAAATACATGTAAATACTATGCTGTCCCTAGCTATTTCTGTCATTTCTTTGCTTCTGGTTCAATGGCTGGCTCCTTCATCCACTTCCGTAGTTTATATAAAGCAACTACGCCGAATATTGTTCCGTATGTCGCCACAACAAACTACAACAAGCACAACCAGCATCACATCACACATCTGTCATTCCAATATCTATCAAATATCTCATGTCAACTGATATTCCGAGTACTAAATGTAAAATGACTGCAATTTATGACTAAATTATAGGGTCTAACAACAACTAAACTTTCGACTTTTCGCTTTGAGTTCAAGTACACCGCATGATTACGTGTTAAGAATACCATTTTGGGGATTTCTTTGCTTTGACATCACAAACTTCCAAACCTACATCACAAGTGCAATTCGGATGAAGCAGAACTGATTAGGTTTTGGGGTCACAATGTCAAGATACCAGTTACTGGACACTTCGGACCTACAGGAAAATACTGAGACACTTCGGACCTAGGACACTTTGGACCTAACTTCTTTTTTCACTTAGGTCGGGACCTAGCTACCAGAGACACTACTGCGCAATCTGTTGACTCATTTACCTGCAGAGGCCTACGTCTGTTTGTGTAAGAAAATAGAAAATAAACGAAAATAGAAAATAAATCTGTTATTGTCTATGTTGTTTTTTGTTTTGTTTTTTTTTATTTCAAAGCTGAACAGTTTGCTTTGCGGTATTGCTTTTGCTTTGGGCTTAGTGGTGGAGCGTGATTGTTTGTCGCATGCAGTGGTTGGTTGAGCTTCACTTGTCACACACGTGCTGCTCGTGACCGCAAAAAGATCTCTTTGATTGTGCTGTAATGGCTAGCCGGTCTATGCACCCCAGCGTTTAACTATCGATCATTACTGCCCACACCCAGTCTATGTTTCAGACTTGCGTGCATGTGCAACCTTAGGTCCAAAGTGTTCGGACCTAGTCCGAAGTGTAAGTGTCCATTGGACCCTTCGGTCGTAAGTGAAAAAAAATAGAGACACTTCAGACCAAAAAGTTAGATCCGAAGTGTCTTAGGTCTGAAGTGTCCAGTTACCAAGATACCAGCAGGAGCCATAGAGAGATTGATGCTGTGAATCTGGTTCTGTAAAGCCATCTTACCAAATGAATCGGGGACAATTGAGGCATTTTACAGGCCGAGCTATTTTCCAGGGTCTCCAGGCAAATAGTTGGCCATCCTGCTTACAGTATCACACAGTGATATATTATAACTATACAGTTTAACTGCAATAAATACGTAACTTACATTGAATCTTCCGCGCAAAGTATAGGAGTTGAAATAAAATCGCCAGCCCTTGAAGTTGTAGTTTGGATCATTTTCATCATAAAAGTGCGACATCCTACAAAATAGATAAAATACACACTAATGGAAATAATAGCATCATCACACAAGTGCTGTCACAAGCATTTCTAGCTCAAAACCTTATTAATAAATTCATGTGAACAACTTAGAACTTAAAAGGGGGAGAGGGCTTGGTCAAAAAGATTCTGTGCATCTTAGACGTTAAAATTCAATGGATTTTAAAAGGTGCTATGGCTTAATACAGTGTTAATAGACTAAATAATAAAATAACCTTGATTTTCTGATCAACCTCTAAACAAAATATTTTCATCCGATCGAAAGACCTTCACCTTCGTTACGTCACGTACCACGCAAAAAATATTTAATAATCTTATTAATATACGTACTAACCACAGATCTATATATATAAATAACGTAGCGTAACGACCAAGAACTTGAACACTCCGATAAAGATAAAGCGCATCATTTTTTCGACAAAATTGATGTAAACAGCGACATTACAACCTTAACTTCTATGTGTTTAGGTTTAATCTTTTCGTTTGAGTTATAGTGTTAATTAGTAGTTATTAGTTATTACTGCAAGTTGTTGGTTAGGGAGAGCGACCACAGATCTATATATAAATACGTTACTTCCTAACATTGTTATCGAAAAACGAAAGTTGGAATTTCCACGTAGTTTTGAGAAAGTGGGTATTTTGTCACACATTCCGAAAATGTCAGTTTCACATAAATGTTTACTTATTCCTCAAAACGTCAATGTTCAGTCTACGTTGTAATGTAGTGTGAAATGTCAGCTTCTCGTTCCTTGCATAACTCTATATGTATTTCGCACCCTTTTGTACGTCTCGTAGAAGGTGAATACATTATTTTTACTTACAGATATACGTGTGCATGCATCTTTTTCGGGTCGGTTGAATCCGCTGAGCTGAGCTAACTCTTATCAATTTATAAGACGTATAATTCAGTTATAGTTGTGATCTGGATATATTAGATTAGTACTATATCTGTTTTCTGTGGTCTTTTTGCTGGACAAATTAATGGATGGATAAATAAACAGCATTCTTGAGTGGCGATACTCCGTTACTGCATGCGTCGCTATGGTAAACATATATCTTGACAACGGACGAAGAATAATGAATGAATAACTATTGGAATACAGGATATGTATTTTCACCGTTAAAAAATGTTCAAGCTACAACACCAATTCAATAACATCGTTTAAACAACACAGTTAACTTTAACTAATCATCAGATGCCAGAATTCTATTGTCACTGTGAATGTTCGAAGTGTCCACCGCCATCTCCAACACCAGCCTTCAGTTGCTTTGAGAAGTTTTTTCACAGCTTTGTCGATCGGTCCCTGTGGCAGGTTACCCCAGATAACCTGAAACGCTTCCTTGAGTTCGGCGATTGTTTGCGGCTGTTTTAAAATATTTTAAAAGAAGGATAATTTAGTGATAATTTATCAACAAAATAATTTACTCTTTATCAAGACGTCACTGTGACGTCATCGGCAGTAGCCTAGTAACCGGTTTTTGAAAATTAAATAGCATTTCAGCTTGAACATTTTTTAACGCTGAAAAATCGGTAGGTGGTGATGTTAAAAAGTCTAACTTCTTCGTTTTTAGACAGAATCACATTTTACTTGGCAGTTAGATGTAGAACATTTCAGAAAATAACTGTGTAAAGTTTGAAATTAAAATTCTAAACGGTTGCTGAGAAAACGCCGAAAAACTTTAGGGGGCTACTTTATTTTGCCGCACCTGGTACATTATACATTGACTTGACATTGAACATTTTAACGCTGAAAAATCCGTAGGCGGTGATGTTAAAAGTATATAACTTCGTCGTTTTTCAATCACATTTCACTTGAAATGTAGAACATTTCAGAAAATAAATGTGTAAAGTCTGAAATTAAAATTCCCAACGGTTGCTGAGAAAACAGCGAAAAACTTTAGGGGGCTACTTTATTTTGCCGCACCTGGTAGACTAAAGTCTCAGCGAAACTTGACCTCACGCATTTGGTCCTTAGAAGTACATTTAGCCAGAAAAAGGTGCAACTGTCTTTTGTTCCACAGTTGCACTCGTACTATTTCACTCTAGCTCTAGCACTGTCTGCAGTGGTATAACGGGTTGATAACTGTACAGGTGCAGTCAAGTGTGACCGATTAGCTATTCATTTGACCGTGAACGAAGTTTCAGATATCTGTTAAACCACTGCCTGAACCTGAAGCATGTAAGTTCATTTAACATTCACTTATCCCACTCCAGACCGTGGTTTAACATTGGCCTACACATAGCATGAGTACTCTGGTTTTCTGTAACTGCCAACAATTACTAATACTACTGCTTTACATTGTTGATTAAGAAAACCACTTTTCTGGAGTTAATCCAGTTGCAGGGACCAGGTGATGCTGTTTGGGGATTACTACAGCACGCACATTTACAGGTCACATACCTTTCCAGTTGCTGGAGCAACAGCCTCAGAGTACCAAATATAAACAGTTATGTAGTTACATTAACTGTCTGTATATTATGTGTTTTAGTCAAGTACGCTATGGAACATCGGCAGCAGTCACCTTCTTGCAGCTTATGGATCAAGGGGGTTATCATCAACATTAATGAAGAGAAGCCTTATGGTTTCATTCAGCCACAAACTGCACTGCCAGCTCCGTATTGTAACAGAACAGTTCATTTCTCGCTGCACAAGGTTAGCGGGAATGCTCGCATTAACGATGCTGTTGAATTTCAGCTTGATAAAAGACAGCACCATAAACCGACGGCTTTTGCTGTGAAACTTCAAGAACCGCATGTCACTGCAGTAACAACTTGTGAACTGCATGGAACAGTACAGCAAAATGCAGGACCTGGAGTCAGTCATAACACAAACTCAGACGGAAGTTCTTCGTTTCCGTTGGAATTCGTACCAAAACGCCGGCAAGGAAAAGTAGCCAAGATCCAGGACACGTTTGGCTTTATTCAGTGCGATACAGTAAAGCCTAGCCTGGCAGTACTTAGTGCAGATCTGTACTTTTCTGTAAGTTCATCACACACTGGACATTTCAAACTGGACAGAGACGATCACGTTAGCTTCCGTGTGCGTGAGCAGCCTAGACTGCAAGCTTGTGATGTCCGTTTGGTCCAATGCAGTGACCGACCAGTAGAAGTTATCGAAAGCTACATCTCGTCTCTTCTGGAAAAAATTGCAGATAGTGGGCATGTAGGACCGCGTGAGCACATGATTGTAGCCGTGACTTGTTTACCTGTTTGGAAGTGCATTGGCCATGTTTCCAGCATTAGTGATAATGGATTACGAATGCTGGTAGAACTTCTGATTCAGTTGAATGAGAAAGAGTTTCTGAAAGAAAATGCAGCACTAGTCCTAGAAACACTGCTTGAAGCTCCCATTTTTGCCCCAAATCATGGCAGACTCTCTAGCTACATGAGTGACTTGGTGAAAAACAGTTTCACAGATGATTTATCGAAACTACATCGTCTTATAGTACTAGTGGCACAGAGAGTTCCAAAATGTGGACTTCAGATAACTGAATTTGTTAAACCATTGATTTCGGATGAGAAAGGTTCTTGCGATAAACTGTTGTACCAGCTTCTGAGACAGTTCACCAAAGGTACGGCTGGAGCAATTGAGAACATGCAGTGGAATGAGCTGCCACTAGTACCGTCCGTTGATGAACTGGTGTCTGGTAAGCTGGAATCATACAGTAGTCTCGAACGTGTCACAGAAAAAGGTGCATATCCTTCCACAGAATCTTATGTGGACACTTACTTTCGTCTACTGCGTGTTGACTGTTTCTCTGCAATGGCGAAAGGAGTGACGGATCTCATTAATGGAAAACTTGATGCAAGAGATATGAACGTATATCGAGGTATACAGCTTGCGGGTGTCCAACTGACTCCCAGTGGCAGCTATAGTGGACTGTCGATTGGACTTGCTGTTGAGCCACATAAGAAAATCAATTGGGACCAGTCCTCCAATCTGATGTTTGGCAATTTGTTGTGCATATCGGTGTCGGGCACATTCCAGGATCCGATCTGGGCAACTGTTTCTAGCCGTGACCTGCTCCCGACGCATCACATCATTGTCATTGAACTCTGCAGTGAGACTAACAGTCGCTCAAACAGCGAGACTCTTCTGTCACTGTTCTTTGCCGGTCCGTCATCTGTGATGGTGGAGTCACCGACATACTACCGAGCCTACCAACCAGTTCTGAGAGCTCTTCAGAACACCGACATTGAACAGATTGCATTCAAGGATGAATTGGTGAAATGTGAGCAGGGAACACGTCCGGAATATATCACCGCGGACACACAAGTAAATGCAGACGTTATATACAGAAAAATGCAACAGTCGAAACTGAACGCGTTGTGTTACAGCTTGGATGAGATAAGCCCTGGCAAGACCACGTTGGATGCAAGTCAGGAAACAGCAATCAAACAGTGCCTGAAAAACAGAGTCGCGATAATCCAGGGACCTCCTGGAACTGGTAAAACGTTTGTTGGCGTGAAAATCGTTGAGCTTCTGCTTACAGTCAACACTCCTCTGCGTTTGCCGATATTGCTACTTACCTACAAAAACCATTCTCTGGATGAATTTCTCAAAGAAATGGTAAAACTTGAGCCACATAGTGTGGCAAGAGTTGGTGGCCGATCTCAAGAGAAAGTGCTGTCGAGCCGCACTTTGAACGATCTTCGCCGATTAAAGGAGTACAGAGTGTCTGAGCCTGTCTTCAAGGAAATCATTTTTTTCAAATCAGAAATGGATCGGCTGAAACAAGAGATCATCGAGGTCTTTAATGGCATGGAAGAACAGCAACATTTCAGCATCGACTCACTGTTGCAGTTTTTTGCACATGAACAGTTATCAGTGTTTCTACTGAGATGTAATTGGTCGAAAACTAAACAAAAACCATTTAAGTCACATGATGAAGGAAAGTGGAGCACAGTCAGCAAAACGATAACGAGCCAGGATGTGTCAAAGATAGTGGAAAGTTGTGGCAAGTCAACTATTCAGGAACTAGTTGAAGCCAGTATGAAAGGTAAATACAGTATTGGTGCAAAGCTATACCAGCTGCTGAAGAGTGCATTGTCACTCTGGTTGCCAAAAGTAGAAGATTTTCAGGCATTTGAACAGAACTTTGCAATGAGCAATGGCAGGTATGAACAGCTTGCAAATCCAGAGAAGTCTGCTGACAATGACTGGCTTTCTGCAGAACGAGATGGCGATGAAACAGTGCAGGAGCGCCTTGCAGCTTGTCTGGCAAAACAAACAAGTGCTGAAGAGCTGCTTAAAAACTTCAAAATGTTCGGCAGCCTTCAGGGCAGTGAGGGCCATCTGCTGAGAATAGCCCAAGTTGTTGTTGAAAAGTCTGCAGCTGGGTCGCTGACTGGCGTATGCAATCTCTGGGATCTGGACACCAATGACAGAATCCTGCTCGTTCAGCATCTGCTACTGCAAAAGTTCGCCAAAGCTGGAAAACCTCTCGAAAGTTTGCTGGCTGAGTACGAGAAGATATATCGATCGAAGGAGGAGCTTGAAGATCAGCAAAAGTTGAACATTCTACAACAGATGAAAATCGTCGGAATGACCGTGACCGGAGCAAATATACACAGAAGTCTCATTGCGCAGATTAGGCCCGAAATCATTCTTGTCGAGGAAGCGGCCGAGGTATTGGAGCCGCAGCTTGTAGCGTTAATGGGAGACTGGGTCAAGCATCTGATAATGATTGGTGATCACAAGCAGTTGCGTCCAGCCGTTGAGAACTACAGGCTTGCTCGAGATTATCATCTGGATCTCTCGATGATGGAACGACTGATAAACAATGGACTGTCGTATGCAACGTTGACAATGCAGAACAGAATGCGGCCGGAGTTTGCTGACCTTCTGCTGGATATCTATCCGAAGCTCCACAGCAATCTTGCCAGAGTCAAACTAAACAGACCCGCAAACTGTATTGGTCGATCGATGTATTTCTGGACCCATCAGGAGATGGAGATGAAAGAGCGCAGCTTTATTAACAAACCTGAAGCTGATCGTGCTGTTCGGCTTGCATTGTTTCTTGTCGATCAGGGTTATCAGCCAAGTCAGATTACCATTCTCTCGCCATACTTAGGACAGGTGAGGCTAATCAGACAGATGGTTAAGGCTGCTGAGAAGGAGTTCAAGGACCTTTTTGTGAAGGAGGAAAGCCAGAAACAAGGCGACGCAGAGAGTGCTGTACCGTCAGTTACTGATAATTCTATCAAAGTTCACACCATTGATTTGTATCAGGGTGACGAAAATGACTTTGTGATTGTATCACTCGTTCGATCAAATGATCACAGAAATGTTGGATTTCTGAATGTTCTGAACAGACGATGTGTTGCACAGTCAAGGGCGCGGTGTGGACTCTACTTCATCGGGAACAGACAGACGCTTGCAAATAACAAAGACTGGAACGTTCTTATTGAAGAACTGGCGAAATCACACTGTGTTGATGCAACAATGCCTTTACACTGTCCCTTCCATCCAAATGAGACACGCTTGTTCGTCAGCAGTCATGATCAAATTCCAGTAAAACAAAGCTTCTGCAGTGTTGTTTGTGGCTTTAACATGCCGTGCCAACTGCATGTTTGCAAGAAAAAATGCCAGCCAAGACACTCTCACGGAATTTGCCATGAACGTGTAAAGTTTGTGTCCAAGTGTGGTCACAGCCAAGAACGAGAATGTCATGAGAATGAGGATGAACTGATTTGCAGGGTTAAAGTTTCATTTTACTTTAAAATCTGCAAACACCTTGGCCACAGAGAATGCAACCAGAAAGATGAAGATGTCGTATGTTCAGAAAAATGTCCCAAAATACTGGACTGTCACCATCATTGTGAAAAGAAATGTGGTGAGCCATGCAACCGTAGTAGCTGTTCAGTCTGCCAGAAAATAAGAGAAGCTGAAGAAGAAAAACGACGACATGCAGAAAAAAAGCTAAGAAATCAAGTTCGTGAAGAGGCAAAACAGAAAATTGAAGAAATTAAGAAACAAAATCCAGAAGAAATGATGCACCATGAAGAGTTAAGCTGTGATGGTGATTGTGCCGAGGAGTACTTCAGCATTGAGGACAAAGTAAAAAAATATGTGCAGCCCAGCCATAACTGGTTTCCTCGAGTGACTCAGATACAGAAGTTAACGAATTTGAAACTAGAAATAGGCTGGCTGGAAGCAAAGGCTACAGCATTTGACCCAATGCGATGTGATTTAAAATTTCACGGCACAACTGTAGAAGCAGTTAAGAGTATTATCCAGTCAGGATTCAAACTGCCAAGAAGTGAAGGTCAGATGTTTGGACCTGGGATTTACTTTGCCAGTGACTCGTCCAAAAGTGCTCAGGAACAGTACACGAAAGGCTCCGACATGCTGCTTGTTTGTGAAGTTCTTCTCGGCAAGAGTAAGACAGTACATCGAGCTTGCGAGGATATGACAGCCAAGAAACTGAGAGATGAGGGATATGACTCATTGTTTGCAAAACGAGGTACAAAGGAGACAGGCGGAGTTCTGAATGACGAGTTTGTTGTATTTAACCCAAAGCAGGCCATACCAAGGTACATAGTTCACTATGACAAAATGGACTGTACAGGTATTGATAAGGCAGCCATGCCTGCTGGTCATCACCAAATACTGCCGCCAAAACGAGTGCGCAAATTTGATGCATTGGAAATGCATTTCTGTCTAGCAGAATCTCACTTTTCACGTCTGATGGTGAGAAGAAACATGCACCATGAAGTACAGTCTGTTGATTTATATCTCAACCCTGTTTTGGTGACAAAATATGAAAAGATGCAAGCAGAAATGGAACGAAAATATCCAGGAGGAAGTGAATGCAAGCCAATTTTGGCTTTTCATGGTACAAAGTTGGCAAACGTTGATAAAATAGTCCAGGAAAATTTCGACTTGTCGAAACTTGCATCTAGCACAGGGGACAGAGGATTTTACGGCGCCGGCATTTACTTTTCTGAATTTCCCGAAGTCAGCATTGCATATGGAAATACCGGAAAACTTCTGCTGTGCAAAGTGCTTCCGGGCAAGTCGTATGACTGTCCATGTAGAATGCTTGGGCAAGCTCTACAGCAAGGCTATGACTCCCATCGTGTCAGTGCTGACAGTCAAGGTCGTGGTCAGGAGCTCGTGATATTTAACGTTGATCAGATTCTACCTTGCTACGTTATAAACTACAAATGACGATCAAATACGTATGTGTGGTAAAATGCACCACTGTAATTTTCTGTTTCGTTTTAGCCTACTGAAAGGCTGCGTTGTTTTTGTTGTTGTGATACCATCCTTGCAACTGCTCTGCTGTAATTATATCAGTTTTATTTCACATTACAGCGGCGCAGCCGCCAGGTTTCGAGTGGTCCGTTTGAGCCTAACTCCCTTCTCTCCCTCCCTTCCCTTCCCTTCCCTTCCCCTCCC
>Ga0056124_1000557_pt1 | contig 12125 bp, 6 predicted proteins | sample WorMetHEROISLAND_2_FD_70069 | JGI IMG/M metagenome (GOLD analysis project Ga0056124, IMG submission 70069) | Marine gutless worms symbiont microbial communities from Max Planck institute for Marine Microbiology, Germany - Olavius sp. 4 HERON ISLAND | ecosystem: Host-associated > Annelida >... | reverse complement strand
GTCTGTTGTAGGCGGAATATTGTCGAATTTTTGTCAAATCATAGAAGTGACGTCTCCGATTGTAATAAGCATGTTATTATTATTATGCGGCCACATCACGGGTCTTGTCCGTCCGCTTAAGTCTGTCTGTCCGTCCGTCTCACCCGCGCGAGCTCCTAACTCAACAACAAAAGCGCGTAGAAAAACCGCAATTGGGGTGAACGTTCTTCGTTGCAGGATTAACCGATTTGTCCATTTTCAGTTCAAAAGGTCATGGTGAGGGCGACATATTTTCCAGTTATCATTTACGACGAAACAACTGTTTGAATACGTAAGCTTTTAAAAGAGCTGACAAACGTTGTATAAGTCGTACTGAGTCATTAGGAATTTTTATTGGCAGTCTGTTAGTAGGGATGATGTTGATAAGGCGAGGATTCTGTTAGAGTTATTATTTGTTCGTCTGGGGAACTTTCGTTTGTCTAATTTTGATGTACACTCACTAATTGTTGATTTATGTATTGAGTAGGCCTAGTGGTTTGTGTGGTTAGTTGCACAGTTGCCTGTATTTTTCTTTTTCTTTTCTTTTTTTTCTTTTATTATTATTATCATCATTATTATTTGCTTGTGTTTATGTGTACCTTGTGTACGACCTCATAATAAATATATTTCATCCAGGCCTAAATAGCTTAATAGCGAATCTCAGTTCTGCCGGATGTACGTTAACAACGGTTAAGTTTGTCAGCATACACAAGGAAGATAATTCCAATTGTTGCTCTGCTAGTTCGGAAGGACTGATTTCAACTGGTGCTAGCAGCATTGCAGTAATCTAGGCACCAGATGAAAACAGGGCTCCAGAACTATTCTTCGTAAGTCCCAGTTTAACTCTGCAGTCTTCCGTACCAAAAAAGCAAAACAATCGGCACTATAATTACATAAATTACATCTCAACAAACTTTTCCACAGCGCCTCCCACAATACTGGGCAGCAGCACTAAACAATAAAAACTACTACATGATTGTAGAGATTAAACTGTCTGCTTCGAGTACGTCGGGTTAAAATACAAAACAGAGAGTCCAGGAATCAGACGTCCGAACGTCGGACGCATCAACGAAGTTACTCGACGTTTAGCCGGGTTAGTGCAGAGATGGGTGACTGTTCGCGGGCATACCGACTTCTTATTCGATTAAGCTACGCGGGCCAACTCAGCCTGGCCATTCCTCCGTGGATAGGCAGATGAATACTGGTGATGGTTACGGCCATCGTTAGGGAAGAAACGGCGAGTTCTGCGTAACAGTATAGCTCTGTTACTGTACAGGGACTGCTGGCATACTGACCCAGTCGGTTAAAGGCGCTCGCTGCGGCCATCCGGCTGACTTAAGCTGTATGCTAGCTTAATTGGGTTTAACCCTCGCCGTCTCAAAGCGCCGAAAAAGGGGATGAGCTCCCACGCAACGGACCTGGCTGTCTGTGCAAAATCTTCTTCTTCTTCTTCTCTGAGTTTCACAGACACAAGGGAAAAACTTATACATGCATTTCGCAAATGTAACGTGAGGATAAGTTCCCCACCCTGACATATATGTCTTAGCAACCAACCCCTTGGCTTCTGAAGTAGCAGAAAAATGAAGCCGCCGCTGTGTCCTACTGCATGGCAACTATAGACCCGTCTTAGCGGTCGATTGTCACACGGCAAGCAGTTGAATGTCGGCTGAATCTAACAACCGCAATAGTCAACATTCACTGACAATGCGTATCGTATCCGCTCGTTCAACTACACATCAGCACACTTCGTGTTTCGCGTGATTTTCGAATGTCCTGACAATAGCATGCTGAACAAACAGTTGACGACAGATAGTCACCACGACTCGACCGTAACTGCAGGTTAAACGTTCCGTCACGCTCGGTGCCAGTGAACACTGCGGCCTAGGGCTGCTGCTGCAGCAAGCACCTGCCACATCTGCTACGTGGCAGCCTCGTGGTAGCCATGGAGACCGCGACGCTACCCGGCTACAGCACCTGCCAATCATCCACGCTCCGACTGGCTCACAAACCGCAGGCAGACTACCTGCCATACTCACCATTGATCTATGTTCGTCCGGCCGTCCGTCTCTCTCTCTCTCTCTCTCTCTCTCTCTCTGTCTTTCTCCATGTCTGTGCCTGTTCGGCTAAGTTGTATATCCGTGTTCCGTGACGTCATTAGCTGCTGAAGCCCCAATAATCGCGTCAATTTCGTGTCAGTGAAAGCAGCGGGAACGCTCAGCAGTGCGGGGGGGCGGCGGTAGATCGTTGGATCGACAGATATTTCGTCCAAATCACAGGCGCTGAGTCTGTGGGGCGGGAGATCGCAGCCACAACGTTTGGGGACGCCAGGAACACAATGTTGTAGTAGGTTTTTATATGTATACACGCACTTGAAAGTACTGGTGTTCTAGAAATACAGCAATAAAACAAAACGGGGACAGAAAAGAAAGGGAGAGAATGGAAGTGAATGGAGGTCGAATTTGCCCAGAGTAGGTGCCTATGATAATGATCCAAGCGGTAGCGAGCCCAGGCTAATGGCGTGGATGCACGACCACGAACAAGTTTCGTCATGTTGACGTCGTAAAATCGAACGCAAACGGGCGGACAAGAGTAGCAACAGCGACGCTTGTTCCGCGTGTTTCAGAGCACATCGATTTGTAGACGCACACACAGAGCGCCCTGCAACAGAAGCGCGTCAATAGTTTTGCCCGAAGTCACCTTTAACAATGACACCCACCAACATGCTCGGATCAGCAGCAGCAACAGTTCTTTTGATGCGCTGATAGCAGTCCCACTGTTTTACAAGTCAGCACTGTGCAATAGATTTTGCGTGGACTTTACCAAATGTTTCCTTCAGTAGCGTTCGTCTTCTTAGTTAAACGGCCTAATGACGTCATCGGGATAATGTTACCCAAATGCTCCAACGCTTTTCATACAAGCGATGCCCTTTGAATGTACTCTTATATGCGTTAGTGTTGCTTTTCGTCCTGGATTTTTGCAGTTTTTTTAACAATCGAAAGAAAAACAACGGTGTATAGAAACAGAGCGAATCGACAAAATATTAGACCCGCTATCCCGCCTGCCGCCATTTCGGATCAGCATGCCTTCAAACTAACCGGCTCAACTACTGCTGCCCATGTGCATTTCGCTCACCATGCCAGTAGAATGCTAGAAGAGAATCATTGTGTGCGATGTTTGATGATTGATTTCACAAAGGCGTTCGATACTGTCGACCATTGATTCCCTCGCATAATGTTAAGTTTCACGAATTGTCGTTTTTAATTTGGACGAAACATAACAGGCAAACGAACAGGAAGAATGTCTCCGCCATTTTCCGGAGACGTGACAGAACCTACGGCTACCGTGTGGCACGAGTAGTTTTACGCGATTACGTGATATCCTGCCAGATTTCTTTGCTAAACGTTTTTCGTTAAATATATACGTACCTGTTCAGGTGCGTGGATGCCAATCTCCAGACTATATAGCTTACCTGTGTATTGCGGCTGCTGCTGCTGCTATAGGGGTAGTCATACTGCCGGCGTTTCTTGCATTGACTGCGTCGCCCTTTCTCCCGTGCCACCTGTAGCAACCACGCGTAGTGTCTAACCACAGGGGCCGTGCGAAAAAAAATATATTCTGATATAGTAAACATCGTCTGGGCTAACACGTTTGCAATTAAACGTCGACGAATATCAGTTTTTGCCACAACGTTTACTCTCTATACGATACAACTGCTAAAATTGACGGTACTAGGAAGTGAATTCCAAACATTTATAATGCGCTCACAGAAAAACGACGAAAGTGTACAGTGGTTTGTATGATGCTTAAAAAGTTTAAACGGATGTCCTCGTGTTGAAGTAGAACAAAAATCAACCAAATTAAAAGCAATCTATAGGTTCTGTTGATTTTTCGGTATTTTTGAAATGTTCTTAATTGTCCGTTTGCTATTTTAATCACGGGCGGCTGTCAGTGTTCCATATAACCTTGCCGTTCCTGTTCTTCACTTGTTCATTTGAATTGTCAAATTTTTATCTTTGTATGTGGGCGAATTAAATGATGATGGTGATGATGAGAGTTGTACGTTGGGCTCGCCGCCAGATACAGAATAAATCTCTGCGTGTTTCAAGATCTGAATGAACGCAGACAAGCGTTAGATAGGCATATATAGATGACGTAAGCCTGTATAAATCGCATATAAAACAGTGTAAATACGATTTCGGGGAAAATGGAGTTTTTTGGAAGGGGATGTGTGTCAAATTATATCTCGGCTTTCTTTTTGGTTAAAAACGCTCAGTAGTCCCCTATTTGGCGGGAAAGTGTAGAGTTGAATACCCATTTTCCAGTATTCGATATTCTCGTCTTGTTCTCGAGGTATCCGATTGCTATATATCAGTATTCAGTCACCTTGAAAAGTGACAACATGGCTAGCGTTCAGCGTTCAGGCTATGCATGTAGTGCATATTATGTAAAAAGTAAAACGGCAAGGAGTCCCATACTCAGTTATACCGATCCAGGTTTTTGTACACAGGCAGCCCTCAGGTGACATAATAAAAAATCCGGCGATAGACTGCCATTACTCTTCGCCAGGCCCGACGTTACCTTCCCAGTCGCAGAGCATCGCCGTTCTTTGGCCGGTACCAATTTATACTGCTCGGTGACAGAAACACAGTGTAAACAACTCGCCCACAGACGCTATCTGGCAGTGAACCGGCCACGAGTCGAACCCGCAACCTGTTGATCGCGAGTCCGATGCCCTCACCTCACACCACCAAGCCTCATACATATTAAATAGCACGTCGAAAATTAACCCAATCGGCGACCAGCGATAACACACAGTTATCGCAGTTCAACTCATAATACCGGACACGCAAAAGAACAACAAGATTTATTTGGCACAAAAAGGATTGCAAAACTGTACAGGTTTACAAACGTTGCACAATTTACTTTTATTGTTCGTCAAGTTATTCGATTATTATTAATTATTCTAAATAAAATTAAGCATTTTTCGTATGTTAACTAGATAAAGGGGTGGATGAATGCACACATTTATATAGCGCAAAATAAACGAAATCTCTAAAACGCCGTGTGCTGTGTTCATATTCAGTTAGTATATACTTGGATAGGCCTATCAGACCAGTCACATCAGTGAACGCATTGTTTCATTGTTATGCCTACAGGCAAAATGATATAAAGAAGTTTTACTATCAGCAGTACTAAATCCTTTCATAAGCAATTATCATCCTGAGCTTCATTTAACATCGATATCATTATTTGCTCTGCTAAGTAACTTCATAGCCTGCAGGCAAAAGCGGACACTTGTACGTAAGTAGGGCCTACGTAAATAAAGCGTTTAGGCTAACACGTATATGATATAAGTGCACTAGACTACACTAGAAACACAGACTATACGGTCTACCACGTTCGACTGGACGCAAACCTGATATGAACTCAGAGGATATATAAGTTAAATAACGTTTGGATTCTCCCGATTTTGCGCATGCGCGTAAAAGCGAGCCGAAATCAGTCATAACGTGTTCAAATTATTTGCATGTTTGGCCGAAAGTGCGAAAATGTGCAATATCTGCGAGCGGGGAGCAGAAATTAGTCAAAAAATCACTTTAACTGTTACAAAAATTCCCGTAAACATTGTAGCCGATAAATGAGACGACGTCATAATTCTGAAAACTTGAGGCAGAACTTAACGAATAATTTTGCGTTAGAGTCTATTGTCAATTCCATCCCGGTTTCTTTGTAGTTTAGGCCTGCGACTGCAAAGACGTCTAACTAATCACATCAGTACGAGGAGTTGTCATGTTCTGTGGTCTTGGCATCTCTCTGTTAGGCATGTGATGATGCGTGGATCGCTCTTCGATGTTTCAGTCTGGCCAGACGAGCGTCGATCGCCCTCGAGGTCGATCTGGAACTGGGCAGTTTCTTCGTTCTTTTGCTTCTCTTTGTTCTTCCAACGGACGAAGACTTCTTCTTCCTGTCGCAGTGCAGTCATCAACAATAATGTTAAATTACTAAACAGTCTCTTGTAATTAATCAATGACAGTACTATATCAAGTAAGCCATTCTCCCAATAACCAACCATAAATTTTAATTTAAATTTAAATTTCATATGTTCAACCTAACCTTGACTTCGTTGAGTTCACGTTTTGTACTTGTTTTATTGTCTTGTATTTTTTTATTCGTGTTTTCATAATGCGTTGATTGTAAGCATGTGTATGTACTTACACAGGGTGGGCCAAAAAATAAGTCTCCAACTTTTGTCCATAACTTCGCCAGATATTGACCGATTTTCGTAATTCTTCTACTGGCACTACTTTGTGGAATATAATTTTTTTATAAATACAATAATCAAAATAAATACGTATACAAATACAAATAGGCTATCTTCTAAAACAATTTGCTACTAATTGTTTTTTAATTTACATTAAATCTCGCCTCTGAAGTTACGACCGAACGGCGCTATACAAATCTATCTATGTTTAGTTTTCGATACACTTCCACGGACTGCAAAGAAATTTCAACTAAATTTGAATTTATCGTCTAAAATTACGTTATCGTAAATGTCAAAGTATTACTCAGATCGATAGATTTTGTTCTAGATCGTTTCTTCATGAAACCGTTCAGAACTAGTAACGTTGCTATAGTTAGACAGTGTCAGGAACTTTTTGGTTTTCAGTTACCAAGCATTACTTTATGCAAAAGAGTTCATAAATTTGTTGGTAAATATTACGCTTCTGATAATCTGTTGTGCAAAATATGTAGCAAATTTGTATAAGTTCTGTGCTCATTGACATTTACCGTTGGTGTTATAATTTGTGTTGCTTTACTGCTGTTTATTTGTACTGTTTGTTAATTCGTTATTGTTTCTGCCATTCTTTGGTGAATAAAGATTTTCATTACAGTCAGTTCATACTAGCAATTCAGCTGATTCCAGTTAATCGCGGCTAGTAGGTGCACTCATGTATTTTCGAATTTTGTTTGTTTTTATAAGCTCACTGCTAATTATGTTAGTCGTTCGTTGTTTAGTCATGTCTGTCCGTCTGTTATTTTTTTTCTTGTACTCTTAACTGCGGACCACGAACTGACTTGAATTCAGTTACCCATCGCTGGTGCGGATGCGTGGCCGACGTGCCGCAGTAACTCTGTGCTTCAGAGGATGAACGTCTCCAAGACCTGCCGTAGCTAGTTGACGTTGTGGTCCGCCCGGCAGTGACTTCCGCACGACCGGAAGTCGCCGACGTCGCTCACCGGAACCGGAAACAGGTGCCCGGCGTCGTGGAGGAACGCCGGCACGGTGCGCGAGTGTGGCCGGATGTAGGTGGATCGGATCAGCGACGGTGTCTGGAAAGCCGCTGGTCGAGTCGCGATGTTCGCGAAGCTGCAAGAACGCCGGCTTCCCAGGACGTGTGCGATAAAGTGGACGATGATCTGGCATCAGTCGGCGCTTGTCGCGTACTCTCTGTGGCCGGCGACGTCCTCCTGTTGCCGCTCCGACCGACTTCGGCGTTTTTCGATCTCTGGCGTGGTCGTCGTATCTCAGCGGATGTGAATGTAGACCGATCAGATCGTGCGGCGCTAGTATTCGTCCGCCGCGTCCTCTTCGATGAACGAACTTCCTTCGGTGGATTTTCCCGACGTGTCCGGGTTTCGGTTTCGATTTGTCCCGGAGCAGTTCGGCCGACGGTCGCCCGTGGGATGTGGTGACGTGGGTAACCGGTGCTACCGGCTGTTCTAAGGCCGGTGCTTGTTTGCTGGCCATGGCCGCCGGCGTGTCACCATCGCGCCGAATTCTCTTGCGTCGTACGAGCGGCTTATCGGGCGCCGAGCTGTGTTGATGATAGCGATGAACTGGCATTGTCTGGACGGAGCCGCGCCGTTTGTGGTTGCCGTGGTAACCGTTACCATGACGACCGGACGCCGAATGCTGAAGCATGCGATGATCGTGGGGTTTAGCCGCCTTAACGCGGGGTAGCAGTTCAACAGGTGCTCCGTCCACATCCGCCGACTGCGTCTCGTCGTTGGCTGCAGTGGCCCGTTCTCCCGACGTCATCTGCACAGTAAGGTAAGATAAGATTTGTTAGAACGCAACCATAACGGTCGAACTGTTACAGAACAGCAGATAGGCTACAGCAGCCAGTCACTGAGCGTCAATCAATAAACACACAAAAACAAATACAAGTATTCGAAAAACAGTCCACAACGAGTAACTTTACCAAGTGAAAGCTACGCATAAGTCGCAAAACCATCTGACTGTGGGACACTTTAACAGGAGATAACAAGTAACAGAATAGGTGCTTTTTATTTCTGACATAACTTAAGCTAATTTGATTTGATCATTGACAATGCTAAACAGTTGGACGATGAAAAAGTAGGTAAGCATTGCCCAGTGCAGCATACAGAGGCAGGAGCTACCAGCTGACTGTCTATCGATCGATTGCATCAATCAATCAATCAATTCGCAACACATTTATATAGCGAATGTCGCGCGAACGAATCAGAGGCGACTGCGGTGAAACGGATTTGTAGAACAAGTGAGTTTTAAGCCTCGAGTGAAATAGTAAGTAACAGACTGACGGATGATAGAAATGATAAGCTTCACCCTTGATCCTGATGCCCGCATATTTGCGAGTAGACGCGCTAGTCCTCATGAGCTGCCTGCGGCCGCTGCTTTCTCCAGTCTGACTGTTAATTTTTGCAACGTTTTTGTTACTCACTCAGTTTTTTTTCTCGGTCCACCACGGCGAATAATATGACGATGACGACGATGACTTAACTCTTCTGATGTTAGACCGAGAAACCTGCCAGTATAACGTCCAATGTGGTAAATTTGAAATCACAGACTGACAGCAGCAGAATGAATAATGTATGTGACTAGACTGATTTGGGGAATTCTCAGAACAGAAAGGGTGACAGACCATCGACAAATTAATTCCAGTGAAGGGTGATAATGGAAACCGACATAATCGATTGGCTGCGACTTCTAACGATGACGGGGTTAAGACTAGGACTATAAGCCTACGTAACAGAAAGCTCGACTTACCGCGACCCAGTCGGGTGCAGCCAGCAGCACAAACAACGTCGCCAATCGTACAGACGTCGCCATCTTCCGTGTCGTCGCCTCGCCGTGAAGCCAAGCTCGCAGACGATTGGTCGCAAACTCGTAGCAGACAACACCGCCCAGCTGATGCTGCTGCTGTAGCTGGAGGATGCTGCGGTTATTGATCGCGATGCGGATGCGGCCCAGGCTTTCAGCAGCGTGCAGGATAAATAATACCACGGTACCACCCAGTCCTCATCATCATCATCATATATCCGTTTAATACAGTTGACATACGCAACCTCTAAAAAGCATTAAAAGCGACTATAACGACATTTAAAAACAACTTAAACATTATGCAAATAGTCTCGTGATATGTCCGTGGGTTAATAACTGTCTTTGTATAACATACGTATAAGAAAATCTCGATCGTTTAATTGCGATGTTTTGGAAATTAAGGTTTTATTGTGCGCTCTTGTTCTTATGTTGTACTGTGTGCTAGTTCGATCAGTCAGGTATTGTTGAAGCACGCGTGATTATCGTTTGTTAGAACACGGCTGAAAAGTCCTGGATCGAACGATAAACAAGGACGAGACCGCGATCACACTGCGCCTTGCTGTCGTCAAATGCATCATCATCATCGTCATCATCATCATCATCTTGATTATTTGACAACTGTAATTCCGAGGAAATAAAAATAAATTTATAGAAAAAGATTATAACAGTAGCTGCGATCTTCAGCCAGTGCAGTCACCAGTTAGCAAACTGTTATATTACTCACTTAGCACTTAGATCCTCCAGTCCTTGTCAGGACAATGGGCAGCAAGAGTTCGCCATCTGTGCCTGCTGTCTGTAGCCACCGCCCGGACGCTGTTCCAATCGACTCCTCTGTCCACAAGGTCTTCTTTGAATTATTTAAACTGTTATATGCTAGTCTGTATAATGCTACAATACAGTGCTCTTAACTGTCCGTTTGTTATTTTAATTACGGGCGGCTGTCAGTGTTCCATAACCTTGCCGTGCTGTTCTTCACTTGTTCATTTTAATTGTCAAATTTTTTTATCTTTGTATGTGGGCGAATTAAATGATGATGATGATGATGATCATGCAATGCAGTAATAGGACACCCACTGAAACGCTGCACCATTACTGAGATCGTCTGAAAAAGCTATTGTTATTCTTATTATTTAAAGCATTGTTTTTTTTATCAATGGGCTTAAATTCCGTTTCCTTATCCTACATAATATACAGGTTACATGTGCGTGATGACTACTTTATTTAAAATCTCTTGCTCAGTCTGCCTAGTGAAAAAAAGAATTGAAAATCGGTCAATGTTTAGCGAAAACATAAACAAGAATATCATGGCTTGTGAGCCAGACTTCGTCATAAAAATAAAGTGTGTAGTGTACGAAAATATAAAAGTAACACCATAAAAACAAGGCGACTGACTGATCACATTCAGGCGTATTATTTTCAAACAGTCCCAGTTTCAGCAGACGCGAGTTAGCGACGCCAGCCGCTACTATGACAACGACCGTTATTTCGAATGTATCACAGTAACGCATGCGCAGAACCTACACATGCATACACAGGCTACCGCCAGCATTCCAACTGTCACAAACAGGCTGAATGTTCGTTCTGTACACAACACCCGAGTTTGTTCGACTTCCACCAGTGTGCGGGCTACTTAAACCCCGACAGCAACTACCCTGTACCTTTTGAGAAAAACTACGGTACGAGCTCTGAAACAAGAATTTCAAAAAAATACGGGTTGGATCCGCGGGGCAGCATAAGACATACCACCACACGAGTCAGCTGCAATAGGCTTTTCATATCGTAGAGCACACACTATATATAGTAAATAAGCAAGCAAGTAGGTAATTAATATAGCGTGTTAACTGCAGAAAAACTCCGGTGGGATCAAAGGCTGAGTTCCTACGCCTGTTCAGATCAATGTTTTTGAAGTAACCCATACTACATGACAATCATCATTTGTCAAGAGGTCGAACAAACATTCGGGGAGGGGGGAGTGTCAATCCCCATCAATTCAGACATGGACAAACTCTAGTAGGCTCGTATGTACAGCGAAACTCAACGCGCTCAAATAAACGAATTACACAAAAAAAGTTGCCGGAACTTATTCTATACTCTCACTAACACCACGTACATCATCTACCACGTAACCACAGAAAAAAAACCACCACCACAACCAGCCACCACTAATCTTTATTTTGAATACGAAATAATAAGGAAATATTAATAGAAACAGTCTGAATTAACGTGTGGACGCCAGATATTTTCATTTAGTTCGCAAGAAGTGTGTACCGCATCCAAAAACAAATAAGGCGTTTCTGTGATAAAAAAATCTTATAATCAGAGTCGCCACAGTTTTGGGGAAAGAAAATTCGAAGACTTGAAGGACTTTCAAGTACCTTTCCATACCTATGCCAGCGATGTTAGACTGTTTATTGTTTCTGGCATCATATAAAAACCGCTAAGAGGATAAAATTAGTATTACTGAAGTATACTAGACTGGGGAGTTAAGTAATGACTGCAACGTGCTAACGACGATTATGAACTACTGAAATTCCAGAACTTAAAATACGCACTTCCATCAAATTCCAAAAATTTCAAGGCCCTATTTGGTTTTCAAGGACTTTCCAGGTCCTGAAAAAATTGAAACTTTTTCTCAATGACTTGTGGCCACCCTGTATAATTGGTCAGTACAGGTACAGTACGTAATACTCGATTCGTGACGTTTTGTTAGCTGCAAACTCGACGCTGTGAAATAGTTTGAAGACTCGCGAAAATAAAATCGACAAAACGAGCAAAACATTCTCGCGACTTTTGCCGTCGAACAGTGTCAGCAGTAGCCGCCACGAGTTGCTTGTACACTGTGAGTCAAAAAAAAGGGACCTCTATACTTTTGCCCGCAACTTTGGCAGATGTTGACGGATTATCGAAATTTTTCCATTGTTGAATTCATCAAGAAATTTGCAACAAACTGACTGTCACATTGCCCACCACACCTTAGACGTGTTGCTACACTACCTTGTAAAATGACTTGTCACAAACAGCC
>Ga0056124_1000556_pt1 | contig 12136 bp, 9 predicted proteins | sample WorMetHEROISLAND_2_FD_70069 | JGI IMG/M metagenome (GOLD analysis project Ga0056124, IMG submission 70069) | Marine gutless worms symbiont microbial communities from Max Planck institute for Marine Microbiology, Germany - Olavius sp. 4 HERON ISLAND | ecosystem: Host-associated > Annelida >... | reverse complement strand
CCTCAGGGCGCTGCCGCCACCGACTTTGACCTCTGCATCCAGCCTGCACACCGAGGTCCATCTTTCACCTTTCCTCCTCTACTTTCTCCCTATACTCCATCTACTGTTATTTCTTGACTGAGGTCTGGCGCAATCTCATCTACCCTCGACCGGTCAGCAGAACGAAACATCCTTGGTTCAGCATTGTTTGATAAATTCTTAACAAACTGGTTCCCTTTACTGGTATGTAGCGTGCCATCATTGCATTGCATTTTCGGCTTCGTTTCAGCACCAGTATGATTTAGCAATGTGAATCTGCTTATTGTCTTTTGTGTATATGTAGTGTGTATTGTATATAAGCTTATTTTAACGTGGTGCTATATGGCGGTATTCTTCTTTTCCGCTGTTACTACTAAGTCATTCAGAGCATAGATGTAATAAACGTTTAGATAAATATTTTTAAAAAACGTTTAAAAAAGTAAAAAAGTGGAAAAAAAATAAAAAAAAAACGTTTGTTATCGTTTGATAAAACGTTGCCGATATTTGCCATGAATTCAACTATTATCTTCGCACACTCACTGAGTCATAATTATGTAGCTTGTCAAATTTTAACACGTATCTTAATGTCAGCAAGTACGTAAGATATTTTGCAGTATGGGCTACGTAACAAACCAAAATCAATAAAAATCATTGCTAAGGCATCCTCTAAGTGTATTTTTCGTTGGATTTTTGCATATTCATACTTTGCATTTGACGTTTTTTAAATAAAAAACGTGGAAGAAATAAAAAAACGTTAAAAACGTAAAACAACGTGACCTGAATAAAAAAACGTAAAAAAACACGTTTATTACATCTATGATTCAGAGCCGGTGTCGGCAGCTGGTTCGACGGGAAAACTGAACGGCCGCAAGTTGTCGCTGAGACGTTGTGCGGCGACGTGGAACATTAACGCTGCACGCAGGCGCACCATCATGCTCGTTGTCGGAGTTCTTGTTGGTCTCTTCCTCGTCTCTACCGCTCTACTTACTGGATTTGTCCTGCTCTGGCCCGCTCACCGACGCCGCCATTCCGCTTCCGGTATAATTAATTGTGACTTCATTTCATTGCTCTACTCATCAGACGTGCGTACGGGTTTCGATCAGGGATGTAGTCGAGACTTGACTACTCAAGACCGAGACCGAGACTGAGATTTGAGATCGCAATATCCAGACCGAACTCGAGACTCAAAAACCTGTTTACAAAAAAAATGTCAATCAGTAAATGGACAATGTATGGTCAGAACCATACAACGTCGGAATTAATTTTTCTCACATCAGACACTTTTCTAGCTCACTCCAAAATGCTTACTCTAGTGAATATCTAAACGGGTTATTGTACTATCAAAATTCAATTTTCTTTCAGCTTCAGGGGGGGGGGGGCTTTGCCCCCTGACCTCCTGACCAGTGGCTCTGTATGATTGAACCCAGGCCCGGCTGATAACCGTTTCAGGCTCAGCGCGCGCTGTGCCAATGAGCCACAGAGACAAGCATACATAAGTTGTCTAAACGGTCCTTATGCACATGACAGACAGCTGAGCGGAACGTCAAGTAAACGGAATTTTGCCACATAGCGGGTAATTTATTCAGCCTAATAAATGGGTATGGAAACTATCCATACCATTTATTAGGCTGAACAAAGTACTCGATTCTTTAAACCTAATGCCACGTTAGTTTGCTTTAAAAAAATTACCCCCTCCCCCCCCAAAAAAATGGAAATGCACACAAGCCTACTTTGTGTGCGGTTGCAAGACCGAAACTGTGGAACGGCCTTCCAGTTTATTTTTCTCAGAGATAAACGGACATTGACTTTGAACACTTCAAGCGGCTGCTAAAAACATTCTCGTTCGGGTTATGAGATCGCGGCCCATTGTGTCTAACTGTAAAATGTACGCTTTTCAAGTTTTCTTACTTACTTTTTACGTACTTATTAGTACGAGTAATAAATATACGAAGATCTGGAGATGATGGGCATAGACTGGAGCGACATGACGACTGCTGCCAGCGATCGTGCCAACTGGAGACGAATCGTCTAACAGTGTTCCGCACGGAACGGCAAGAACTAACTCTAAGTACTCGTAAGTAAGAGAATTGCTAATATTGTCATAAATAATACACGAGCAATAACTTGCTTCTGTGATAATTACATCGACTGACAAATTGTGCGTCTTAGACAACTGCTGCATGTTTAAATACAAATGTCTGTGCAGCATCATGCTGCACAGGTCGTGTATATCGATATTTTAAAATAGCAGTGGAAACAAAGAATTTATGCTGTTGAATGTTGACAGAACTTGGTAGCAGGAACGGTCTTGCGTCTGCGGAGGCGGCAGACCGAAGTCAAGGTTCGCCCGCCTGGCCAATCGATTATATTACAGTTGTTCCAAGTCTCGACAGAGCTGTGCCAGGTATACGTTCAACTAGTTTTGTCACTTTTCGTGTCATATCCAGTAATTCAAATTTGCAGTCTATTGACAAGAATATTTGTCATGCGGAGGGCATGTAATATCATATACTAAGTAGTAATAAGTAAAATGCATAATCATAGTATTTGAAAGTCAGTATAAAAGTCGTTAGTAAAGTATTTATTTACTGTTTAAAAATTGTTATTAATAATAAGAATTATTATTAGAAGTTTCATTTGTTTTTTATTTATTTATTATATCAATCTACGTAGCTAGGATACTGGTCCATTGTTAGTGCTGCCCGTAACCTCTTTCCGCCATGGTGCTGCGTGTCCCTGGGCGTTGACAGCTTGGCTACTGATGCAGAACAACGACTGTTTGGACAACAAACAACGTGTTTTATCTGCGCCGGCAGAACTTTGGGGTCACCGTCAATCCAGCATGACCAGCCGTTTGCTCTATGTCCTTTGAACCACTTCAGATGAGATTTCAGCGACCTCCCTGTCTTTCCTAGGTGACGGACGCACTTTCACATACGATCCAGCGGTCACACGCAGGGCACACTCACTACCGGCCTGCCCGGTCATGCCTTTTAACTGCATTGCTGTACGACGCAACTGAGATTTATAACACAATACAATACAATACAATAATATCTACACCGCAATTTACGAGAAACGTCCCAGGAGCGCTGAAAACAGTAACGTTAGGCTAATTAATATGCTCTAGGAAATACGCATTGAGTCAAAAAACACGCCACTACACTTTTGTCCATATCTTTGCTAAATATTGATCGATTTTCAAAATTCTTTCACTGCGACATTCTGCGGACAATTAGCGACACGATTTTATTAAAGATCCCACCACATCTTAAACGCGTTGCAACGCTATCTTGCGAAACACGAATGTTGTAAACTAGCGCGCTTTGCTAAAATATGAATACCAGAGACTTTGCATACATCAGGCAACAACTGTGGTGAAAGTATCAAGTTAGGTTTCATCGATTTGGACTCCAGGATCGACGAATATCACGCATACTGTCATGGTGAGTTAAGGCAAGGAAAATGCTCTACTGGGTGGCCTAAGCCATCCGTAGCCTATCGTAACTGCATAACTTCATCATAATTGTATTAACCGATTTCTGTCGTTTTTTGACTGGCAGACTCATCAGTGAATTCAAACCTCAAACGCGTAACTGGACTACTTCGCAAACATTACTAATCTTTTCGGGCACTAAAATTATTTAATGAGACAGTTTAGTTTCTGACGGGTGTTTCGTAAAGATCACTTCGTGACGTCAGTCACTGTCATGGAAACCACGCGACGAGATGTAGGTATATAGGCCTCGGTCGCGATGATGGCGAACGTAGGCCTAGATGTGGGGAACAACATCTGGAGTTGCAGTGATGATCGACTCGTTTGAATGAAGTGGCAGAATGTTCAGTGACTGTGAGTGCCAGTTTTGATGCGACTATGTCATCTCGAGCTAGCGCTGGCCTGTGCTTGACGATCGCCAGTCCAGCAAGGCAATGTACTCGAGCGTCGGATACTGGGTGGCACCATCTATCGGCGGCCTGCTGTGTCTGCTAGTCATGATGGCACTCATGCTGCTCTACGTCGTCCTTCTATTCGAAGTTCCGTTTGCGCGGATGTACGTCGAGTTTGAGTTCGAGTGAATGTTGTGCAACTGGCTGCCTCCTGCTGTACAAGTGGTCAGTGCCGCGTTATATAGCCTAGAGGTCGAAGGAGTGTGCACGGTACGCTATCTGTGGCATTCTGTGCCAATACTTCTCCTAGTTGCAGATCTGGATCATAGCTGCCGACTCGATGGTGGCTATGGAGGCGATCGGGCGCCCCCCCCCCTATCAACAGTAGCTCGTTTGTGTGAAGCATAGTATAGTCTCCGGAGTCAGTCGCTAAACAGTTAGCGACTGACTTAGCGACTTAAGTCGACTAGCCGTTAGCTTAACGACTGACTAAGTCGACAAGTCTTATCGACTGACTTAAAGACTTATTATCGACTTCAAATTCGAAAAATATTTTTGTTGGAAACATGACCATTATTATAAGAACAATTTGCGGTAACCTGTGTCCAGAGTATTATATTGTTAGTGCAAGCGTAAGGCAGGCTACCAGAAGAGCACGTGCTCGTCAATGCTCAGAGACTGCAGGCCGTTTTAGAGTGAAATAAAGCCTTATGAAGCTACACGTAGGCCTACAATAAGACGGAAAGCATCAGTACAGGGGCGTATTAAAACTTTTGTGGGCCTGGGGCTGAGAATTTTAATATAAGTGAAGGCGCCAAAAGCGCCGAGGTGGTGGGAGTCTGAAGAGGCAGTGCCCCCTCCAGCGAAAATTTTGAATTTTTCGATGTTTTGTTGTATTCTGTGGCGCTAAATTTAACATTTTGGTTAAGCTACAAAAAAAGCTGGAATTTTTCTACACTATCAACTGTTTTGTTTAATAGGCTATAAAAGTATTTTTTTCTGATGAACATACAGTATACAAAAAAAAATAAGTACGGGCACTAAGCATAGGCCCCTACATGTACGTTCTGTGTCCGGGCATGCTGAAAGTGGTGATCTTGGTAATTGGCCTGCTGTTTTCGTCATCCGTCGTCGTAAATAGAAACGAATTCTATTTTCGTTAACGAGATTGCTTTATATATTTCTCTCGCATCATTAACACGTGCCAGGTGTTGGCACGTGTTACGGATGTTAATGGTCTGAATATCATTGAGGGGGTTGACCTTCCAGTAGCGTCGTACCAGAAAGGCAGGGGGGAACTCCTAAATTTTAACCTGTCAGAAAATTTTCTTCTTGTCGGAATATTTTATCCGATATACAAAATTTGGTGCTGGAAGTCTTCCATTTTGGGGAAATTTAGAAGCAAAATTGAAATTTTGAAAACCCATATCTCTAACATTGCAACTTCTTGCCTTCAACCTTTTTAACCCACGACACTGCTGGCGACCTCCCCTCTCTTTTTCCTTCCTGATCTCTCCAGACTGTCCTCTTTTATTATTCCTGTTGCTTTTCTTTCTTTCTTTTCTCTCCCCCTTTCTTGCTTGTTCTACCCTTACTTCCCCCTTTCCCTTTCCTCTTTTTATTCTGCCCATCTCTGAATTCACTAGATTTTGGCCGCGTGGGTGATAGTTGATCCCCCATGGAGTCGACGCCTATGAGATGTATCCGTCTATATACGTCGTAGTGCTATTCATCACGAGCGTCAAATGCAATTGCTGCTCGTCGTATAATCACCATCTTCAGCTTGCGTGTTGCGTGATATTTGCTTGTAACGATTGCCCCCGGGCAGCGGCGCAACGACGTTTTCACGAGGACTGTTAGTCTGTAGCGGAAGTATACATTGTATAGGTTGTCTTTTTGCGACTGACTGTGCTAGAAACTCTCCCGTTTCGCGTATTGATTGATACATCGCATCTTGACACTTAATGTCGCTAACGTTGTTACGACTTACATCTTTTTCGCGACGACAGAAAATATACCCAATTAAATTAAAAACTAACACACAACATTCACTCTACAAATCCATGTTACTTTTGTCTCCGTTTTTAAAATTACAACACATTGTGTAGTACACGCAACAATCTGTTTCTGTGGTTGCTACACGTATTGTGTTAAACACGACCGCTTTCAGTGTGCTCTATTCTCTCCTAATACTGTCGTTGTTTTGCGTCAAAAATCGAAACAAACTGCATTTTCGAAATCTGTGAATATTGCACATGAATCCAACAATTGTAAACTTTTGTTCTTTAAAACATCGCATTTTCGAACAACACTCTCCAAATGGGACATTTTGGATCTCACGTGTTCATTTGTAGGGGCTCTTGCGCCTGCTGCCACCCTTTGAAAGTAAAAAAAAATAATAAAAGGTGATATTTGAAAAGTGAAAAATTAATCAAAGGAGGAAGGGAGTTTGTCAAGATTCTGCTCTAATTACACATTTCTAAATACGCGATAAGCTAATGGTTACATCGATTTTGGGTAAAACTGTTTCGGAAAAGCTGTGTGCGACATGATCAAGTTGATGACGTCGTGTTGATTGGCGCAGATACTTCAGGTTGGGCCAAGTTCGCCGGCGGCAGCGAGAAAGGATCTCGTTACACGGTCATCGACAAGGCAACGACGTTCTACGGCGCGCAGGAACGCTGTCAGAAACTCGGCGGCTACGTCGTGCACATCAACAGTCTTCGAGAACAGCTTTTCATCGAAGATTTCCTCACGCAGCTGCTCGAGCGCTGGCGGCAAGACGGTAGGCAATCGCGACGTTGGCATGGGCGTCGATCATAGGGTGGACAGGGGGACGTGTCCCCCCTAATTTTTGAAGTCGGGGGGACATAATGTGTTTTGTCCCCCCTACTTTTTAGGAGAACAAATCCCTATTATGTTGTAGATTTATTAAATAATGACTGTTTTAGCTCACCCATTAAACATAATAATGCACAGTAAACCGCACTTAATAATTATGTTTAGCGGCCGGGCTTCGCCCGGACCCACTGGGAGGAGAACTTACAGCACTCGCGAGAGCCCAGCTCTTAGCGACAGAGAACGGGCTTTAAAGAAGGTGGGACAAAAAGGAGGGGATGAGAAAGATTAAAGGGAAAGAGAAAAGCGTCGTAGTCCCCCAAAATTTGATTCTGTTATCACTGCTGCTTTAGACGTCTGATATTCATGCACTGCGTACATTGATGTACAATACAGCATTTTGTTGCCCTCCCTACTTTTTTGCCTGGATCGACGCCCCTGGACGTTGGGCCGCTCGTACACGTGCGATAAAATGAAATAAAACAATACAACAAAACATAGTATTTTGCTGTACTGCTGTATATATGCGAACCCTTGCAACAAAGTACAGGTGCTCTGCTAGTTTGCGCAAACGTGCATAAAACTTGTGTGCCGGTACTGTTGGCAACTTTGCACATATGCAGTGAAACTGCGTAAACGTAAACGAAAAACTAAAATAGAACAAAATGAAAAAAAAGTGGAAGCCATCGACACCGACCCTGTTCTTGTTTGTCACAGAGCAGAGAACTTGTATTTTTGTTGCAGCGGTTCGCATATAATTGCAACAAACCTAGGCGACATCTGTGCTACGCACATACAGCTGACGCAGTCGCAGACACAGTCGGATACAGACACGCTGTGCAATAATAAGGGTCGCTTATAGCTCGCGAGTCAATAAAACTGCACTACAAGAAGAACATTGTTTTACTTTGTTTTTTTTTGTATTTTTATTGGACATGTGCGGACTGCTGCAATAAAACAAAGTTCTTCTGAGTCGACGACGAACGTCTCCAGTGGTCTTAGTTCGTTTTATTTTATTTTGTCGCACATGCGCACATTAGGTCGCGGTGTTCGTTGCGCAGCTAGATCACGTAGCATATCAGTCGGTACCCGGCGACTGACCGAGCGACCTACCGCAGCGATCTGCCGGTCGATTCGCGCTTCATTTCCGGCGAACTGCAAGCCGTGAAATGACCCGGGACGCCGCCTGTCCGATACGTTTTGATATGAGCCGCTAATCGTGTTCTGGCCGCCGAGAATCGCTCGCAACGGCATGAGAGAACAATTCCAGTCGTCACGCATGCACTCACAGTGAGACCTAATAATAACCGCGCCTTACCGTTATCAAATCATTTCGTACTTAGTCTAAGAACAAAAACTGTTTCCAACCTCATAGCTGCATTGTCATCGATAGACGCATTATTTTCAGTTAATTATTTAAGAATGTTCCTTGATAGCCAAGGGCGGCGGCGCGTTTTGAAAAGTGCTATGGCCATACAGCCATAATGGCCGTACCTGTGGCGCCGTACCTGTTGATAGCCAATTAGTTGTCTGTTGAGCGTTAACGAAGCCACCGCGATTCTGCTGATACAAAGTCTGGTCGTACAAGCCGGATATCGTGCAAGAGACGTGAAGCTAGCTTATACATTACAGGATGCGACATAAAAAACAATGCAGTGTAAGCAAACTTCGCTATGTCATCAACGTTCTGAATTTCAGTCTTACCTCGGGTGTCTTCCGCGACATTTTCCATTGATTCTGTAACCCGGAACTAGAAAAAATAACGGGCGAAATTCATAGTCTCATTGAGCAAGATTATTACAAATGTGTACTGTACAATGCGGGGTGACGAAGTACTTGTCTGAGTAAGGGCAAATAAGCTATCCTATCTAACATTTCTGAATTTGCAGATTAATTAAAGAGAACATCGCGCGTTTATGCGAAGGCTTAAAACATTCCACACGCGTGCTCAATTAACACTCAACAGTAGCTTGATGAAATGGCGCTAAACAGAATAAATTGTAAACATTTAATAACGCACGAGTGTGCGAAATCCCAAGCCGATTAATTCACATTTATGGCTGGCTTGTGCAAATTTGTGGCTGCTTTTCGGCTAAGCCGGAAAATCGCGACTGACAAATTTTGCACCTGAAAATTGCACCAGATGCCAAATTTATTGCTGAAACAAATAACAATCTCCAGAGCCTATGATTGTTCCTATGCAACACACTGCTATCGTATTTACGAAATCAGCAGTCTCTTACCAGTATCAGAAAGCCGGCTACCATGCGGCTAAAAGACGTTGTTCTGGCGGTTTCTCGTGAAATTTTTACGGCGGTTTTACGGCTACTGCTGTAAACAATTCAGTTCGACGGCTAAATTTGGCGCTTGTAACCTATGAGTGAGTGTATGTGACTGTGGCCTCATGGTGGTGTGTAAAACAGAACCGACGGCGACGGCGTCGACAGCACTGGGCGACGGCTCGGTCGGGTTCTGGCTTGGAGCGAAGAGAGCGCGAGGCAGCCACGACGGAACGTGTATGTACGACCAGTGGAAGTGGGTCGACTCGTACGGACGCGCTCTCAGCACCATCTCTGGACTGACTGCTTTCATTCCCGGAAAACCGGACAAGTAGGCGACAGCTTCACCTTCTCAACCCAAACCGACTGTTCACTTAATAGATAATAGGCGTAGCCTAGGTTATATCAAATTACTATTAATTAGGCAGCTATATAATAAGCGAGTTGTGGGCTATGCTATGGTATAAAACCTGACACAATCAGTCAGTCTCATGCAAAGTCCATTAGCCTAAGTAACGCAATTATACGATTCCAGACGGGGTCGGAGGCGAATGGTTTCACGTTTGTAAATGCGAATAAAATATTTGTCACTGGTATATATAAAGCGGCGCTTACATATGCGATAGAACTTCCAACTCATACAAAACTAAAACTAAACGCTTTTGGTTCATTATCTCTGTCTCTCCTGTTCTATCTCATATATGGGCTTGTTCCTGAAATAAAGTACTGATGATGATGATTATCTTGCTTTAAACGTTCAGTCAAACGTATCAACCTCCCATTATCCACTAGGTGCGCAGTTTATTTTATTATGATTTAACTTGCATGAACTATTGTTATTTCACTTGATGTAGGCTACTAGTTAAGGCTAGCGTAAGCGCTGTTATGAGCCTGGTATGTCTTGCCACTGCAGCTGTGTTTGCATGAGTGCTTGCATTTTTGGCGAACAAATGATGGTGATGATGATAAACAAGATCATCAAGCCTTGCTCGTGGCTAAGTAGGCTTACTGTCCGCAGGTAGCCGCAGCATCATACACACAGAAAAACCCATGTGACCCTTTGACCTATTACCTTGAAATTCAATAGGGTTCTACAGGCTGTCGAGGTACATGTTCATGCATCGGCGAGCAGCCGCAGCATTATGCACGCAAAAAACCAATGCAGATGTAGTCGCCATCTAAGCCGAGCTGACGTTCCTTTAACGCGCCTCGTCAGCAGCTGTGTTGTACTGCTTTTGTTGTAGTTTCTACAGTCCAGAAGAGTGCCTCTTTATATCGTACAAGGATAACACCGACGAATCTAGGTAAGCTTACGTCTGCTACAGGGTGTGCCAATAAAACAATTCCGTAAAAAAACTTCTGTATTATCCGCAACGAGATTTAGCCAAACTTTCATATCTTATATGTAAGTGTCCGCACAAAATCCTGGAAAATTAATTAGAACATCTGTTACGGTACAATAGACACAACGGTTTAAACTGCAAAGTTCACAAAAAAACTAATCTAACTGTGTGCAGAACTTGTTCACTTCAACAGTTTAAACGTTTCTGCAACGTGCCGAAGCTCCGGTTTTGGTCAGGATAACCAGCACTTATCGCTTTAACTGCAAATCCTTGGCAAGCGAAGTGCTTGAATACGCATTTTGTCTCAATTGCTCAGCTTGCCACGGGCCATAAAACACTAACCAACAGCAGTAAAATTGTCCCAAAGCTCACTACTTGTAATGTGTGCAGGTTTCTGAAGTGGGATGACGCACCGTGTGACCTCAACAGCGTCGGCGGCATCAAAGTACTGTGTGAAGTAGAACTGCGGTAGGCCTACGACCACCCACCACGAGCGACGAATTCAACCAGATACCAGCCATAAACTACACTGAAAACATCTCATCTGCCCCCTGCGTCAACACGGGCCCAATAGCTACTGCCGTAAAGTACTGTAGCTTAGCAACTACAATGTATTTCGGAACCACGAAGCTTATGGGTGGATACTTTATAAATAACAGCAAAACAAAAGCGCATATTCAGATTTACTACATCCGACGTTCACTGCTGATGCAGAGAAGCGTTCAATGGTTGTTTGCAGTTAGCAGTAATTCAGACTAACTGACGTTGTTATAACAAGGCAGCTACGGAGTGTGTGCACGTGACTAATGTGTGCTGTATTATAACATGGAACAAAGCAACAGTCTCAGTTACGCCCATACACACATAACACACAATAACTACTTCGTTAATTTTTCCGACCATTATCCAGTACTGCCACAACTATTGATACTAGTACTTTCCGTTTTAGTTCTACAAACCAATTTTACGCAGTTAATAATATTTAAAGTATGTTCGAATATTATGCAAATATAATATATCTTTATTACACCAAAAGGTAAGGAATACACGTGTACGCAAGTGTGCCATATAGCAACTCCGCAGTGCGCAAGGCATTACAATAAGTATGTCGGCAATCTGCCGAGCAGAGCAAATGTTAAGAATTTTCCTTGACTCCACAAGAAAGCTTAAGAAACGCAGTTTCGTATATGGGACCAGGGCGGGGCATAGTAGGGGGTTGGGAAGGCCCCAGAAACTGGCAGTGTTATTACATAAATTTACAGCAATCTTTTGAGAGATTTTCTACAATATGTGAATTCATTTAACTGGTTAGTTGATCAGAAAGTTTATTATATTTGATTTTTAACTCAACAACTCCACATTTCCAAAATTTGGGACCTTTTGGGCTTCACATTTTCTGTTTGGGCTGCAAATTTTGGTTAAAATATGCCCTGCTGCCAAGTTATTGAATACATTAAATAATCATGTTAAAAAGTGACAAACGGTCAGAAATAATGTCATGTGGCCTGAACCATAAACACAAGCTGTCTGCCCGTGCCTGTGTGAACCACACTATAACACACTGCAAGTCCACACTACAAATGTTAGTGCAAATGATATTTTCCATATGTAATACGCAATGGCGTCGCCAGGTATGGGGCACTGGGGCACGTGGCCCCTCTCGACTTCCAGCATAGTTATTTTGTAAGAGAACAAATACGGAAAATGTACAAAACAGCGCGATTTTGCGCAATTTTTATCAATTTTTTGGCCCATTTTTGTCTTTTTTTT
>Ga0056124_1000555_pt1 | contig 12139 bp, 7 predicted proteins | sample WorMetHEROISLAND_2_FD_70069 | JGI IMG/M metagenome (GOLD analysis project Ga0056124, IMG submission 70069) | Marine gutless worms symbiont microbial communities from Max Planck institute for Marine Microbiology, Germany - Olavius sp. 4 HERON ISLAND | ecosystem: Host-associated > Annelida >... | reverse complement strand
TGGCCATTAAGTTGGGTTGTTTTGGCTATTAATGTCTTGTTATGAGGTCTCGCTCGGAGGGAGTAATTTAAACTTGGACGATCAGGCATAAATTGTTGTAAAATGTGCAGACTGTTGCTAGTTATCATTAGGTATCATTAGACATCTGCTATTGGAAGGAGTTAAAATCAGTCAATTGATGTATGTGCGTAAGTTAACGTTGATGGCAGAAAGTGAACGTAGTCATTTCACTCTTTGTATCTGTTGTAACATTTTCTTGTTACACGCAGAGGTGAATTTTTGTAGCGTTGCACTATTGCAGTTATTTAGATAAGTGTGTTTTAAATTTAGTTTGCATTTTCCTTGTTGCATGAATTTTGTTGAGCCGGAAAGTATTCATATAATTATAGCGTAGTTTTCAGTTCATTATGTAAATTTATTTTCACCCGTTCTTATATCTAGGCTGCAGTGAACATGTTTAGTAGTGATCATCGTATTGTCATTTAAACATATAGACTGTAATGAACATGCTACATGAAGTGATCAGACTATTTTCGTCTAAAAGTTGCGTCTCACCTGACTGTGGAAACAAGAAAATGGTAACGACGGCTTTCAGATAGTTGTTGGTAATGAGTTTTAGGTTTTGGGCTAGATGCACTGACGCAGTGAAACTATTGATAGACTTTCTATTGTGCAGCCATCCTAAAAGCATAGAGAAAGCAGAATTGGTGTGAACGTTTGCCAGGGCATGAGTAGCTGGTGAGTGGTGAGCCATTCATTGTTGAGCTCACAAGTCATGGTTAGGGTTAGGATAGTTGCAACAGAGTGCAGTGTAGAGTGTAGAGTGGGTGGATGGCCCCACTGTTATGTCGGCACGACATATTTTTCTGGTTTTATAGATTTTCTTGTGGTGCTGTGCAGGATCACAGTCGATTTGTCAACTGTGTGCGCTATGCTCCAAATGGTGACTTCTTTGTATCGGGCGGAGCTGAAGGCAAGGTGTGTGTGTGTGCCTTACCTATTCCAAACTGTTACTCTAATTAATCACTGTTTATGTGTGATCTTTGATAATGTTGTCAAGTGATATGAAAGGCATCCATCCGAACTGTAAAAACTTCTGCTCCAACCGTTCTGAAAAACTTTCTTAGAGAATTAGTGCAACTTGGAGTAACTCCAAAAATTGGCAGGTTAAACAAAGATTAGTAGTAGTAGCAGTACGCTGTGGGGCATAAAAACACACTAAAATACTTTTGTGCGTAACTTCAGCAAATGTTGACCGATTTTGATAGAAATTGGTGTGCAGTGTCTTGGATAAATTAGCCACACAGTACAGTTAAATTTCAATTTGTCAGAAACAGCTACTATGAGTTTTTGCAAGGTAGTGTGGCGACGTTATTTAGGTGAAGTTGGAAAATTTTATCGTAGTTTGTGGCTAATTTATCCAAGACACTGAATATCAATTTCTATCATAATTGGTCAAGTGTTGTAAAAGTTATGACAAAATGGTGTGTTTTTATGCCACACAGTGTAGTAGTAGCAGCAGTAGTAGTAGCAGCAGCAGCAGCAGAGGTAGTAGCGGCATAGGTAGGAGGCAGCAGCAGTAGCAAAAGCAGTTTCTTTGAAGCGTATGTGGTATACTAAAGATTGCTCGTTTTTGTTTATTTGTTTGCATTGGTATTGCCACGTGCACCCACAATCAGTTACTTTAACTGTGATTACTGCTGATATCGCTAGTTTTTTATGTCTTTAGTCGTTCATATATGATGGTAAAACTGGAGAGAAACGTGGTGAGTTGGGCGATCCGGCACACAAAGGTGGAATCTATGGCGTACGTATCTGCTGTCTGTGTTGACTTGAAGACCATATTCCATGGTCTTTAGTGAAACTGTTTATCAGCAAGCACACGTTTCAACACTGCACAAGTCAGCCACAGTCTCGGATTTTGTAAAAAAAAAACAGTGTGACTTGTTGATAATGAGATGTTTTGTAAAATTGTAAGTTTCAATAGTACAAAGTTTATTCAATTGTTAATGTTTTTTATAACTGTTTGTGGTGAATTACAATATAAACTTTCCTTAATGTTTGTTTAGAATTGGTGATCGTTTTTCGTTTTTATGTTATTGTATAGTGGTATAGATGGTTTCATACTTGATACTAGAATCGGGACTAAAACTAAACCCACTCTCTAGGCAAACCCAGCGATAGGCCGCTGTTACTTTCATTCAGATCTGTGTTAGTGGTTATCTTCCCAGTTGCTGAGCATCACTGCCGTTTGGCCAGTATTAAATTACATTGTTTCGGGACTTAGGTACATGTGTGTGGATGACTTGTCTGGAGTCATTACGTGAGAGTGGTATGGCAGGAAGTTGAAATTCCAATCTCTGAATTTCGAGTCTGACTCCCTAATACGCGTAATTTCATTGTTGGGAAATAGTTATCATTTCCCTTTGCGGGAGTAACTGATGTGCCGATCTGCACTTTGTGGTCAAATATAAAGCTTACCAGACATCAAAAACTTTCAGAAAACAACGCATGCTTTTGTACACAGCTTGACCCGAGAGATAAACACAAGCTGTGTTTACGCAAGCTGTGTAAAAGTGGACTCTGTTGAAATTCAAGGCAAGTTGGTGCTGATGTGGATAGCAAGGTGGACGGGTGCCCGTTATGTTGGCAGTGTGGTGACATTGTTGATTGCTGGTTGAGTTTATCACGTCAAATCAAACTGACATAATTGCTGTGTCAACAGGTCTGCGTCAGTCCTGACAATCGACAGGTTCTGACTGTGTCTGGTGACAAGACTGCCAAGATCTGGGATGTGTCGACGTCATCTGTTGTACAGTCAGTAGCAGTGTTCTCTGTAGTCTAAACCTGTCGTCGTCATCATCATCATCTTCGATCGGCTTTAGCCACAGATCCACCTAAATCTGGCAGCTGTAGTACTACATTCGCCATTGCCATTTATCACTACTCAGCCCGAAAGCTGATACTTGTTTTACCATGGGTAGAAGGCTGAGTCGACCTGGTTTGATCCAGACACTATTCTGCATTCATCAGATGAACTTTCCGAATGACTTTGACTGTGGCGTGATTACGTGTGACTGTGGCGTGATCACATAAACATTGTTGTGGCTGTTGGTGTTATTATTACGTTGCATTGTGTGCGTGTGACGTTGCAGGGACTTTGTGTTGGGCAGCGCGGTGGAAGATATGCAAGTCGGCTGTCTGTGGCAGGGAGATCATCTCATCACCGTCTCGCTGTCTGGGTTCATTAACTATCTTGACAAGTCCAGTGGTCGCCTGTCTCGTATTGTCAAGGTTTGAGGCACTAATAACACTGTGGTGTACGTTAACAATAACGAAAATTGCCAATAACGATAAATAACGAATTCGTTAATGATGACGACGATAATGATAATGAAAAAATAGTGATAGTGATAACAATAACGAAATAAATAACGATAACAAAAAAGTGAGTCACAACGAATGTGTCACAGTTGTAACATGGAGCATGACATGGCAGTTAATCCCAACAGAGATGCACGTGACGTTGTTTAGTCAGACCGTCAGGTAGCATCTTCGATATTCTTTGCTCGGTAGTGAAAACGATAACCAAAACGGTGATGATAATGATAGCCATGAAATAATTCAATAATGATAACAAAAACGAAAACGAAAAATTAATCATAGCGAAAATCACACTGGTTAATAAACTCTGTTAAGCTTCTTGCCTGTGATGTGATTGCGTCTGTTCTAAATGTTCATTTTTGGACTGCGACTGCAAGCAAACAACCTGACTTTGCTTACCGTAGCTGCTTCAGTGCTTCTGTTACAAACCCACATAATTTTATTATTTCAGATTGGCACTTTGTATTCAGTGCTGTTGGCAGTGCACAGGTCTGATAGCACTAAGCAGGTGTGAGCTGTGTTTAGATTTCTATGCACGTTCAAGTGCACACTGGTTTCATCTAACATTGCCAGTGCTCGTTGATACTCGGACTGAAAACAGCAAGCACTTACAGCTCAGCAAATGTAGTGATCATTTATACATGATTTACTTTTTACGTGCGACAGCATGTAATGCTAAGCGCGTCTTTGCTATGGCAGAGGCGTTCGTCCGTCCGTCCGTCTGTCACATCAATGACCTTGAACGACCTTGAACCCCCAAAATAGGGGTTTTAGTGATTTTTTTCACGATTTTAGGCTGTGGCGCACACTTTAAGAGTGAATTGTGCCAAAATGGCTCGAGATAGACCAAGACAAACTGCGTATGAAATTTTCAGCACTAAACGTAGATTTCAACAGTCTAAGTGATAAGTGTTATAAGTTATGAGTGTTATGAGTGCCCATAATGTCACTCCACTCAAGCGTGACGACTGATAGCATCTGGCATTTGCATATCACCGCCATTCACAGGTGCTTCGAGGCAGAACACGCCGTCGATCACGGTCATGAAATAAGTACGTTTCAACACGGTCTACTACGTATTATGCCTCGTTACACTCGCATAATACACTGCAGACGTGTTGAAACGTATAATTATTATATTCCACGTTGTACGCTAACTTCCCAGGTGGTAGCACCGACGCTGTCGCACGTCACGTGAGCATTGCTCAAATTTACTTGTTCTTAAGAAGTTATTTTGGCAGAGGTAAAGATTGTTGTTGTTGTTGTTGAATGGAAACTGTCATGCAGGGCCACAACAAGCCGATTACAGCACTGACTGTCACGTCAGACCGGAGAGACATTTACACAGCCGGTTCCGATGGAAATATCTGTATCCATTACTTTCACGTTAGCATGATGATTCTGCTGTTGTTGTATCCGATCTGTAAAAGACTTCTCCAAATTCTGTCAAATGTTTACTTTTGGGAATCTGGCCTAACCTGGGGTAACTGCAGAAAAGTGGGCAGTTAAAAAAAAGTCAAAAGTAGCAGTAGTGGTGGTGGTGGTGGCGGCATGGTGTAGTGGTTAGCACATTATGTCCAATCAACATAGTTCTGCTATGCCGGGCCTGGTTACTACTTGGATAGCTGACAATCTCTGGGCACATGTAAACTATCTCAGTACATAACCAACCACCAACGTCAACTCCACCTTCCATCCCTCCGTGGTACATGAATCAAGTACCAGCTTGCCTGTCTGGGGTTAAAGCAGGGTGCGTTCACCTGTGTCAGGAAGTAGGTATCACTGCGTGGTCTCATGTGGCAGGTAGCTCTTGAAATGGGTTTCCTGTGAAGAGCTGTGTGCGCCCTTTAACGTTTTTAACCTTTATTAGAAGTGTTGTGTTGCTGTTTATAAGCAGAGAGTTAATGCGAGTTGTTGTATCGTCCTTGACATGGCATGATAAGGTCGGTGGACTGCTGTCACTGGCGAGAATGATCTGATACCCGGCAAGGGGCACAGCAGCCAGGTGCAGGACATCGTAGCAACTGACGACACGCTGGTGTCGTGCGGCATGGATGATATGATCATGTTTACCAAGCTGGCTACAGTCGCCCAGGCAGGGTACGTGACGTGTGTTGTGCATCTGTGCATTATTTTGTCCACTGCAGACGTGTGCACAGCCGGGCAGCCCGTGGGCCGGCTCCAGCCTAGAAGTCACCTCAGTCAAAATGAGCTATGCCGTGCTGCGCTGGGCTGGGCCGGGCTGAATTAATCCAAAGCTACACTCTCAGATGAAGATTTTCAAATGTTCACGTTTGCCCCCAAAAAGCGCATTTTGACTGAATAGACGGCCATTCAGTTGTTCTTCGTGTCACACCAGTTTGTTCCACAAGCCTATAGCTATAGAATTCATGATTTTGACAAATGGTAATGAACGTGTAGCTGATGTAATGACAGCAGAATGGGCCAGCCCAGGTCGGTCCGAAGAATCAGTGGAAATGACCATGAAAGAGATTCACTTGAAACAGACTGTACCACGGAGGGATGGAAGGTGGAGTTGAATGATTTTGTCTTTGCACAGGCGCGGTTGATTAGGACTATGAAGCCAACTGTGTACTGCCATTGATAAATTTATTGGTGTTAATGTGTCTGAGTTTATAGTTCTGTTTAAACTTCTGATATTGAGAAATGAATAAAACAGTTTGCTGTAAATTCTCTTGTTTTTTTTACTAGAGTATTTTAAATACTGAACACAACTATGCAGAATCTGTCGAACCAATTAAAATGCACATTTAGCAGGTTATAATGTTGCTTGTTGAACTTGCAGTTCTGTTGGCTAATAACTAATTTTATGTTTGGTTCTTATGTAGTGTCAAGAGGTGTGTAACTGTAGCTGACGTGTATTCATTTGATGCACAAACGTCCCATATGCTGCTACAGAAAGTAATGTTACAGCCGGACAACAAGGCATAAGCACGTCAGTTAACTGGCCAGCATTAATAATACACAGGCACAAAGCAATCGACATGAATTAGTAACACTGCAATACAGTACGTGAAGTATTCAGCGTCTTTAAGCATCTGTTTGAGACCACCCAAGGAGTTGAAACAAACGGTGCCATGCAAAGAGTTCTGCACGTTGATTACTTTGCATGGCAAAGCATCTTTGGTGCAGTTTGCAACACGAGCTCTGTGTTGGACATGGATTAAATGTAAAGAAGAGACTGTTAACGTTAATATGTGACAGGAGCATGGCTTTATAAGAAGCAAGTCTGTGGTCTGCTGTAGTCATATTAGTATATGCTGTTGACGTTTGCTCAGTACTATAGTGCAGTGGATAATTGTTGTGTAGTTACCAGCACCAGATCAAGTTGCCTTCACAGCCAAAGGGCATTCACTCGGTGTCTGGTGGGCTTGCTGTCGTTGCCTGCATTAATGAGGTACTTTAAGTCATGTCTATCGATAACTGCTGATGTTTCTCTAATCTCTGTAGTGGTTGTGTTGTGGTATTTGTTAATTTTAATGTCAGAACCATTCTGCCGTGAATTTCGTCTTGTTAATTTGGTGATAATATTGAAATTGTTGACATCATTGACTACTTAGTACGTTGGTAGTTATCTCCACCGAAAAAGCCAAAGGTTGTGTGACGGGTATGCTCGGTTTGTCTATCTGTATGTTGGCTGGATAATTCAAAAAATTGCCAGTGGATATTGGTGAAATTTTATGTACGGGTTGGGCATGGCCCATGAAGGAACTGGTATTAGATTTTGGTGGAGTCTTTTGTCGATTCTTGATCCAGGATAATTTACTGTTAGGAAATAAAGCACAAAGTGATAATTTGTGGTGTATCTCAGCAAATTATGAGGGGATCTTTGATGAAATTTTACGGAGGGGTCGATCAGCCAGTCACATCGTGGTGTCGATACAGTTCAGGATGCGGATCCAGACGTTAACGCTGCCCCAGCACTGATTGTCTAGTTGATAAAGTCCGGCGTGGTGTGTACAATGAGCTGTCTGTGGTGTGGCGTGTGTTGTAGGTAGTGGTGCTGCGCGACGGTCACGTGGTCTGTACACAGAAGGTCGGCTATGAGCCGCAGTGTGTTGCCGTCAGTCCGGCTCAGAATGAGGTTGCAGTCGGTGGAGGAGAGAGGGTACGTCGCTGCCAATGTCGTCACTGTAAATTTACTGCTTTAAACAAAACCTTAAAACAATACCGCTGCAGCGAGCGTTCTTGGTCCGATTTTTAGTTTACTTTTATTTCTCTTTTGATGCACATGTGGTCAGTTTTGCAGTCTTAGTTAGGTTTTGTCTGTACGCTTGTATACCGCCGGTCATCAGTCAATCAATCATAAATGTTGTAGTGGCCTATCTACAGCAGTGAGACCGATAGTGCATTACAGAGTCTAGATGATCTCTGAAAACAAATGTCTTTAGAGCTTTGCGAAAAGCCGGGACAGAATGAAGGTTCCTGGTGTGAGGAGGAATCTGGTTCCAGATACTTGGACCGCAAACGGAGAAAGTTGTGAAAGTTTGATTGACTGAGTGAGTGATTGATTGATTCACTCATTGATCGATCGATTGATTGGATTGATTGACAAGGCCTTTTGACATCAAGAACGGCGTATTGCCTGTAAAAAGTCATGTTTCATCCTCCGTAGTCTGTGACCATTAGCATATCTAAAGTTACAGCCTTACCGTTGATGTGCTGTATGAATTAACATACTTACGTACTCAGCTAGTGTTGACACACTGTTGAACATTTATCTCGTACGTTGGCTGTTGGTATGTCGACAGGACAACAAGGTGCACGTGTATTCGTTGGCTGGCAACATGCTGCATGAGAGGACTGCTCTGGAGCACAATGGTGCAGTCACAAGCCTCAAATATTCTCCCGATGGTTCGATGTTGGCTGCTGCCGACACCTACCGCAAAGTGCTGCTTTACCAGCTGCCTGAATACACTGTATGTTGTCTTATCATAACGTTAAATATTGTCTTTTTGGTATTACTGGTGTGTGTGTGATCTTGCATTATCAGTTGTTTCATCTGTGCATATAGCCTCCATCGGCTGGCCTTGTGCTGGTCCCAAGTTCTGTAGTATTTGTAGTTACATTGTGTTTGAGTATTTTGTTTTTTTTTTTAATTTTGGCACAGGTAACGATTAATAAATTTTAATAGTTAATTTTTTAAAAAAGTAACATTTAATTAATCGTGATTTTCGATTAACACAAACAGCGGTTATTGTGAAAGCAAAACGCATGTTTTTACCAGTGTCATAAGTTATTCATGTAACAGCTGTCACAAACGCTCTGGGACAACAATAGGTCTGTGTTATTACTGTTAGGGCCCGAGTATTTGGTTTATCCAATCATCCAATCACGTTCTTTGGAGAAAGTGATTATCGTTTAACAAATGCTTGTCATAAGTTGTCATTGTATTTTCCTTATAATGCGTTCTTAGTGATGTGATCTTAATAGAGAATTGCACGATTGGAATTTTTTTGTTAATCTTTAAAAATTTCTAACAAATAATTGCGTGGTTAATCGTTAATTTGCGCAGCTCTAGTTAATTGTAATGTGTGTGAAATGTGTGCAGGCGTTGATAACGAGTGAGTGGGGCTACCACACGGCTCGTGTTAATTCTGTCGCGTGGAGCCCGGACTCGCGGCATGTTGCCAGCGGAGCTCTCGACACGAATGCCATTGTCTGGACGCCTGGAAGCAAGACCAACTACACCGTGGTCAAAGGTATTTGCCGTGCCACGCTGCTTAGTAACTGTTTACCTGCAGGCTTCCTACTCGTCCTGGAATTCCTGAAACTTGAAACTTGTCCTTAAATTTTTCCTGCCTTTGTGAACTTTGAAGTTGGCATTGTCTCAGTTTGAAGAAATATCAGTTTTGTACTTTCTTTCGTACTCACTGGATCAACTAACTGGAAAATGTCTGCTAGGTGTTCTGAATTTTTAGGGTTTTTGATGACCTGAAAAAATTATACAGTGGGAGGCCTGCTTATCTGTCTGTCGTAGGCTGTTGGGTGTAATCTGTACTGCATGGCCATTAGATGCAGTTTGTCAGTTTCCCAGTCACATCATATTACAGCTCCGTCCTTTGACTGCCAAGTTACACTGTTGGTGTCGTATGTATATGCTGTTCAGAGTTGAGACAAAGTTAACCTTAGTCATCGTCGCTAGCTGCTGGCTAGTTGCTGTTTTACAAATGCACAGTCGCAGATGTTAGTCGCTAGTTTCAAACCACATTGTGTCTCCAAAAACATCCCCACATTGTCGATTGTAACTTGAAAACTACTCTCCGATTTTAATAATTTTTGGTACGAATATTTCGGACACAACTTGCCATCAAATGTTTAAGTTCCCACCTCACCCAACGTCTGCTTCTGCACTAACTGGGAAAAGCAGAACAACTGAAATATGCGTTGAAATGAACAGAAAACCTCAATAAATTTAATCTCTCCAACAGCTGGTCGATTACGACGATTGATTTATCATGCAGCTGTGTGTCTAGTGTGTACCAGATGACGTTTAGGAATGTTGATGAATTCAAGAAGCGACTGGTGAAGTCTGGATTGGACTGGAACAGAACATTATCGACACTGCTATCAACGAATGGAGAAAGCGTCTCTGTGCCGACATTTCGAACATTTTTACTGTAGGCCGTTGAAAAATGGACATTTGGATGAACTGTCAGCCAAAGTGACAGAAATGTGAACAAAATATGTTTTTGTGTGTTATTTTGATTAAGTAATAATACTGCCTTAAATAACAAGAGATCTGAGCTAATGCTCATGGGATGCGTGACAGCATCAGTATAATTTCGTACGCAGGTTATCCAATAATTTCAGCGAAAATTCACTTTTTATGTATGCGTCACAGCATGAAATCGCAAAAAAACCTGGAAGGCATGTCAGCAGTGCTTGTTATGATACGCAGCAAGTGCGTATCTGCAACCGTTCTCATGCTAGATTAGTTGACAGTAGCAGAAATTGTGTGTTTTGAAGGGGGTAACCAAACTTGATGCACTCGTATGGAGGACTCCGTGAACCTAGGTGGTCGAAACTTGCACTGTTATAATCTATGTTTAATGCTGAAAATTGGCTTGTTGTATGCTAGGTGCTCATCCAATGAGCCAGGTAACACGTGTCGATTGGCTGGACAATGAAACACTGGTAACGGCTGGTCATGACAGCTGCATCAAGCAATGGCGCTTCCAACTCAACTGACTGAGCTCTGCTGTCTCGTCGGCTTTCATCAGATCTGGGACTGGGTTTTTGCATCTGCTTTGTACTGAAAAATTACGTTGTTCATACAGTTTTGCATGACACATTGGGTGGTATGTAATGTGTAATTTGGTACGTAGTTGCTAGTTATAGTAAAACTTCTAACACAGGCCCCTGGCTTATGTTAGAACATGTGACCTATAACCCCCGGCTTGTAATAGAGGTCCGGCTTCTACTGGCGACCCAGCTTGTATTGAAACATTGTCAACTTGTCATAATTAGCTTTTTATGTACACAACATTCGTATTTCAAATGCACTAAAACATGTTTATACGGCCTATTTTGATTTCTCAAAGCAGTATATGACATGACCTATGCTGTTTAAACCACTAAGTTAGAAGACAAAGGTAAAAACGTAAATGTGTGTATAGCTCTTTATGGGAACCCATCACAGAGCTACGGAGCGTCACCTGCCATATGGGATCACAAAGTATTACCTGCCACCCAACACAGGTGAACGCACCCCACCTTAACCACAGCCACGCAGGCCGGTACTTGATTTACCTACCCCACAAGGATGGAAGGCTGAATTGACCTGGGTGGTTGGGTATATACCGAGATGGTTTACCTGTCCGCAAACAGTCACCCATCAAAGTAGTAACCACTTGATAGCGATCTGACCGGGAGTCGAACTCGCGACCTTTCGATTATGAGTCCAACGTCCTAACTGTTACACAACCAAGCCACTGTCAGCTAAGTAAGTCGGTACCGGCTTTTGTTGGGGACTCAGCTTGTATTAAAACAAGTGACTTTGACCCACGGCTTTTGTTAGAGACGTGGCTTCTGTTTGAAACTTGGCTTGTACTAGAAGTTTTACGTGCAAATGAATAATACTGTACTTGCTACTAGGCAGCGGCAATATGATGGTTTTCGTTGCATCTCTTGTGTGACTGCTGACTCCGTTGCTTTGCTGCCGTCCTCACTGAATGATCGTTTCGTTCATTGTGCATGTGTTTGGCACCAGATAATGTGATTCGGTCAGTAGGTCGATTCAGTGGAATCCTCTTCCCGAACCCTTAGAGTAAATTTTGGAGCAAATTCCCCCACCCACATCCCTTCTCCTCTCTTCCCCTCACCTTTTCCCCCTTTTCTTTACCTCTCCCTCTTTTCTTTCTCAGAGCTCTCCCCTAGAACCATCGATTTTGGGTCATTCTGGGCCTGCATTTGGAAGCAAGCTGTAGAGGCTGAATTATGTATGAACGTGTTTGAGGAATGTGATGTTTTTTGACTCCTCATTTTTCCGTGTTTACATTATTTCTGCAGCAGAAGCTCCAGCATTCGCTTCTCTTACGAAGATTTTGTGCTCTGTGCTGCATTATTTAGCCGCCCGCAACGGTAGTTAGCGGAAGGCTATATGTTTTACTCGTGATGTTTATTTATTTTTTTTTCAACGCCGTATCTCCGAGCTCCCTGGGCCGATCGGCGCGAAATTTGGCCACGTGGTCGGAAGTAGGCCGTAGTTTATAATGCAGGTCCAAAAATTTGG
>Ga0056124_1000553_pt1 | contig 12146 bp, 5 predicted proteins | sample WorMetHEROISLAND_2_FD_70069 | JGI IMG/M metagenome (GOLD analysis project Ga0056124, IMG submission 70069) | Marine gutless worms symbiont microbial communities from Max Planck institute for Marine Microbiology, Germany - Olavius sp. 4 HERON ISLAND | ecosystem: Host-associated > Annelida >... | reverse complement strand
GTTGGTGGTGAAACTGGCACCACATCGGGCTGATTCACAGCGGCAGCGTCTTTCTCTGCATCCGCAGCAGGTGCTTGTGCAAGTTCAGCGGCTGAGTCAAAGACAGCCGGCTTCATGCCGAACGGGTCAACACTAGCTGCAGGTGCGGACGATGGCTCGGCAGATGACAATGCAGTCTGCGGCTGGGGTTTAGCCATAGCGGACGACGGCGGCTGTATTGCGGGCACCTTCGTGACACCGGCCGGCGGTCTGGACGTCGGTCTCGGCAGTGACGCCGGAGGCTTCTCCGCCGGAGACTCGGACGTTGCTGGCTGCTTCTGCTGCTTCCTGTATGACGGCGGCACTACGTCCGGAGGCAGACTGCCAGGCACTGGCTTGCCGGACTTGGCAATGGCCACGTAATGCAACGCAACAATGAATTCGTCCGGAACCAGTCGACCATCGCCATCAATGTCTGCCAGATTCCTGAATCATTCGGCATACACGTTCCTGTCAACCTTACTTGTCAGCACCGATGCAACTGAATGCCTGCTACGACTCGTACTTGAAATGACCTATAATGTGTCGAGTGGGACGCAAAGCTCTACTCACTCACTTTTAATTTAGGGGCATCAAAGTTAATCAAAACGATTCACTGCCATCACAAATTGCAGTGAAAATGTCTGACAGCACAAACTACAGCTGCCTACATCACAGTGTGAGAGTGAGCAGGAGCCGTGCGGAGGCAGGTGTCAACTGATCAAAACCCCACAAAACTGAAGCATCCCCATTCAACAACCATTCTAAAGAACTAGAATAAACAGGATACTATTTCTGGCGTAACATCAAAAACATAACGGAAAGTTCAAAGAAGTAATACACCTACATAGGGAGCAGCACAGTGAAGCCAGACTGCAGTACAGACACACTAGCATAGAGTTCATCATTGAGCTCTCCTGCCATGCTGCCTATCAGCCTGGCATGCACAGCAGCATGCATCCATTGTCAGTCATCATTACAGTCTGCAGCCATTAGATGCAAACTTCTGGCTGATCATAGGAAATAATGGGTCTGAACATACAAAATTCTTACACGGAATTAGAACAATCCCACCAAAGGTTAAAAAGTTGTTTTTTTTTCTGTGAAAACATATCATAAGCATTACAAGCTTACCAAATCTGAGCCAAAGTTTTCACTGGCAGTGAAGTCTTAGAAAGCACATCGCGAGCTTCCACTCCTGCACAAAACAGTGCTACAGCATTCAAACACAAGGCCAAAATAAACAAACCAAAAAAATGAACAAAAGTTAATTCCTGGGTTAGCAGCAACTATTAATAATTAATTATTAAACTATTAATTACTGCAGATTGTAGCAAACTACACTGTAACTGTTTTTTGTAGCTAATTCTTTTTTATCTTAATGTTCTCGTTTGCATGGTGGCTTAACCTAGTGCTAACATTGTTGGTCGCATCAACGAGGTTACTCTATCCTGTGCCAGATTAGTACTGAGATGACAGACCGTTTGCAGGTATAGCATCTGCGTATTCAACCAAGCCACCCAGGCCAACTCAGCCTGGCCATCTCTCTCCATGGGAAAACGAAATCAGTACTGGCGATGGTTATGGCCACTGCCAGGGAAGAAACGGCGAGTTCTGCGTAAAAGTAGGCCCTGTTATTAGTACTGCTGGCATATTGACACAGAGGGTTAGTGCTGGCTGCTAGCTTAACTGGGTTTAACCCTCGCCGGCCTAAAGTGCCACAAAGAGGATGAGCTCCCAGGCAACACACCTAGTGTCTAGTGTCGATGCACAATCTTCTTCTTCTCGTATGCATTTAAGTTTTAACTATTCTAATCACGCATTTGATGAGATTGTTTAATTTCATAATAACTGAAACGAAATGAAACTAGGCATGGTGCATAGCAAAATCGTGACCAAACAAAAATTTTGCTACCTGTCAGGTAACCTTTCTTGTTTTTGTCGAGCGCAGAAAACATCTGCATGTATTTAGCACGATCAGCCTGTGTAATTGCCCAATCAGCTTGTGTGTTCCCATTCACAGCGGCATTAGTTGGAGAACTGTGTCAAAAACAAGTAAATACAGAATTCAAGTGAGACAAAATAAATCGAAAAGAAAACTTTAAATCTATCACACAGACCAATATACTACTACTTTCACATTTTTGTTTAATTGACCAACATCTATTGAGTTCTCCAAAAGTAAACCTTTTGGGCAAGCGTTGCGGCAAGTTATTGTCACCCAACCAATGGCATCATGACAATGATACTGAAATGCAGGTATGCAATATGAATTTAATAACAGACATTTTAACTGACCTATTTGACAAAATTGCAACCAATATGGTAATTCACATTTCACAGCAAGCTTTTATAACAAAGCAACAACAATTCTGTGAAAAGGGACTGAAACTCACGTGACTGGGGAAGCAGCAGCAGCTTTGCCAGCAACAGCAGCCTGCGGTGGACTTGCAACCGGCTGCACAGTTGGCGGTGAAGCTAAAATGTTCCAAAAAAGCAATTAAAGATACAAAAACTGCAACTGCAGTAAACTGTCAATTTCTGTAACTAAATGTTCCCTGAAGGCTTATCAGTAACAATTACCTGCTTATTCCATGCATTCCTGGCTCACACTGCAATGGTCGATAAATCTGGAGTGAAACAATAAAGTTATGGAAGTTGTTACTACTTGTCCTATATAAACGACGATAGCTTCCACAAAACCCCCAAAAAAGACATTCAGCAATCATCCCCTAACAAAAAAACTGCATGTCAACTCAGCCTCAAACCCTCACCAGGATAAGAAATGAGCAGCGACCTCCTTAGCCTGAGCTACTACTACCAGGTGAGGGCCTAGTGTAGGTGACTGCAGCAGTGTTACGTCTGCTATCAGCACAATAAGTCCAATTGTCCATAGATTAGCATCATCAACAGATAATCACATAATTGTATTTCAGTACCATAAGCTCATACCAAGCCACTGTTGCTTCTGAAATTGTAAAGTGCTGCTGATCATGAGCATGATTTATATAAGTAGCACGCAGACATTCTCCAAGCATAAACTTGACAAAATAAACTAAAAACTCGTCACTTCTCTCCCTAGGACCAGCTATACCATTCTGATAAACCCACCATTTAGTGACAATAACACTAGTAAACAGCATCTTCAGAAAATCATACCCAGGCGTAATCATCTAACCTGAACAATTTACTATAGACCATTAAGTAGCTCTGCTACTAAGGCAAGTCTGATTGATTGATTGATTGATCTTACTGAGTGGAGGTGAACAAACAGCGGCTGCTGATGTTGTGCCTTTGGCAGCCTGTGCTGGCTGAGTTGCTTTCACAGCAGCAGCAGCAGCAGCAGCTTGACTAGCTGCAGCAGCTGACGCTTGTTGAACTGGTGAACTTGATGCTGATCCCGGCTTCACTGGATCAGTCTTCAGACTGGCTGGCAACACCTTTGGAAGAGCTGCACCTTGTAACTTCCTGCGGACAAGATGAATTGCAATCGAGAACTCCAGCTGATCCATCTTGCCATCTGCGTTGATATCAGCAAGATTCCTTCAACAGATCCAGTCAACAGCAAGCATAAACATCCACCAAGATAACATGTCACAGAATAATCACCAAAGTTAACACAATAAAAAACAATAAATCTTAATAAACTGTGGTGTCACTTGTACACCTGTACACCCAAGGCTACATAATAAATAACACCACTCATTCTGGCTACATTTGTGATAAATTCCCACAATGCAAATATGTACATTCTACATCAAAATTGCTAACTGAGCTGACAAATAATTACAGTCCACAATCATTCTGAAAACAGTTACATACAATGAACAGCGTCGCACAAAACATACCAAATGTGGCCTAGAACAGGCATTGGCAGTCCTGATTTCATTAACAAATGCTTCACTTGATCTCCTGAAACAAACAAAATCACAAATCACAAGCATGCATATTATCGCAATTCATAATATGATAACATATTTTTCTCTCTCTGCACTCTAAACCAGAAATTTAACGAAAACTTTTCACAAGCACTGTAATAGTGTATAATGAACCAGTTAAAGTACAAAGTATAATTATGTTATATACATTATACACACCACATTAATCAAGCACTAACCTGTAACAAAACCATTGACAGGCTTCAACTGTTCAAACTGTGCATTGTGCTTGGCACGATCTTCTGCAGTAATAACCCATGCATTGTCACCACCAGCTGAAATACAGCAATTTGCATATAGAGCAAATAAAGAAAGAGCAAAGGGTGTTGCAGTGGACAAAAAGGAGAAGGCAGCTGCTGCCACCTCAAATGACCAGTGGAGGCAATAGTGAACTGACCAGCAGCAGTCCTTACCTTTCTAGGCCAATGCTCTATCAACAATCAAAATTCCAAACAGGAATAAACAACATTGCTCACTGGCGGATCCATGGGGGGGGAGGAGGGGGATGCACGTGCCCCCCCCCAAAGCCATATCATGTTGCTGCTTCCACAGGACGTCCAAAATATAAAATTGCTTTTAGCTTATGACCCTAGACCAGGGGGCAAAACCAGGGGCTTTGCCCCTGAAGCCCGATGGTAGTTGGGGCGGGGTACTCTGCCCCTAGAATCCCATATATTTTGTACATAGCCCTAGTATTTCACAAATTTTCTGAGGTCACACTTGTATGATCATATTGGTATAGTATCTTTACTTACTTACTTCGAAGAACAGTAACAGAAGTGATTGTGAAAGCCAAGTATGTTTGGCATCAAAGGCATCAACGCTGAAACTGGGATGAAACAAACTTGCACTCAATAGCGTTCGTGTAATAAAACACCTAGGAGCTGTCAAATTTCATCATGACCATCGACTTTGGAGCCTTTTCAATTATCCTTACTAATTTTTGGTACTGTCGGTAAAACGGCTTTTTTGTTGAGTATCTTTTAACTGAAAGACACTAATGCCAAAAGACAATATACAAGAAACTGCATAACATTGTCTTTACAACTGTACAAGGCCTGGCAGGCGTCGCAGGCGACAGGATGGCCAACCGATCGAACGGTGGCGTATTTGAACTGCCAGATTCTGGTTGGGGGCTCATTCCTCGAAAGGAGGGACAGGCGCACCCCTTCTAATATATGGTGGCCTTTGCCCACACAAGGTCTGTGCCAAATATGAACATGCTTGGTTCAGCCATTGTTGAGACATTGCCCATCATAGCCCAAATTTTTGTGTTGGGGGCTCAATTCATTCAGTTTAGTTATACAATTGGCCTATGCTTGGTTTATTGACTTTGCAAAATAGGCAGAATGAGGCAATTCTGCCACTTCTGCTGGACGTCCGAAAGCTGAAAGACTTTCGGCTTCAGGGGGTTTCGCCCCCCTGACTCCCAACCAGGGGCTCTGCCCTGGACCCCGCTGGGGGCTCCACCCAGACCCCCATTATAGGCTTGCCCGACACACATTTCAACCGTGAACTGCGTCTAAATCACTGGAGATAGACAAAGACAACCTGCTTACAAAATTTTCAGCATTAAGCGTAGATTTTTCAATGTAAGTTCTGACCTCCTAGGTTCAAGGAATCCTCAGTACAAGGGCATCAAATTTGGGTACTCCGATCAAATGCACGATTTCTGCTGATGTCGACTAATCTAGCATCAGAACGGTGCAGATAGACACAGACTTGCTGCTCATTGTAACCAGCACTTCTGATGACGTTTGCGGGGGTACCAACGTTGATGACCTTGAATGATCTTGAAACAAGAAACAGTGGGTTTTTAGTGAACTTTTCGTGATTTTAGGCTGTGGTGCACATTTAAAGAGTTAATCTGGCTAGTATGAAGAATGCGGTACATATGATCACTGACGTAATCAAACAAACGTAAATAAACCGAAGTTCTATTCAGTATACACACGCGAAAAAAATAGTTCCACATATCTTGCTCTTGTCAATGCGTGCCAACACACATTTTTACGTAATGATAACACAGTTCGTTTTGTTAATTTATTGCATTTTTAGTTTAATTCACTCGTATGATATTCAAAATATATTTAGTGTCGTGTTTGACTCAGCCAGTCAGCCAGTCCCGCGATGTTCATGGCTCACGGCTATATGCAATAGGCAAACAGAAGAATACGGTATTGCGGTATACATACTCACTGAATGACCGTGTTGCACTAATTTATGCAAGCCCTTTTCGCGATGACAATTAGAAATCGGGGGAAGGGTCTGCAGAGGGGGAAGCGCCCCCTCCCCAGTTTAATATTAATACCTTAAAACCTTTCCTCCTATAATTATGAAACTTGTTTGAAAATATTTACGTTTTGGTGACAGCATAAAATGAATGTTGTTGCGCCCGCAGCAACCGCAGCAGACAGCACAGCAGCAGATGGACTACTTGCGTTGGAACTATTACACAAGGACAATCCTTCCGCAGCCTGTGGTCACTGACGTCACCCATTAAAATGACTATGTACCGTGTTCTTCATATGTCCCGTTAATTTTTTACCAAAATTACTGGAGATAGACTAAGACTACCTGCACATGAAATTAAACTGATGCTGTTGCGTGTCTCATGAGCATCAGCTCAGATTTCTTGTTTCTAGTCTTCTGCTTCTTCTTCGAGTTAAAGTGCAAACTTTCATAAGCTAAAGGCTCCTGCACTTGAGGTTGGGTGTGCGTCATCTCTCTGTTCTATCTTTCATCTGTCAATCGCTGCTGCTGCTGCTATCCATCATCTATCCATATCGACTGGTTCCTTACTGCTAGTAATAACTGTTCTGTTGATTCAAATGTCGTGTTCAGGCTCTGCTCTGTCAATAACTGTTATCCGACTATAATTCGTTGTGATTCACGCCATCGGTATGTCAGCGTAACATGCGATACAAATCGGTTTTTCACAATTCCCATAAGCCTTTGCCAACGATGACTTCATCTTTCTAAATACGGTAACAAACATACGGAAATTATGTTACTATATTTAGAAACCAGAAGTCATCTTTCGCGCTACGTTTTTGGATTGACAGTGATATGCAGAATGACATTTTGTCGGCAGTCATGAAGATGACCACCTGGGACAGTAACCCGTCTCGACTGCCACGCCCCTTTTGCGAACATTCAATAGATTGCGCAGATTAGCAACTTTAACTCACGGACTGTTGATCAATATTATTACGCCATATCAAACACCGAGTTACCTTGATTTGCCATATCAAACTTATATTTTTTTTCTGATTTCTAACTATAACCTAACACGCCCTCTTCAATAAATAATGAAGACACATTAAGCTGGTGCTCCGCCATCATGTAATAAATAAGCAAGGGATGTTTAGATGCACAAAGCGGGGTTTCCATCCAACGCATTGAACGCAACGTACACAACGCACGCAAGAAAGTACGTAACAAACCCAATAAATGCAAGAAATGTACGCACCAAACGTAGCTGACGAAGTTGACGGAACGGCTGTTCTAATAATTATCTACAACCCCTTCCTCTGCATTACGTCTGTTACGTCCATTGCGTTACATGCGTTGGATAGAAACTCCGCTTAAGAGTGAATTTGGCCGAAATTACTTTAAACCGACGCTGTCGCACGTCTCATGAGCATTAGTTCAGATGTCTTGTACTAATTCTTTCACTGGTGCACTTTGCAATAACGTGATTGTTAAATATCCCACCACACTTTAACTGCGTCTCTGCCTTACCTTGTGAAAAACACATTTTCAAAAACCATCCAATAAGAAGAAATACACATGCACAAATATATTGTGAAACTATTTTAAACATTTTCATAATTCAATTAAATTACATTTAGCTTTACATTTCTGGTGTTTGTAAACAAATGCAGATGATATTGTTGTAGATAATAATTTTAAATGGTGTGACGACATATCAGTAACGTAATCTTAGCAACGAAAACAAGGCATTGATTAGTAACTTATACCAGTTGAAAGAATACGCTTCACACAGCATATTGAGGAAAATTTCGCAGATTAACAGCAAAAGGGGAGGACTGGATACTTTACCAAAACATTCGGGAAAAAGGAAATACCGATCAAAGGTATGATAGTGGCAGACCGAAACACGCTCGTACTCAAGAGAAAATGACTGTGGACAACTGGTATGACTACTAAGCCAAGACTAGACACTAACACATCGTTCGACATGCCAGATATCCAGAGAGACGGGTCTAACACAATCTGCGCCATTCTGGGTCATTTGCGATGTCAACTACGATGTCGGTCTGAAGTATCATCATTCATCAAAACGCTCGTCTTGCATTATTGTTAGTTTTTCTTACATTTGTATTTCACAACGTAGTGTAGTAACACAGTTAAGGTGAGGTAGCATATTTAGTAACCTCGTTAATGAAAATTTTTCACAGCGTGTGCCAGTAAAAAAAATTAAAATGTGAAGGTATGGACAAAAGTTTGGTGGCACATTTTGTTAAGGTTGATGGTGTACAGTGAAACAAGCTTAAGCCCTAAATACTTAACACTACTGATGGGTCATGTATTAATCAAAGTAATTTCAAACGGTCATAAGCATCCCAAACAATTATGCAATTGTTACCTGTAAAGAAAATAAAGATTACAATTTGAAAGAAATCAATTGTATTAATAATAATACACAATGACCAAAATCAATTGTATTAATAATAATACACAATGACCAACAACACAGTTTTGAACGACCAATGATTGTAATGAATGTCACCGATAAGCGTACATGCAGGTAAAGTGTGATGATTCTGATTCAAAAACAAAACACCCACTTAAATGATATTAATAACGAAAAGCATTCTCATACAGATATTAAACATGCAGCAGACCTAAATACTAAACAGTGATAAGAAAATTTCAAAAGCAAACTTTACATGTTTTTAGTAAAACAGAGCATCAGGATAGTGTGCCAAAAATAGTAACAATACCTTTAAATTTGTCAAAAGTTATTCATGGAAGACTGTAGGTTCTTTTTCCCGGATACAGTGTAGAAAAAAACAAAAAAAAACTGATTGTTGCAAACATTTATTACTGAAGCAGCTGCGACGTGTTACAGAAACATGTCTAGTAGTGGCCACGGAACCAGTTAACAAAGAATTATACAACAAACTTAGAAAGGCCATACGAAAATGCCTCCACCAATACCTACTGGCAGTGAAGGCATAGAAGTCATGAATGCTAAGCATTATTCATTTCGACTTCAGTTCTAAATTTTTAGACAGTTTCTTGTCATAACTTAGGAATTAATAGTATGATACGTACAAAGAAAATTTTCATAAATCAACAGAAAAAGTTAAGTTAATGGCTTTGGAAGAAGTTACGAAACAATGACACACAAAGATTCCTAGAATTCTCTGCAAACTACCCACCGCCAACTTACAGGCAGTCTAACATCAAACACAATGCCATGCTTACTATTATTTACTGGCCACACAACTGTCGAGCATGATCGCCAAGGGATTATGTTAGCAGTGGAGTAAAACAAACTGCTGGAAGTTCAATACCAAATTCTGTGCATGGACAATTCAAACCTGAATGGCAAATAAGCACAGAATGCTGTTAACTAGTCATACAAATAATGCAGTTACATATGAGTGGCTAAATAACCACCTAAACAAAGCAGAGTATGGTCTAGCTAGAATGCAGAAGGGCTGTCAGCAGACCACCTTGGACTACATCACACAACCTTAGACGTTAGCATAACTGAATACACGAAAAGTCTGAATGGACACTGAAATGCAGTTCCGAATGTATGCTGAAACTTGTCCAGAAATAACTATACAAGAAAACAAACAAATTAAACACGTATTTTATGCACATGACAAGCAGGTGCAATGCCGATGCATAACCACGCATAGCAATGCACGAGAATACAATACAACATCAATCTGTCCAATGCACAGAACCACACAAAGAGTCCAACATCCACACCGACAATCAACAATAACTGCCTACTTGGACTAAAAGTCTATAGACACTTGCTTAGACCACTGGCGATGCAGATGTGCTACTTTGGCAGCTGGACACTGGATGAAGCGTCATCAGCCGAGTTAGTCCCGGCTACCATACGCAGCAGCAAGCTGGCACTATCATTGCCGGCGGCTGCCACGTGCTGCTGGCTAGCCAACAACGCCGCTTCTCGACGCATGCGCTCTTGCTGATACTGCAGCAGCCTCTGACGCTCCTGGTGCAGCCGGTACTGCTGCTCCTGCTGCATACACCAATCACAACAAACTGCATTACAATGTACACAATGAGTGCTCGATAGACAAGCAGCCAAGCAAGCTGTAAGCACAACAGAAGATAATCTGCAGTTCAGCATGAGTGTCTCCCATGTCTGGCTGCTGTTAACACCACCGCCCGATTAACCAACAATGCCACAGGATGAAGCAAAACATTACAAATATTTGCAATTTTCATCATTGCCATCACCAGAAATCGAACTCAGGACTTCTCGTGTTTAAGTCAGACACTCTACCATTAGACCATCCATCACACTCGTACGATGCAAGTTTAATCCGACTCAACAACTACATCAATACTTCACCTTAAATAATGGCAACAAAATTCCCAAAACAGATCACTGCACGCACGTCTTGGGCAGATAATCAGGGCCTATAGCATAAACTCATTAAGCATTGGGTTAGCTAGCACTGCAGCCTTAGCAGTAGACATACAATAACTACGGCAAATGCGGACCGATTTTAATAGCAGTTTCATACTCAATTCTGCAAATACGGCGGAAAAAGCTGTTATACAATCTACCACCTCACTCAAATCTGTTGCCACGTTAATTTGTGACATTTGAATGCTGAACTGTACAACTTCACTCAAAGTTATTCAATTCAAAACGGTGTAAGAATTATTAAAATCGGCCCATGTTGCACAAAAAATCAATAATTATTGTTGCCAGGCATTAGACACCTGCATACTATCTGTTTACCTGCAGCAATCTTTCCATTTGTGCCCTATTGAGGACGTCCTTCACTCGCTGTGTCAATTCCTCTTGTGTTATACCAGGATTCTAGATAATACAGCATATAACCACAGCACATTACACTGAACTGTGAATAATCTAATGCATTATTAACACTGCTCCAGATACCCAAATTGCATCATCACATTAACATGCAACTCTCGACGATCTACTGCAGCAGTTTCACCAAAATCCCAGAACTGTAAAGATGGCTTGTTTACAGACTAACAGACCGACTCAAAGCCTCTAGTAAATAATATCCTGTAACAGAATTGTATTGTATCTCACAGGTCCTCAGCAGAGCTTCAACGGTGTAAGCAAAGTCGATTATGTGCTAATGAATTTATGCCCGACCTCAACGTAACCTTATTTACTTCATACCAAAAATCAGCTGTGTCATGCCCATAGTGATGTACATAATGATCGTAAATACAGTGAACAAAGTCATCAATTTCTATTCACTTCCTTGAAATAATATACGCCAGAAATAGTACTGGCATCAACCTTCGACCACAATCTACCAAAATGCAGTTTTAACTTCAGATCTATTGTCATTCTTCAGATATCGTTCGACGATAAAAAGAGGAATATGTCACACTGTAAATGAATCAATCTCAATCCTTTCAGTTACAGTTTGCCATAATAGGCAACAGACTAATGTCATGCTTATGTGTAAACGATGTTGAACAAATAGCAGTATAAAAATGACACTCACAGAATTGAAGATAGTTTCAGCGATAAGACGTGGATTCAGGTTAGAGAACATCGTAGAATACGTTGGTGGAGCTGGGTACGGCATGCCAGGGACACCGGGATTCACGCCAGGCATAGCTGCAGATTCAGTACAAACACAACTACCGTATGCCAACACCTCGTTCACTGCCTATCATTAGGCTTAACAACAAGTATACAAACTATATCGTTGATGGCTGAGCAAGGTTTAACGTCCCACTCGACACAGTTTAGGTCACTTCGGAGACAATGTTTTTACAGATCAGATGACCCAACCAACAGTGCCAAAGCACTGAAGGAGGGTGGTTAGTTATCCAGACAGCTCCCAATCTCACCAGGCTCATCTCACCATGTTACAATAATACAACATGCATGCACATACAAGACAATGACACACAAAGAAATCTAAGCACAGTGAGTGAACCCAGTGAGATGAAGCA
>Ga0056124_1000552_pt1 | contig 12146 bp, 7 predicted proteins | sample WorMetHEROISLAND_2_FD_70069 | JGI IMG/M metagenome (GOLD analysis project Ga0056124, IMG submission 70069) | Marine gutless worms symbiont microbial communities from Max Planck institute for Marine Microbiology, Germany - Olavius sp. 4 HERON ISLAND | ecosystem: Host-associated > Annelida >... | reverse complement strand
GCGCTCTCAGCAGTACCTGCCGGTACAGCTGTCGCGCGTAAAAACTCTGAAAAAATTCCAAAATTGATGTAAAGTTTGCCCATTTAATGGTCAAATTATGAATTATCTTTGACGTTGCATGAGCAAAAGATGACTGATGATAAGTTCAAACTTGGTATACACTATGTAGGCTATTCATAGCAAGAGTAACTATTTTGCAGTCTAAGCTGAAGGTCTTGGGATCATACCAGTTGTCTAGTTTACCAGTGTATCATTATGATGGTAATGGCAGTATGCTCTAAGTCTAAGTACAGAATGTTATTGTTGGGTAATTCAGTTTGTGCTGTTTGTAGCTGACAAAGCTGCAAAATGCTCAGTATGCCAAGGATGGGCAGATCAAGATCCTGCGAGACAAATTCAGTCAGGTCCAGGCAGAGTTGAGTCTGCAGAAACAGCAGGCATTGAAGGCTATTGAACAGCAGACCGAAGAAAAAACTCGCCGGGAGGCTGATCTGGAGCGCGATGTGGAACGACTTCGGTCTCAGCTTAAATTCAAAGAACACGAGCTCACCGAACTTCATGGTACACTTGTTTGTGTATGTGTGTTGCCTGTGAAAGAGATCAATTGTAGGCTGCACTGCTCTAAAACATGGCTGCGGAATTTGTCCATAAGTAACAGGTAGATACTTGTAAAGCACTAATCAAATGAGTGCGTAAATTTTTGAGAAAAAAAACATTGCATCATTAATTACCGAAAATTTGGCATCTTTCTGCGGTGTACGCATTTAATATTTGCTTTGTCGTATGTGCCGTTCTGTTTTACTGGCTAAATTTTGTTCTTGTTTTCTTCCCATTGTTGATATTAATCAAACTGATCCAGTCCAGAATGCCACTGCGAGGCTTGTCACTCGCACAGGTCAATGTGAACACATTGGACGCGTTCTGTGAGAACTACACTGGCTGCCAGTCTGACGCCATGTCGAGTTTAAGATCGCCACACTGGTGTTCAAGGCACTGAACGGCTTGGCACCTCCATACCTGGTCGACGTTTGCAACTTGGTTAGCGATGACATTTGCCGCCTACGTTCAGCTGTCTCCTTCACATGTGTGGTACCAGTAACAAGGCTCGGTGATGGATCGTTCTCAGTCACGGGCCCACAAGTCTGGAACTATTTGCCGGCTTTGCTGCAAGCGGTAGAAGACTACCAACAGTTGAAAAAGTCTGCTAAAACACATTTGTGCGATTGAGGCTGCAGCGCCTAGTGACTTTTTGATTTTAGTTGCCATGTATAAATTGACTTTATTATTATTAGTATTGTCATTAAGAGTAAAGACTAAAATCTATTTCTGTTTTTAATTTGTTTCATTATTTAGTTACTGACACCTGTGAGTTTTCTCAACGATTATGCATTTTTTACTGTATATGTATTTAATATCTCATGCTGACTTTCAGCTGAACTGAATGAAAGGACATTAAGAGACAACAGTTTGAAATTTCATGGTTTTCAAGGATCCATTACTAAAACCTGCCACGTCTAATTATTTGTTGAAGAGCTGATGTATAAATGTACATTTTCAATGTGATCGGTTAAGAATTTTATGGCAAAAATGCTGACTACTGACTAGTGAACTTACTGCTTTGGATTGCATATTAGCTAACAAACACCCTACCAATGTGTTTTACTGTTTAACAGGGCCTTTGGCGTTAATTTACCTTAGAACTTTTGTGATAGCTTTGTCATAAGAGTGGGCAAACAAACATTCTCGTACTGAACGGTTTGTAGGCTGTATGAAGAAGCTGGAGCGTCAGCTGCAATCCACATCCATTGCTTCCCAGTCACCGGTTGCCACGTCTGAAGTGCCGAGGTCACCTTCAACGTCAAGAGTCAGTGGACTAATGGAAGCTGCTCATCACCGTGACAGCCCCTCATCTCCAAAACCCTCGTTACCACATTCATCCGATTCTTCGTCCAGAATTCTACCAGACAACAATGGTGCGTTGCCATTTTATGCTTTAGTGTTGCTGCAATAGGTCTGTTGTGAAAGTTCACCACCCCCATAAAAATCAGGTGCAAAAATTCACCACCGCATTAACATCACTTCATGCAGTTACCACATCGCTATTTCTAACTTTGAGCTGGTAAACTTTTGTGACAGGCCGTGCTTTAACATGTATTTTCCGTTATGGAACAAAAGATGAGGCATGAATTTTTGTGTGTTTGTTTAGCCACTACATTTCCCAGAGGTTTATTTTTGTAGTCCAGCTTAACCTTGAATGGCTCCAGAACAGTGGATTAGTTGAACAACAACTGTTTGTGTACTTTGATCTGTGTTGATATGTTAAATGTAGTTAAGAAGATTGTTGAGAGTAACAAGACGTGATAAGATGAGAAATGGGACTGTGCATGGTATTCTATGCCAAGAAACGACACTGGTTGACGCAGTAGCAGAGCGAATACTAAATTGGTTCAGGCATGTATCGAGAATGGAAGCGAATGGCTGCCACCTGCCACTGCTATATCAATGGGAAAAGAAACCAAGGAAGACAATGGAAGAAATGGATGGGCAGTGTAAAAAAGATATGGAAGCATAGTTGGATGTACAACAAGCAATGGTTCTGGTGTGGGACAGAAACAAATGGAAACATCAAGTAGCAGCCTCATCATCATTGAAATGATGGAAGAGCGCAGAAGAGAGAGAGTTAAATTTAGTTGGTTGTGATAATCGTAATAGTCGTGTGAAGCTGGTGTTATATGAGTGTAACTTTTTAGCGGTTGCAGTTTTGTTGTAAATGCATCACTTGCAGAATTTCAAGCAGTTTGTCAGAATCTGAGGAAGACAAAACTGACTCTACCATTCTCTAAAGGTTTCTGGCAACTTCCCGTATTTCTTGTTTATCATTTACTGTATTTGTTTCCTTTATTTAACAACAGCAACTTCTGTGGTGAAAGGTAAAGGTCATGTACTTGTTATAGCACTTGTTACATGGGTCAGACTCACAACCACAAGCACTTTACAATCTCGGAAGTGGCAGCTGATTGGCATGAGCTAATGACACCGCAGCGCACTATGCGGCCATCCATCCCCAAAAGCAAACAATTGGACCCGCAGTTTGCAGCTATCAGACATACCACCGCCCCAGTCAGCCACACTGGGACCCGTTGCCCATAAGCTACTACTCATTTTATGTTTTATGTAGCCGCCAGTGTCCTGCAGTGCTAGCAATCCTTAATTTTCATGAATACAACAATTTAATCTGTTCTGAAGTTTGATAGCATCTTTGGTTAGGCTATGGAAAGGGCATATCAGCTTTAAAAGGTCCTTATTCGAACAGCTCTTATTTTTTTGCCACTCTTGTAATTATTTGCCATGTTGCAGCACGTTAGAAGCTGTAAAAGTAAAAAAGTAAAGTTAGGTTATATTATAGTGCGCTCTAAAGCTTAGCTTAAAGCTTAGCTTAATCTCGTGCACTTGACCACCATAACACACCATAACCACTTAACGGTCACAGATTATAGAGGACACCGACAAACCCTCTTGCCTGTCCGAGAAATTAATCTCAAAGCATGCACGCCAATAATCCTGAAACAATTTATTCTGCCGGGTCTGTGGATTGAACCCAGGACCGGCTGATAACCATTTCAGGCTGCAGCGCGCACTGTGCCAATGAGCCACATAGACATGTCAGTGTTATTGTTATTAATCTGGATTAAGTTAGGGAAAGTTGGGCAGTTAAACAAAAATTTAAAGTAGTACTTGCTAACTTTGTAGCAGTGATACCAGTTATTTTTATGTAGATTTATTTTACAACTTTTTTTCTGTTGTTATTTATCTGTCTTCAATTTTTTTTCTGCCATGTCTCATAAATTATTCGTGTTGTTATTAATAATATATCATCCATTTGACTTGCATCATTCAGTCTTTGACTTCTATTCCATCGTGTATTACTTCTATTGCTACATTGTCTATCAACTGAGATGCTATCCTGCTGGTTGGTGTTTGATAGGTCGTGTATCTGGTCCCAAGTTGTTGATGAAGCTCTTGACTGAATCCCCACACTCTTCACACACTCTGTGTGGCTCAGTGGGGCCTGCGTCATTGTACCAAGCAGAGGCTCCATCTCAGAGCACGTGCAGCATGCATAGGTAACCGCCATGATCTGAAAATTATCCGCATTTTCCTGTGCAAGTTGAGAACTTTCTTCTCATTCAGATACAATTGGTTGTGTTACTGTCGGTTTGTATGCAGGTTTTCTCTGGCAGCTGTGCAAAGTTTATTAACCTACGGACACCTCACAAGACTTTCCTTGCATAATGTTTAAGCTGTTTGTAATACACTTTCGTGTTTCTGGTCGTAAACGATAGGTTTTCTTATAAGTACGTTCTTGAAAGTCAGTTTTAACTTACAGACACACCATTATTGTATTGTTAAGAGGTTGCACTTGTCAACTTTTTATTAAACGACTGCAACTTTTAATTAAATGAATATATGATTATATGTTTTACTTAATTTTTCTGTTAGCTTGCATGCTTACTTAGTCGGGCTTAGTGTTAATGCATCGGTTTTTATGAGTGTAGTTGCTCTATGTTAATGAAACCACTGGTACTGGAATGACCGACCATTTTACAGACCGTATTGGGTACTGAGTGATGAGGCTGTGGAGTAAACAAGCTTGCACTAGCTAGGGAAGGACTTTACTTTTACTACCTACATACTGCTGGTGCTGCTGCAGTATGTACCTGTGTGAAGACAGACTTGCGGCATGTTATTATGCAGCCATCCTAATAGACCACATTATGGGTCTTGCCCGTTTTTCTGGACGTCTGTCTAACTTGAGAACAAAAAGGCATATAATACCCAAAACATTCCCCAGGGTAGGAGTAATTGGTGTGCCAATTTTCGGTTGAAAAAATCAGGGTTGGTTGGTTGGTTGAGCAAGGTTTAACGTCCCACTCGACACAGTTTAGGTCATTTCGGAGACGATATTTTTACAGGTCAGATGACCCAACCAACAGTGTCAAAGCACTGAAGGAGGGGTTAGTTATCCAGATAGCTCTTAATCTCACCAGGCTCATCTCACCAAGTCAGGGTTAGTGTTAGGGTTGAATGTGTAGTGGGAGAGTGTGTGTAGATGGACGGATGACTGCACATTATGTCGGCACTATGCTGACGTTTTTGCTTGTTGTATGCTGTAGGCGTGATTTATTGTAATTGTACAGGACATGCAGTTTGGCTGATGGACGTGGCTTGTGTCAGTTGGCTCACATCGGTTTGAATCGGTTGATTACTGATGAAGCCATGAGGTCGGCCGAGGGTAATTCTACGTCCTCCGGACTGTTGTCTTCAGACTGCGTTAGTGCAGTCTTGTTGCTTCCACAGCTGGAAAGCATCATTGAACATGGCGTGGACGAGTTGCGGCGTTCATCGACACAGTCAAGCCATGCAGTCTCACCCACTTGCTCGTCCAGAGCGTCTGCAGACAGTAGCATTGAGCTCAGAGCATGTGATAAAACTGCTGCTGCTCTGATACAGTTGCTGACGTTAGTTCGCTATAGTCGACATGTACGACAGGCCATTACGTCTGGCTACCGTGCAAACGATGATGCATCTAAAACTGATGACACCATTCCGGTGCCGGTAAGCAGTTTCAATTCTGGCACTGTTCTTATATTTGATAGTTGAGAAATGGTGTCACTCGTTCATTTTAACATAACATTTATTATAATTACTATTTATTATACGGTTTGTACACACCTTTAGTCATTCACTGTGGTGATGAAGAATCACAAATGTGTGCATAATGCATGTTTTAATGATTTTTGGTATGTATTCTTTAATGAGTGATGGCCACTCTGAAGAACGACCTATCTCTGCACAACCTTACCTATGAGGATGCTATCGAAATGGCCCTGGATAAGCCGCTGTGGAGACTATTGGCAGCAAGCGGAGCTACGCACTGATGGTGCATGCCGAATAATGATGATGATGATTATATATGAGTAACGTGATTCGTTTGTTAATGTTTGGCATGTCTTGTTAATGATCTATCTAGTTGGCAGCGGGCATGTTGCTAGTCTGTAATAAAATCTTTTTGCAACATCACCAAATTCTTTTTTTCTGTTTGAAAAACATTTAGCTTACCTGACATGACGTGAAGTAATAAATTGTAATGGAGCTAGTGACTGTTAAACAATCTGAAAGTAGTGGTAGAAAGTAGTCTGATGTGAGTAATTGCATACAGATACTATTAACTCCAGTTGTTATTTAATAATTGCTTATTTATATATTTAGTTTTTTTTTGAATGCTGCAGATTAGGTCAGCTGAGTGGCATCATATGTAAAGTCTATCATAAAGTGTAATTTGTGTTTGTTAAACTGTGTTTAAGGAAACTTTGTCTGGTACAGTGAAGATGGATGACAGCAGTGACAGTGATGTGTCGCCGTATGTTACACGAGTGATGACAAACAACAGAATGCTCGATGTACTGTCAGAACTTGCCAGCTCTATTCAGGTATCGACTGACAAATATGTGTGTCGGTGGCCTCTATATGCAGATATATCTTATTCTTATGCTTTAGGTGATGACTGTTGGCATTTTATTACTGACTGAATGCCACTGTTTAGTATATACTCTGAATAGTGCAAACTCTTAATACTGCAGTGTATTCATTGTAAGCGGTGGATGTTGCTTAGTTTGTACCAAGTTTGTAAGTACATACAGTGAAACCTCATTATCTTGCCCCCGTTAAGCCGCCAAACTCGCCTCTCGCCACGTGTGGGTGTGGAACGGATTTCCTCTAATGCATTTTACCTCTTTAAGCCTCACCGCTCGCCCTCGCCATGACCTGGAAGGTATCATTCGGCGCTTGGCCAGTGCAATTTGACTAGGATATGTCGCCACAGACTGTGTGGTCAACAGCCGCCTGTCCAGTGGTGGTCCGTCTGCTCAGCTGTCATGCAGTAAGTCTCGCCCAACACCTGTCAGTCTGCTGCTGCCTGGGATGCTGTAGCTGGTGACCTGATACTACAGTACATGCACTAATGTCCCACCCCCAACTCACTGCTGCTGAGTCAATGTAGCAACAGAACTCATTAGTGACGGCAGACACCATCGTTAACTGTTGGCGCCACACTGGTATTCTGCCACGCGCTGAGCCGAGCCAGACAACGCAGAAGCCAGGTCCAGTCCTCCCAGCTGCTGCTGCCACTTTTATCAGGACGACGACGCCACGCTCACTTCAGCGTGGTAATCTGTTTGAGTGCCTGAGCCAGTCACTGGAGTCAACATCTCCGCCGAGCTGTTAATGACGCCGGACGAATACGACCGTGAGCTGGCCAGCTGTGAGTGCATGGCCGATGATGACATACTGGTGATGGTCACTGGGCACCCTGGCCTGCAGAGCAGTGCTGAAGAAGACGAGGAGGAGGGGCAGGACGACGAGGGCAAGTCAGACGGGCGAGTTGCTGCAGTGGTGGCCAACAGTGCGCTTAAGACACTGATGCGCTATTTTGAACAGAACGAACTGTCCACTGCTGATGACACAAAAAAACTGTCCATCATCAAGTTGACTTTATGCGTGCTTTGTCTCAGAAACAATCCTTTATTCGTGACTTTTTTGCACCTAAATGAAATTTGTGTGCAACAAATGTAAGTAATAAAAGTGTAATACACAGACGCATTTCCATCGTCAGCATGCTAGTGTGTGCTGAAGTATGTATGTCTGACCGCACACAGTCAGGTCATAGTATAGTAAGATACATGTATCATGTGACATTTTTAGTGGCTCATTCACACTACCCTCGTTAAGCCGCCACCCTCGCCTTGCACTGTCATTTAGGCTTGGGCGGACAGTGGCAATATAACGAGGTTTCACTGTATGTGAATTTGCTGTCTGGCTGTTTATCATTTTATTAGTACAGTGTGACAATCGCCATGAAAGTTTTGTGGAAAGTATATAAAGTGGAATATGTACATTTGTACAGTGGGACCTTTCTGTGGCTTTTAGTGTGGAGTGATATTTTAACTCGTTTGTGCCAAAAACGTTACGTGGCTCCTTGCCATGCATTGACTTCTCGTTACTGGCATGTTTAATTGTGAGCACCTTGATCTATTACGATTGCAGTTCATAAATACAATGCAAGACTAATTAAAGCAGTTTGTGTGAGATGTTTGGTTTATGTGACTGATGTTTTGTTTCATAGGACCAGAATGAGCAGGCGTCAATATCCTGTATGTGCCTTGAGATTCTCACCGTGTTAGCCGAGAGCTGTGATCGTAGTTGCTTAGACAGGTATTGTAGTCTGTGTTAAATTGCCATTGTCCAATGGTAAAATGCTTGAGTGTGTTGAGATTCGGAGATTGAATTCTACTGCCGACAATTTATTTTGTATTTGCTGTAGAAGCCACTGGGGTATACATGCCATTGTCCAGCAGTGGCTTTGCCTCGTGGTAACATCGTTGGTCGCATCAACGAAGTTACTTGACGTTGAGCCGGGTTAGTACTGAGATGGGTGACCGTCTTCGTATTCGACCAAGCCACCCAGGCCAACTCAGCCTGGCCATCCCTCTGTGGGTAGGCAAAGTGAGTACTGGCGATGGCTATGGCCACCGCTAGGGAAGACATGGCGAGTTCTGCGTAACAGTAGGCTCTGTTTCCAGCGCTGCTGGTATACTGACCCAGACAGTTAAAGGCGCGGATGTTTATAGAGCCAGCCATCCGGCCGACTTGGGCTTTATGCTAGCTTAATTGGGTTTAACCCTTGCCAGCTCAAAATGCCAAAAAGGGGATGAGCTCCCACACAATGGACCTAGCTGTGTATGCGAAATTTTCTCCTTCTGTACATGTTTGGGCGTGGTGTACTGGGTCAGCTATACCCTCTATTGGATGTTTGAATGAGTATCGTGTTTTCAGCTATATAATAATAATAACAGCAACTATGAATGGAGCTGGTGGGTCTAGCTGATAGCGTTCAAGTTAGTTTGAAGGTTAATGGCCACTTGGCATCGTTCTACATTCGCCACATGAAATGGGTGGGTCTCTATAGTTATGCCATTATGACAGCCGAGCTTCCATTAATGCTTTACACATTTCCGTGCTGTCACAACTCTGCATATAGTTTTGATTGTCGTCTGTCTAGATTTCTGCCGGTGGTAAAGAGTGGCTGGTTCATCGGCTGTTTTGCTGAGATATCAACTGAAGAGACTGACATTGTGTCACATCTGAGTCTGGTCTGCAATGCATTGTCGTTGTTACGTGCTGTAGTCAGGTCAGCCGAGGTTCTACGCCAGCTCTGCCTGTCACCATCTTGTAAGCCTATTGTAGCTGTTGCATTCATTAGCCTTACAGATCTATTAGTAGTTGTGCATTGCTGTCTTATACCTGTCTACTGATGTATTATATTAATGTTTTTAAGCAAAATATTTTTTATTTGGTAATGTTTTATATGTGTTATATTATGATTATACCGGGTGGCACATAAAAAGTGGAATCACTGAAATTCATGGACTTGTGTGCAGAATTTACTGTTATTTAAAAATAACCGATATATGTTGAATAACTGTAATGATATTTGGTCTGTGATTGCACAAAATATCACGCTCATATCAGTCCTTCTTTCTACATTACTGAAGCAAACAAGTTTATCTTTGCTATTGTTAGCTGTTTGATTCACTGGTTGAACATTGACGGTCATAATAGCATCGTTTCATTTCATTGCTGATAAGTCTGATGTTGATAGTCTGTAGTGTAAACCTTTGTGTTGTATTGATCCTTTGATGCATTTTGTTTTTGCAACACATTGTGTTTTTATGGGGTGATGGCAACAGCTATTTTATGTACTATTAGGTACGAAACAGTTTTTTGCTGCGAATTTTTCAACATTCTGCATGCCAGTTTCTTGAATTCGTTGGCTCACTGCGGCAAATTTCCTATTTGTTAAGTGAATTGAGGACTTTTGGGTTGTTGAAAGTATGAAAATGTCTCTCGCTCTTTGTAGCAAAATGTTCAGTAATCATTGATTAACCTATACCTCGTCAGTGGTGGGAATTATTATTTTTTGTGGGAATATTTTTTGTGTTGCCGTGGCGTTTTGCTGATTGCTGTAGTTGTCAGTAACGGTTGTCAATAAGAAGATTGACAGTTTTGCCAGAAAGTATCGTAAACTTGGATTTGAATTGGTAAACAAAAGTAATCAGCGGCCAATACCAAATTCCACATCATCATCATCATCATTATTCAGCATGCACCATCAGTGCGTAGCTCTGCTTGCTGCCAATAGTCCCCACAGCGGCTTATCCAGGGCCATTTCGATAGCATCCTCAAAGGTGAGGTTGTGCAGGATAGGTCATTCTTCAGAGTGGCCATCCAGGAGGAGTGGGGTCGTTCCACAGAAAGGGGCAAATTCAGTGGCTTGGCTCAAAATTCTGCAGCACAACAGTAAACTGTGGTGCCTATGTATAGGTTGTAATATAGATGATTAAGGACTGAAGTGACGACATTTCGTACAGTTGTTCTGTGATATGTTAGCAGCAGCAGCATCTGAAGAATGTCTCCTGTCTGCCGTCTATACATTTAGCTCTGTGGCGTTGCCGGAGACTATGAGTGCTACTCAGCTTGCTTCTGTTCATAGCTTGGTGAGTGAGCATCTGTTGCATATCTCTGCATATTGGTACTGTTTTACTGTCTACATTTGCCAGCTGTAAGTAATACGTATACTGATACATGTATATACATTTGATTTGATTTGATCACATCTATCTCTGTAGCCACCACACATTGGTTATAGCAGTGTCATTTTACTCAGCTGACCTGGTTTCAAATATCTTTGATAGTGTGTATGACATGTGTCTGGTAGTATTAGTAAAAGTGTTTGACCAATGTTATTGTAGTGCTCCATTATCCACATGGAAGAAACTCTGAATATCGTGTGTTATATTATGATTATACCGGGTGGCATATAAACAACGGAAATGTACAGTGCAAATGGCTGAGAACATCAGCATTATTGGTGTACTGATATGCAGCTGAGAGAATCGACTGGCCAGCAGCTAGATAAATTTAACACGTAACTTGCATTTCTTGTTGATCGGCACAGCACTTAACACACTTTAGCAGCTTGAAATGTCATGGAATAAAAGTTTTACTTTGTTTTGTGCCACCCTGTGCATGCCTGCCATAATGAAACTGATAAAAGTTGTTGTTTTATTGCTTTTTTGTTTTTGTTTCTTATGTCGATTTCCGAGTGTTTTGTTGTAAAAACTGTCTGGAATTGTTGTTGCAGATTATATCGTTGTTGAGTCTTATCATTCACTCTCATCCTAACGGCTGTGATATGTTGCTTCATTCTGGATGTCACTGCAATGCGATGGTCTGCATGTTGAATTGTTGAATGCATTTCATTATGTGTGCAATTTGTGTGCTGTATTATTAAATTACGGGATAAATGGTTTCGGTTAGTTACCAGTTTGAGTGGTATGAACTGACCTGTTGCTCAGAACGTACTTCATTTTAACCCAGCTCTCTAAGATCTCAGATGAGAATTGCTATTGCGGATTCTCTTGTTTGTTGGCTCGCGACGCGCAAACTAAGCAAGCCCTTATAATTGCACAGCATCTGTCTGTCCATCTTTCCTTCTGTCCATCTGTCTGTGTGTCCACGACAGCTTTTGCAGCGTGGCGAATATGGTATCTGCTTATTCCATCTATTTCTTAGTAATTACGTTTTATGGCAGACATTCTGCCACTATCAATCTGTACCTTGATTCATCCTCTATCTTACCTTTAAGTCATTAATTCTGCTGAGCCCTTAATTAACTAGTAATTAACTAATTAAAAAACTGTTTCTCGACGATAATAGCACATCGCAGCAAACCTTGCTGCTATGACCTCATTTTGTACATTATCGATCCAGGGATACTGCATATTCATTAGCCCCGAAATGCATGCGACCAATCACAGACGCTCTCGCTAACATTCTCCACAGTAGGTCTGACATGTAGCAAGTGACGGGAGCGCTGATTGGTCGAGTAGTCCTCGGTGGATTTCCCTGCAGTCTATAAATATCTAGTGATAGACTGTCGATCGCTTTGTTTACACTTCGACGCGTATGTACACAGCATTTCGAGTTAATTATTAATTATTTTACTATGTGCCAATGCTGCAGTGTAG